>Ga0310690_10001382_pt1 | contig 43032 bp, 50 predicted proteins | sample AusTroGonzalo_MG_2_FD_207661 | JGI IMG/M metagenome (GOLD analysis project Ga0310690, IMG submission 207661) | Bovine rumen microbial communities from tropical cattle in Woodstock, Queensland, Australia - Gonzalo_04 (v2) (version 2) | ecosystem: Host-associated > Mammals > Digestive system >... | reverse complement strand
AAAGCCCCCGAAAATCGGGGGCTTTTTATTTTTTATAAATTAGTTTATCTCATAATAGGTATAGTTGCTCCTATGTCCATACGGGGTTACAAGATTAAGAGAACGAGAACTACTGCTCATACTTTGGCATAGTTTCGTGGCCGCCCCATTGTTGTTATCCGCAACGCAATACTTAGTTCCAAAAACATATGTAATTCCTATACTATAATCGTTCGTTCCGCAAGAAATCCCTTGACCTTGCCAACCGCTTACATCCTCCAATATACAACAAAATATTTTTGCTTCTATCGTGCACTCCCCGCCTCTGCTTTGCACGATTGTTCCGCCATTAAAACCGCCGGCATCCAGCGCGGCCAAAGAGCCCGGCCATTTATGGTAGGTAGACTCATACACTTGCGCCATATCAAAATAAGAAGCAAAAGCCTGTTGTACCGTTCCAAAGCGAGATTTAAGTACCGCTTTTTGATATTGCGGCAATGCCACCGAAGATAAAATGCCGATAATAAGCACCACTACAAGCACTTCTATTAGCGTAAAACCGCCTGAATTTTGATTATTTTTTCGCATAGGTATCCCCCTATTTATATATAGGGAAACTCTAGCAAAAAAAAAAAATAAATCAACTTTTGGCGATTTTAACGACAAAAAAATCAAAAATAAAGGAATAGTCACCCTGAACAAAAAACAAAGTCACCCTGAACTCGTTTCAGGGTCTTCCACGCTGAAGTTGTTGCCGTCACGCTGTTGTTGTTTTTTACGTAACGGCGACGTGGAAGATGCCAAATCAAGTTTGGCATGACGGCGCTTTTAATTTTTTAACAGGTCATCAAAAAACGCAAGAGCGAAAAATGTTTCGCTCTTGCGTTTCAAATGCATACTCAACTAAATAGTTACTTCCCTGCTTTTTTTATTTTATTGGCTATTTTAGATTTAGAAACATTTGCGTTGCCTTGCATGGCTTTTTCCAACCCGCCGTTTACGTTGGTTAACTGGCCCTTAAACGAATTGGAATTTTTAGCCGTGCTGTCTTTGGCACTATCTTGTTTCCCGTTGCCTAAATCAAAGGAAGTTTTGCCCGTTTGGGCGGCCTTAAAATCGGTAGCCTGTTTCCCTTTGAAATCACTCATGGAAGTAGAAGATTTACCCGACGGAATCGTATTGCCCACGCCTTTTGACCCCGTACCCGTCGCGGCGGCTGTCGCGCCTTGCGTAACGGCGGCTTCGGCCTCAGCGGTGCTCGGGTGGGATACCACCACTTCGCTTGATTGCGGGCGCGTTACCACAACTTGACTTTCCGGACGGGAAATGGTTCCCGAAGTCGTCGGGTGTGTTACCACTACTTCGGTTTTTGGGCGCACAATCCCCCCTTGCGGCGTCTTGGGAGCGGCCGCTATCAAAAAGGGAACAACGCCTATTATAAAAATAAAATTCTTTTTTATCATACCCTATCCTTATTTTTTAGCCGGTGCTCCGCCGCCCATAGCACCCATACTGCCCATTAAAGCCGAAATATCCGGCATACCCGCCGGCATAGCGCCTGTTGCTGCGCCACTACCGCCGGCCCCTTTACCGCCGCCGGCACCGCCCATAGCACCCATCATATTCATCATTTCTTGCATTTGCCCCATTTGTTGCATAACCGCATCCATTTCGGCGGGCATAGCCGCGGGTTGTTCGGCCGGTTTCTCTTCTTTAGGGGCTTCGGCCTTTTGCGTTGCGCCTATTTGTTTTTCCGCGGTGGCTTTCCCCGTGGGGGAAGTCGGCTTGCTTCCGCCTTTACCGCCGTTGGCGATTTTATCTTTCAAGCCGGACAACTGCCCGTCGGCCTTATCCACAAAAGGCGCTTGCGGGGCTTCTTGCGGCTCTTCTTTTTCCACCCGCGCTCGCCCCGTTGTCTGCGTTTGTACCCCTTGGGTTTGAACGCCCTGCGTTTGAACCGAACGGCTCCATGTGCGCCCCGATCCGTAAGTAGAAAGTGAACGCGTTTGGCTGTTGGCCGCTTGCGCGGCAGAAGCGGAATCATCCTGATTCTTCTTACCGAAATTCGCCTGCGATTTCGGGCCCGCTTGGAAACACATCCCAAAGGCGGGAAGCAGTAAAAAACTTAAGGTAAAGATAAAAATTTTCTTCATAAAAAATCTCCTATTACTTCTTTCTAATAGTATATTGTTATAGCGCGTCATGTCAAGCACCGGCCCGTAAAATTTTTAGAAATAAGCGCTTTTTTGCTACACTATTTATATGGAAACTATTTTTGACGTGCTTATCGTAGGAGCGGGCGCAAGCGGACTTGCCTGTGCGCTTACGTGTGCGCGCGCCGGTAAAAAAACATTAGTCTTGGAAAAACAACCGCTCCCCGCCCGCAAAGTGTTAGCCAGCGGAAACGGACGTTGCAATTTCACCAACCGCCGCGTCGCGCCGGAATTTTACCACGCGGATAACGATTTAATAAAAACTACGCTCGCACAATTTTCCGCCCAAGATTGTTTGGATTTTTTTACTTCGCTCGGTGTTCTATACCAAGAAGAAGAAAACGGACGTTTCTTCCCCCGTTGCGGCAAATCAAGTGCAATCGCCGCGCCGCTCAAACTCGCCTGTGAAGAAAGCGGTGTGCAATTTATCTATAATTGCGAAGTGCTTAAAATTAAAAAAACGGATAAAATTTTTACGGCCCATACGTCAACCGGACAACGCTTTGAGGCGCGCAAGGTCGTGCTGGCGTGCGGCTCACGGGCTTACCCGCAACTGGGCGGCTCCGATAGCGGCTACGCGCTCGCGCAACGTTTAGGACACACGGTAACGCAACCGCGCCCTGCCTTATCGGGCGTGTGCGTCAAGCAAAGCGCCGTTCAACGTCTAGCAGGGGTGCGCGCGCAAGTGCGCGTAACGGCCGCTACCACTCCCCACGCACAGGCCGAGGGCGAAATTATTTTTACCGACTACGGCATAAACGGCCCCGCTATTCTTAATCTGAGCGGTGCGATTTCCCGTGCTTTGGACAAGGGCGAAGTAGCGCTCACCATCAATTTTCTACCCGATTTGGATAACCCGCGCCGCTTTTTTGAACAACGCTTAGCGCAATTTTCCCGTCGCACCCCGAAAGATTTTTTAAGCGGTTTACTGCACGAAACGATTGCGAATTTGCTTATTGATTTCGCCGGACTGCGCAAAAACAAACCGCTTTGCGACCAACCTTCCGCCGCCTTTGAGCGCATGGTAAACACCTTGCTTGCGTGGCCGTTTAACGTTACCGCGCTTCGCCCATGGAACGAAGCCATGGCCGCAACAGGGGGTGTAAAAACGCGCGAAATAAACTATAATACATTTGAGTCGCTTTGTACTGCGGACCTGTTTATTACGGGCGAGTTATTGGATGTGGACGGACAAAGCGGAGGATTTAATTTGCATTTTGCTTGGGCGTCGGGCATCATCGCGGCGCGTAGTATCATAAAGGAGAATTGATTATGGCAGAAATTGTACGCAAGACTTCTAACCTTAAAGATCCCAAACAAGTGGGTTTCGTACGCACCTATTACGTCAACGGGGAAGAAGTATATTCCGAAACGTTGGACCAGAATTTACATATCCAAAAACACACTGGTAAAATGCCCAACGGCACCGTACGCGAATATTTTGCCAACGGAAAAGTTTATTTTGAATGCGTGGTGGAAAACGGACAACGCAACGGCGTGTGCCGCATTTATTTTGATAACGGCAAAATCAATATTGAAAAAAACTACGAATACGGGATGTTACAAGGCAAAGTGCGTATTTTCCAACCCACCGGCAGACTTTATAAAGAATTTTCTTACATAGATGACGTGCAAGACGGCAAACAAATTAAGTATTACCCCGACGGGAAAATGTTGGAAACCGTGGAGTACAAAAAAGGATTTATGGACGGCCCTTGCCGCGTCTATACGCCCGAGGGGGATTTGCGCTCCGAATGTACCTACAAGAATGATAAAATCGTGGGCGATAAAATTATTTACCACCCCAACGGCATTGTAGCGCTCGTTTCCCCCCATAAAGACGGCAAACCCAACGGCGTTACCAAAAAATTTGACGAAAACGGGCAACTCATAGAAGAGTGGTTCTTTGAGGACGGCATTTTAACCCTCAAAAAAACCCACTAAATCCGTTACGTTTTAATTTACCCCTTTGCCTTTTACGCGAAGGGGTATTTTTTGTTATAATAATGATGTAAGATTATTTTTATTTTTTATTCAAGGAACAGTATGATTATTCTATTTTTCAATTGTGGAAGTTCATCTCTCAAGTACAGCGTGTACGATTGGGACCAAAAGAAAAGCCTTTGCGCCGGCGGTGTAGAACGTATCGGGACCACCGGTTCTTTTATTCTGCAGGACCGCAACGGATTTCCCACCTTTGAACTCAAACGCGATTGCAAAAATCATAAAGACGCTATCAATTTAGTTATTGAAACCTTAACCGATAAAGACCACGGCGTCATTGAAAATATCAACGTTATCAGCGCGGTCGGGCACCGTATCGTACACGGCGGGAAATTCGCTAAGTCGGTTATCGTGGACGACAGCGTCGTGGCCGAACTTAAAAATATTGCCGATTTGGCCCCCTTGCATAACCCCGCGCACATTATGGGTATAGAAGCTGCCCGCGCGCTGCTGCCCAACGTAACGCACGTGTGCGTAATGGATACCGCTTTTCACCAAACTATGCCGCCTGCCGCTTATATGTATGCCTTACCGCGCAAGTGGTACACCGATTACCAAATCCGCCGCTACGGCTTTCACGGTTCGTCGGTGCTCTACACCTCGCGCCGCGCCGCGGTGCTGATGAATAAAAACGTAGATGAAATTAACACGATTGTCTGCCATATCGGTGCGGGAGCCAGTGTAACTGCCGTAAAAAACGGCCAATGTATTGATACGAGTATGGGCCTTACCCCGTTAGAGGGGCTTGTGATGGGTACGCGCTCGGGCGATATGGACCCGTCTATTTGTTTCCACATGATGGAAAAATTGAAAATGGCCCCCGAAGAAATGTATACCATTTTGAATAAAAAGAGCGGTATGTATGCCTTAACGGGCGATAGATTTTCCGACCAGCGCGATGTACGCGCCGGCGAAGAAAAAGGCGACGAACTCTGCAAACTCGCTACCGACGTGGAGTGCTACCGCATTAAAAAATATATCGGCGCTTATATGGCCGCGCTGGGCAAATTAGATACTATCGTCTTTACCGCGGGCGTCGGCGAACGCGGGCCCAATGTGCGCGAAGGCGCGCTTAAAGGCTTGGAAAATTTCGGGATTATCCTAGATGAAGAGCGAAACAATGCTGCCCTTACCAACAAGGCCGAGTGTTTAATTTCGGCGGATAATTCCAAAGTAAAAGTGTTTGTTATCCCGACGGATGAAGAAATCGTCGGTGTGCAAGATATCGTGGCAATTTTGGCCGGAACCTACGACGTATATACCAAATTCCATTATATCTTCCAAGACAAGAACTACCGCAACAAGTTGCGCGACGCGGCCTTTATAGAAGACGTCAAAAAGCGTCCTTTCCTCTTAAAGGCGGCCATTAACTTGCCGGAAGAGTTAAAACAGCAGTTGAAACAATAATTTTTATGCCCGTTTGCGTTTTTGCGTAAACGGGTTTTTTACAAATCCCACTACGGAGAAAAAATATGTTCTTACCTAAAGAAACGAAATTCTTTGATTTATTTGATAAACAAGCCGAAAATATCGTTCAGGCGGCGGAGTTCTACCATAAAATCGTACAAGCCGGTGAATTTACCCCCGAAAATGTACGTAAAATGCACGAATTTGAACACTACGGTGACGAACTGACCCATAGCACCATTAACACCTTAAACGAAACGTTTATCACCCCTTTTGACCGCGAGGATATTTTGGCACTGGCCAACCGCTTAGATGATATTATTGATAATATCTATTTACTGGCTAACCGCTTTTACCTCTACAAAATTACTAAACCGACGGAATACAGCAAAAAACTCGCCGCCATTTTGGAACAGACTACGCACGCACTGCAAAAAGCGCTCGCCTCCTTGCGCCACAAAAAAAATATGACCGAAACCCTGCGCCAATGCGTGGAAATTAATCGCTTGGAAAACGAAGGGGACGTCGTGCGCGACGAAGCAATTTCTTACCTGTTTGCCAATGAAAAAGACCCCATTATGGTTATCAAACAAAAAGAACTCTACGAAATTGCCGAAACGACCAGCGATTTCTGCGAACACGTCGCCAATATGGTGGAATCTATTTTAGTTAAAAACAACTAACGGACTCGCGTATGGCATGGGTTATTTTTCTTATCCTTTTGGCGCTTTTCTTTGATTACCTCAACGGCTTTCACGATGCGGCAAACGCGGTTTCTACCGTCATTTCCACGCGGGTGCTGTCTCCGCGCTTGGCGGTATGGTGGGCCGCGTTCTTTAACTTCGTGGCGTTTTTGATTTTCGGCACAGCAGTGGCGCATACCATCGGCTCGGGAATCATTTCCACCGAATTTATAGACGCTAACTTGGTGTTCGGTGCGCTCGTGGGAGCCTGCGGATGGAATCTAATTACATGGTGGTTCGGGCTGCCTTCCAGTTCTTCGCACGCACTGATCGGCGGGCTTATCGGAGCCGGTTTCTTAAAAGGCGGCGCGCAAGCACTCGTGGCGGGCGGCATTTTGAAAACGGTTGCTTTTATCTTCATTTCCCCGCTCTTGGGGTTTCTGTTAAGCACGATTATCGGCATTATCGTATTTAATATCGCCAATCACTTCAAACCCGCCAAAGTGGACGGATTTTTCCGCAAGGCGGAGTTATTTTCCGCGGCAGCTTATTCACTCGGTTACGGCGGTAACGACGCGCAAAAGACGATGGGTATTGTCAGTATGCTGCTTATCGGCAATATGACGGGCGCCGACATTACCCCGTTGCAGGAATTTTTCTACTCGCATGAAGAACTGCTTGCCGCTCAAGGCGGTGCGTTTGTGGTGCCGTTTTCGGTCGTACTGATTTGTCAGGCGGCTATTGCGCTTGGCACGTTATCGGGCGGGTGGCGCATTGTAAAAACCATGGGCCAAAAAATTACGCGCTTGCGCCCGGTGGACGGCTTTTGCGCCGAATCGGCTGCCGGTATTTCTATTTTCTTTGCTTCGTTTTTAGGTATTCCGGTCAGCACCACGCACACCATTACGGGATCCATTGTGGGTATTGGCGCGTTGCGGCGCTTATCCGGCGTACACTGGGGCGTGGCGAAACGGATTGTCTGGGCGTGGTTTATTACGATTCCCGCCGCGGCACTCATTTCCGCGCTCGCTTATACGCTTAAAGTGTGGATTTTCAACTAATCCTTTTTCGGGGATGCGGGAAAACAGCAAAAGTGTTACGATAACGTATGCGATATTTTTTAACGTTTATTTTAATTTTTCCGCTACTTCCCGTGTGGGGTGCGGATAAGGCCGGAAAAAAGCCCTATAAGCCCTATACGCTGCGCCAAACGCCCGCGCAATATTTATCTACGGACGAAAACGCGGTAGAAGACACCTGCCCCAATGAAGATATCATCAATCAATTTTCCTGCACCAAAGACGAACCCGAGGGGTTTACCTGTTTTGACGTGTATCGCGTACAGGGCGACCCCGTGGACCGCGAACGCTACACGCTGTTAAACGAGCAAGTTTCCACCGAGCAAACTACCGCCGATCCCAAGTGCACATTTGAGGGCGAACTGACGTGCGCGAACTTTTTGCAAGCCTTAAAATATAATTTGGATTTTTCATGGTTTATTGATAATTTCCCGTCGTCATCTTTCCCCGAGTGCGGCAAAACTTACACGTGCACGCGCGTGGCGTGTTTGCGCCCGCTGCCGGAAAACTCCCAAACGGGTGGCCCGCAAGCGCAAAAACTCACCTGTGTGTTCAAAAAGAACCAAATTTATTTTTTAGGGACGCGCATTACGTGCGAAAATAAAAATGCACCCAAAACGAGTGTCCCCGCCCGCAGTAACTAATGCTTCGCGCGTACGTTCAAATTGCTATAATAACATTATGCTCTACATTTACTTAAAATCGTTATTTTCGTTCCGTTTTTATCACCGCTTAATTTTTGCGCCGGGGCGGACTGTGGTATTTTTTGGGCTTTTTTTGGCGGTATTGTCCGTAATTATGTGCTATTTTGCAAGCGGGTCTTACGTTAAAAAAAATGTGCCGCCGCTGTTAAAAAATTTCCCGCAAGTAACGTTTGAAAAAGGCGTACTCACCGCACCCGACAAACCGGTGGACGCGCGTATTCCCCATACCGATTTTAAGATAACTTTTGACGCATCTGCCCAAATGCCCCCGACCAACCAAACGCTTATCCAAAACCGCACACTGGCTTGGATAAACAAAAATACGATTTATGTTCCCTCGGCCGGCGCGTTGCAACAAAAACCGATTCCGGCGGATTTTTCGTTTGTAACCTCGCAGGAAAACTTGGAAAAACAAAAAGACTTAATCGCTTCTTCCGTGCGGGTGGTGCTGTTTTTCTTTGCGCTTTTCGCGATTCCGTTTGTGGCGTTTTTTAATTTTTGTTTAGCCGCCGCAGTCGGTATAATGTTCAAAGTTTTGCGCCGTACGCCGGTTCCCAACAAAGTTGTTTTTAAGTGGGCATTTTTTCTTTTAGCACCGTTATCGGCCCTCTGGTACGTGCATTTATGGGCTCCCATTCCGCTTTTTGGCTTTGCGCAACTGATTTTATGTATCATTTATATGCAGCAGATTTTTAATTTAACGGAGATTCAACACTAATGCTTATTAAACTCATCCGCCAATTCAGCGCGGCGCACAAACTCCCCCACTACGACGGCCCCTGCCACGACTTACACGGCCACACGTGGAAAGCGGTTTTTGTGATAGAAGGCCCGGTGCGCGCCGACGGCATGGTGTGCGATTTCAAAGTCGTCAAAAAACTCTTGGACGGCCTGTTGCCCGACCACCAATTCTTAAACGATTTAGTCCCCAACCCGACGGCGGAAAATTTGGCGCAGTATATTTTTAACCGCACGTCCGCCCCACTTACCGCGCAAGGGCTTAAACTCAAAAGCGTGGAAATTTGGGAGAGTGAAAATGCAGCCGCTATCGTGGAAAATTAGCGAGATTTTTTATTCCGTGCAAGGCGAGGGCAAACACTGCGGGATGCCCGCGGTTTTTGTGCGCTTGGCGGGGTGCTCCATGGGGTGCGATTTTTGCGACACCAAATACGCCTTTAGCGGCGGCAAAGAGATGAATAGCCTGCAAATTTTGGTAGAAATGGCCCAGTACCCTTGCAAAACGGCTGTTATAACGGGCGGCGAGCCCACCGAGCAAAACTTGCCCGCGCTTATCCAAACGCTTAAATCGGCCAGATATGCGGTGCATTTGGAAACCAACGGCGCGCACGATTGCGACGTCAGCCAAGCCGATTTCGTGTGCGTATCGCCAAAAAAATACGTCGCCAAAGAGATGCTTAAAAAGGCCGATATTATTAAATTAGTCGTCAGTACCGAAACCGATTTGAAAGAGTTAGAAAAATATTACTTGTATGAAAACGAAAAGACGTCCGTTTATCTGCAACCCGAAAGCAACAAACAGGAGAACATCGACTTATGCGTAAAACTGGTAAAAGCACACCCAAGCGCGCGGCTCAGCGTGCAACTGCACAAACTCATAGCAGTAAAATAAGCGAAGAAAAAATTTTACAAAATATCCGCGAAATGCTCGCCTATATCGGCGACGACCCCACCCGCGAGGGCCTGCAGGAAACGCCTAAACGCATTGTGAAAAGTTGGGCCAAACTCTTCGGGGGATACCAGCAAAAACCGCAAGACGTGCTTAAAACCTTTGTAGAGGGTTCGTGCGAAGAAATGGTCGTACTCAAAGACATTGAATTTTATTCCACGTGCGAGCACCACCTGCAACCCTTTTTCGGCACTATCAGTATCGGCTACTTACCTAACGGGCGCGTGCTGGGCATTTCCAAACTCGCGCGATTAGTAGAAGTATTTGCCAGACGCTTGCAAATTCAGGAAAAACTCGTCGCACAGATTGCCGACAGCCTTATGGAAACGCTCCATCCTCACGGGGTAATGGTCGTATGCAAGGCCAAACACATGTGTATCAGTTCGCGCGGGATAGAGAAACACAACGCCATTATGGTCACCAGCGCGATACGCGGCGCGTTCAACAAGTTAGAAGTGCGCAGCGAATTTTTGGAAATGATTAAATAATTATGCACGCGTACCTGATGGGCATTGTCAATGCCACGCCGGACTCATTTTACGACGGGAACCCGCAAAACAATCTACCCGCACTCCTAAAAAAGTGCGCGGATTTTGTAGCGGACGGCGCGGATATTTTAGATATCGGCGGCGAGTCCACCCGCCCGAACGCAACGCCCGTTTCCGCCGAGGAAGAACTCGCGCGCGTGCTGCCGCTTATCCAAGCACTTCATAAAAAATATCCGCAATTGCCCCTGTCGCTGGACACCACCAAGCCCGAAGTCGCGCTCGCCGGCCTTAAAAACGGCGTTACGATAATCAACGACGTAAGCGGCACCACGGGGGAAGAAATGTTTTCGCTCGCGCGCGATTTTAAGGCGCAAATCGTCGTTATGCACGCGCGCGGCAACCCGCAAACTATGCAAACGCTTACGGACTATACCGACTTAATCCGCGAAATTAAAGACTTTTTATCACAAAAAATCGCACAGGCGCGGGACTATCAAATCGCGCCCGAAAACATCATTATTGACGTCGGTTTCGGCTTTGCCAAAACGCGCGAACAAAACTATGAACTGCTTAAAAATCTGCACGCATTTAAGGACTTGGGCGCGCGGATGCTCGTGGGCCTTTCGCGTAAGACGTTTCTGGCCCAAAAGCGCGAACTCCCCCCAAAACGCAAGGCGCAAACACTCGCCGCCAATTTGGTGGCCTTGCAAAACGGGGCGGACATTTTGCGCGTGCACGACGTGCGCGACACCCGCAAAATTATGGATTTTTACGACGAACTGGATCGCGCAAAATGAAAAAAATATCCCTTACTCAATGTTTTTCTTTTAGTGCGACCCACGCCCACGCAGGCACGCTTAACGAAACGTCCCACGCGCACACGTTTACGTGTGAAATTACTTTTTACGGCCCGTTAAACGAGGAATATTATTTGATTGATTTTCGCCTCTTGCAAGATTTTTTCAAAACGCATTTGTGCGCCCAATTAGACGGCGCGAATCTAAATACTCTTTTCAAAAATCCGACGACCGAAGCCGTAGCCGTTTGGATTTTTGAGCAGGTCAAAAAAACTTTTCCGGCACTTACTTCCGTCAAAGTCGCCGAAGCACCCGACCGCTGGGTCGTTTACACAGGAGAATAATTATGTCCCAAGCCGTACTCGCCCTAGGCAGTAACGTAGGAAACCCTAAAGAAAATTTGGACAAGGCCGTGGCCGAACTGGCCGCGCTGGGCACGGTGCAAGAAGTGTCGCCCTATATCCTCTCTAAACCGGAAGGATACACGCACCAAGACGATTTTGTCAACGCGGTGCTGATTTTACAAACCGAACTCGCCCCCATGGAACTGCTCAAAGCCTTAAAAGCGTTGGAAACCAAACTCGGGCGCGTGAAAACCTTTCCCAACGGGCCGCGCGTACTGGATTTGGATATTTTATTCTACGACGACAAAATTATTTTTGAGGACACCCCCGAATATGACTTATTCATCCCCCACCCGCGCTTGCAGGACAGGGAATTTGTGTTAAAACCGCTCTCGTATATTTTGCCTGACTTTATCCACCCCGAGTTCAAAGTGCCCGTTTATAAACTCTACCGCGAACTCATGAAAAAGAAAGGCGAGCCCACTTGTAAGATTTTGTAAAATATATTGTAAAATATAAATAAGCAGTAAATTTATTAACAGGAGAACCAGAATAAATGAAAAAGGTATTGACCATCTTGGCAGTCGTGCTGTTTTTAGGTGCCTGCCATTGTACCAAATGCACCCGCAGTGCTTGCTATATGAATAAACAAGCCCCTTGCGCCTGTGCCCAACATCATAAAGCCGGTAAATGTGCCGCCCACCATAAAGCAGGCTGCAAATGCGCCAAATGCAAAAAAGGCGGTTGCCAAAAAGGTGCTTGCGCCAAGAAACACGGCGATTGCCCTTGCGCTAAAAAACACGCTCCCGCGCCGGCTCCCAAACCGGTCGTAAAACCGGTTCCGGCTCCCGCGCCCAAACCGGTTGCCCAAAAAGTGCAACAAGATAAAGATTTAGCCGCCGTCGGTAAAGTGAAAACCAATGCGGACAATACCGCTGTGTTCTCGTTTGACAAAAACATTAACTTCAAAGTCAACAGCGACGAAATTCAAGGCACTTCCGCTGCGGATATTAAGCAAGCCGCCAAAGCGCTTAAAAAATATCCCGATGCCAAAGTGCGCGTAGTCGGTTACACCGATTCTATCGGCGAAGCCGATTATAACTTGGATCTTTCCAAACGCCGCGCCAAAGCCGTAGCCGATTTACTCGTTAAAGACGGCGTACCGGCCGCGAACGTAACCTACCTCGGTATGGGCGAAAACAACCCGATCGGCGACAATAAAACTTCTGCCGGCCGCGCCGCTAACCGCCGGGTGGAATTGGAAATCAAATAAAAAAATCTTTTAGACGCTAAACTCCCGCCTAAAAGCGGGAGTTTTTTATTGTATTTACGGCCAGAAAAAAGGTAAAATGTAAGTGTCAAAAAATTACTTACGGAGGATGTTACTACAATGAAAAAAATGTTAGTGCTTTGCACGGCTTGTGCATTATTAGTTGCCGCCTGCACGACCCCCGGGAAACGCACGGCTATCGGTGCTGCCGGCGGTGCCGCGGTAGGTGCTGCGGCTGGGGCCATTATTTCCCATGCAACCGGCGGTAAAGCCGGTAAAGGTGCCGTTATCGGCGCGGCTGCCGGTTTAGTAGCCGGTGGTGCCTTGGGGAACTACTATGACAAACAAGCCAAAGAACTTGCCGCTATTGCCGACGTTGTAAAAACCGACAATGGCTTACAAGTCAACTTGAAAAACGATATTTTATTTGCGGTAGGCAGCTCGGAATTATCCGAAGCGTCCGTTCAAACGTTGAGCGACCTTAACCGCGTACTCAAAAAATATCCTAAAAACCGCATTGTTGTTCAAGGTCATACCGATTCTACCGGTTCCGAAGCGACCAACCAAAAATTGTCTGAACAACGTGCCAAAGCCGTTTACGATTATTTAATCGGCTCCGGTCTTAAGACCTTGAGCATTAAATACGTCGGTTACGGTGAAGCCTATCCGATTGCCAGTAATGACACCGATGCCGGCCGCGCCGCTAACCGCCGCGTAGTTTTGGCTATTACTGCCAACGAAAAAGATATTCAACAATAAGTTTATCGTTGAGTGCAAAAAAACTCCCCTATTCGGGGGAGTTTTTTTTGTTATAAATGAGGGTTATTTTGCGCTCAGTGCAGCGGACAATTTAGCACGCTCTTCCGGCGTGCCAAACACGCCGACGGAGGGCTTAAAAGTATACGGGGCATAGTCCGCATCCCCATATACGGCGTTGTTAAAAATTTCCATAAACTCTTTCCAACCCTCTATGGCGGTGCTTTCTTCATCTACGTTAAAAAGATGCTGGTTGTAATCATACAAGAACTCACCGAGCACAAACCCTTTGTCGCGATTATCCAAATTGAGATACTTGCGGATTAACACGTCGCGGACTTCCTCGTCTAGCGACGTCTTGAGCACCGCATCCACCAACGGTGAAATTTGTGCAAGAATAAAAGTCGCTAACTCATCTGCACCGTCTCTTTGCTCGCACGTGTATTTGGAATAGTTAATTCCATAATCTTCCAAATACTCCGCTACGGAATCATTAAAGGCGTATATTGCATGCAACAGGGAAGCAAACTTTTGCGTTTTCTGCTCAGTTCTCACCAAAATCAGTCTATCCCGCACCTTGTTTGCTTCGGCATAGGTCAACGCATTTTGGTAAGCCGCCTCGTTACAGTGGGCGCACACGAGCGAGGGCACAAACAATATCCCCGCCGTTAATACACAAATCAATTTTTTCATAAGCCACTCCTCAAATAAATTTATACTTATATTGTAATAATCAAACGCACTTAAAACAAGGGTCTTTAGACCTATACGTTTCTGGGCCTCGGTCCATTATCGGGTAGTACTCCAATGTACCCACCGGCTATGATTGGGAATATCTTATATAAAAACGAGAATAAAAAATAAGGCCGCCGATTGAATAATATTTCGGCAGCCGAAAGAATAAAACTTTGCGCAGAGAGGGACTCGAACCCTCAAGCCGTAAGGCATGCGCCCCTCAAACGCACGCGTATACCAATTCCGCCATCTGCGCGAAAAAATTGTAATACAACGAGGGAAAACTACTATATTTATTTTAGCAAAAATTAACCTTGCGCGCAACTAAGTTAAAAAGTTTCTGCCGGTTCAAACAAAAAATAAGGTAAAATTTTTATGGACGCAATCTGTTTTATTTCCTATTAATTTTTACGCGTCCTAACTTCAAAAAGGAGAATCTTATGCAAACACGTGTTGCTATTATCAGTATTATCGTGGAGGATAATGCGCTTATCAGCGATATCCAAAAATTACTCACCCAATACGCCCAACATATTATCGGCCGGTTTGGTATTCCGCATAAAGGCAAAGGCGTGCGCATCATTAGCGTGGTGTTAGACGGGCCTGTTGAAGCCATTCACGCGCTGGCCGACGAGTTGGCCAAGTTGGAACACGTTAATACTCAAACACTACTTGCCAACGTATAGAAAATTTATTCAAAAAAACTCCCCGCAAGGTTTGCGGGGAGTTTTTAGGGTTATATTAAAACTATTTTTCCGCTTCTTGCGTCGGGGTTGCGACGGGCGCTTCAACAGGTTGCACGGGAGCGGCAGCCACGGGAACTTTAATATTATCCAACACCGAAGAGGTGCTCTTTTTGTTAGAAATCATCGTCAGTACGACAGACGTAATCATCAAGACCAGTGCAAGGATGGCCGTAAATTTATTAACAGCATTAAAGGCAGTAGGACTGGCAAATAAATTATCCGCACCCGACGCGCCGAAAATACCAGCGGCAGAGCCTTTTCCGCTTTGCAAAAGAACGATTAAAATAAGTAAAATACAAACAGCCAAGTGTAACAACAAAATAAGTGTATACATAAAATCTCCTCAATAAAATCTACTTCTATTATAGCAATTTTTGACTACTCTGACAAAATCGCATTAAAAACAAGGCTAAAATAAAAATTTTTAGCCTTGTTGTAAGTAACAAAATAACTACCAATTACGGGTAAAACATTAAAAGCGGGTCTTCCGGCGGTAAACTTGCTTTATTTAAGAGTTCCACGATATCGTCGCGGTTGTTCCAAGTAGACCACATTAAGGCCGTAAAACCATCTTTATCTTTAACGTTTAAGTCCGCCCCCAAATCTACCAATGTTCTGGCTACATCATAACTGGATTTACAGGTATATATTAACGCCGTCCAACCGGCATTATCCTTCGCATTGATATCGGCTCCGCTTTCCACAAGAATGTTGATAATACCGGAGTTATCGTTCATAGTAGCCCACATCAAAGCCGTCTGACCGGATATATTTTTAGCGTTTACATCCGCTCCTTTTTCTATAAGTGCCCTAACAATGGCAGAGTCTCCTTTTTCACTGGCAAACATTAAGAGCGTATTTTCCTTTTTATCTTTCAAATTGATATCTGCGCCGTTTTGTATAAGCACTTTGGCATTATCCGTCCGTCCCAATAAAATGGTATATTTCAATACGCTTAAATTGGAATCGTCCGCATTAGACGTTTCTTCTTCTTTCTGGGAAACATTAAGCAAGGTCAAAAGTGCAGGTTTGTCATAGGGAAGAATGGTGTTTACATCTGCCCCATTTTCCACTAATACTTTGACGTTTTCATTTTGCCCGAGCATAATGGCCAACGTTAAAACCGCTATGTCTATTTTACCTTGCGCGTTAATTTCTTCGCTTTTCTCAAGAATCAGTTTGGCTAATTGCTCGTCTTGTTTATTCAAACTCCATAAAAACAACGCCGGCTCAAATTTCCCTTTAGCGTTTACATCAGCCCCTTTCGCGGCAAGCAATCTTACTATTCTGGGGTATCCTTCTTCAATATGCGTCAACAAATCGTTAACTTCTTCTGTATTTTTTACATTATTTAGGCTATATCCTTTGGTCATTGCATATATTAAAGCCGTAAGATTATCTTTATCCTTGATATTTACATCCGCTTTGTTATCTAGGAGTACTTCAACAATTTCGGAACGTCCGTTCGCACTTGCGGTCATTAACGCTGTTTTGCCGTCTTTATCCTGTGCATTTACGTCCACATTTTTAAGCGTAAGCAATTCAACAAAGTCAATAAATCCATTCACACCTGCCACCATTAAAGAGGTCTGTCCGTTCTCATCTTGAGCATTTACTGCTGCTTTATTTCTGATAAGCACTTTAGCCGCTTCAAGACGGCCTTTTTGGGCCGCGTACATTAAAGCGGTTTTACCATGCGTATCTTTTGCATTGACATCCGCCCCATTTTTAAGAAGCATTTTGGCAACTTCAACGTTTCCTTTTTCGCTTGCTACCATTAAGGCGGTTTTGTCATCTTTCCCTTTAGCATTAACGTCTGCCCCCGCTTTAATTAAACGTTTAAGCACCGACGTAGAGCCTTGTTGGGCAGACAACATAATTAAGGGGTTCCCATCCGTATCTTTTTGGTTGACATCTTGTTTATGGGATAAATAATACTTTATAACCGGTTCATTGGCAGATTTGACGGCGGCCGCCATGCTAATATTGGGTTTGTTTTCACAAGCGCAAAACGTAACTAAAACGAATAGGAAAGAAAGGAAAATTCCCAGTTTTTTCATAAATACTCCCTAATATATGGTCTTTTCAGTATTATACCAAAAATAATTTAAGGAAAAAATAGGAAACAAATGAATATCCACTTAATCAATCCTCTACCCTATTTAAAAATGCCGAAACAAAAAAAGAATATTATGCGATTCCCGGTTTTTCCAAGCGCAGAGCGGCTATTGCTTTTACGCAATATACCAACTTAAACAGCCTTAACGAAGCGCATGCGAAAGCGTTTGCCAAAATAGCCGAAGATTATCAAAACAGCAACATAGAATTTGTCATTATCTTTATAGATCCCAACATTACCGAAGAACAATGGCAAAACCCCACTCAGCAAATGCAGTGGATACATGAAATACCTAATGTAAGAATGTTTTATGACCCGTATCAGGACCCTTCCGGTATCGTATATAACCATATTGGAAATAATGTATTATTCCGGCCCGAAACGGGAACAGGGCAAGCCTCGCCTTTCTTGCCTTATACTTACTATGTTGCCCATGATAAAGTGTATAAGTACAAAGAAACCAGATTTGGTACAGCAGGATTGCCAGAAAGTTTTTTGGAAGAAAGTTATTATAATGAAATAAGTGAGAATATTAAAAACTTCATTAATGATGCCGATAACGGCATATAAAATTCCCCTTATTTGCACCCGAAGTTTTCACACCATACAAAAGGCCCCCGAGTAATCGGGGGCCTTTTAGTATCTACAATCTTATTTCTCTACTTTTTCGGCAGGTTGTATCGCGGCTAATTGTTTGTATAAGTCGCGTCTCCACGCATATTCCGATTCCGCCCGTTTGATTAACTCTTTGGCGAGTTCCGGATTATCGCGCATGAGCCCTTTGAAGCGGTTTTCCCCGCTCATATAGTCCGCCAGCGGGAGCGTCGGCGCGCCCAACGGCGAATCTACATGCAAGGGGTTTTTGCCTTCGTAGCGGGCTTCGGGGTTGAAGCGGTAGAGGATCCAGCGTCCGGCCTGTACGGCACGTTTGGCCTCGCCCATCCCTTTAGCCATATCAATCCCGTGAGCGATACAATGCGAGTAGGCAATGACCAACGCGGGGCCGTCGTAAGCGTCGGCCTCGGCGAGTGCTTGAATCGTTTGGTTCATATTCGCGCCCATGGCCACTTGCGCCACGTAGATGTTACCATAGGTCATGGCAATCATACCCAGATCTTTTTTCGGCATTTGTTTGCCGCCGGCCGCAAATAACGCTTTGGCGCCGAGCGGGGTGGCTTTGGACATTTGGCCGCCGGTGTTGGAGTAAACTTCGGTATCCAAGACTAAAATTTTGATATTCTTGCCCGAAGCGAGTACGTGGTCTAAACCGCCATAGCCGATATCGTAGGCCCAGCCGTCACCGCCCAAAATCCAAACGGATTTGCGGATGAGATAATCGCACAGACTTAAAATGCGTTTGCACGTTTCGCAACCTTTTTCGCAACCTTTATTCAAAATGGCTTTGAGTTCGGCTACGCGTTTGCGTTGTGCTTCTACGCCCTCGTCGGTGGTTTGGTCGGCGTTCAAAATATCGTCAATTAACGCAACGTGCGCTTTGAAGTTTTCATCTGCTTTGGCAGCCTTTAAGGCTTCTTTAGCGTCGTGGTTTAACTGGTCAAACGCAAGGCGCATACCCAAACCGAATTCCGCGTTATCTTCAAAAAGCGAGTTGGCCCACGCCGGCCCTTTACCGTCCTCGCGGGTGCAGTAAGGCGTCGTCGGCAAGTTGCCGCCGTAAATGGACGAACAACCCGTCGCGTTGGCTACGGCCAAGCGGTCGCCGAAGAGTTGCGTTAAGAGTTTCACGTAAGGCGTTTCGCCGCAGCCGGCACACGCGCCCGAGAACTCAAACAAGGGTTTTTTCATTTGAGAGCCTTTGACGCTTTCTTTTTTGGTTTTCACGTCGGCTTGTTTCAGACCCAAGAAGAACGCATAGTTATCAATTTCGTTTTCGCGTACCGCGAGTTGGTGAACCATATTGATGGCTTTTTTCTCGGGGTTGGCTTTATTTTTGGCCGGGCAGTTAAAGATACACGCACCGCAACCGGTACAATCTTCCACCGCTACTTGTACGGTGAATTTTTTGCCCGCGAGATCGGCTTTTCCGTCGGCAGACTTAAAGGTTTTGGGAGCGTCTTTCAACGCGTCGGCCTCATAAGATTTGATGCGGATAGCCGCGTGCGGACACACCATAGAACAGAACCCGCATTGGATACAGGTGTTGGGGTCCCATTCCGGTACCTGCAAGGCAATATTGCGTTTTTCGTATTGGGTGGTTCCGGTGGGGAATACGCCGCCTTCCGGCATTTTGCTCGTCGGCAAGTCGTCGCCGCGTCCGGCAATCATTTCGCCCAAAACGTCTTTAACAAACGCGGGGGCGTCGGCCGGCACGGGGGCTTTGGTGTGCAATTTGGAAGTAACTTCAGCGGGGTATTTTACTTCTTGGAGTCCCGCTAAAGCCGCGTCTACGGCTTTGTAGTTTTTCTGCACGACTTCTTCGCCTTTTTTGGAATAGGTCTTTTCAATAGCGTGTTTGATGTCCGCAATGGCTTTTTCGGTGGGGATGACACCCGCAATACCGAAGAACGCCGTTTGCATAATCGTGTTGGTGCGGCTGCCCATACCGGTTTTAAGTGCAATTTCGGACGCGTCAATTACGTAAACTTTAAGTTGGCGGTCAATAATCGTTTTTTGCACTTCGGCGGTTAAGTGTTCCCATACTTCTTGGGCGTTGTAAGGCGAGTTAATCAAAATCGTGGCGCCTTTTTTGGCTTTGGCGAGCACGTCGTATTTATCCAAGAAGTCAAACATATGCACGCCGATAAAGTCCGCCGCTTGGATGAGATACGGCGCGCGGATATAGTTTTTACCGAAGCGGATATGCGAGGTGGTCATAGAGCCCGATTTTTTGGAGTCATAGACGAAGTACCCTTGCGCATAGAAGCCGTTGGCGGAAATAATTTTCATCGTGTTTTTATTGGCACCGACGGTCCCGTCAGAGCCTAAACCGAAGAACATGGCCGCGAAAATATCGCCGTTAGCGGCAGTTTCCAAGGTGGCTTTGGGTAAAGAAAGACCAGTCAAATCGTCATTGATACCGACCACAAAATGTTTTTTGGGCTCGGTGGCGGCAAGGTTATCAAAAATAGATTTGACATCTGCCGGCGTGAAATCTTTAGAGCCGATACCATAGCGGCCGCCCGCGATAAACGGCGTGGTCGGGAATTTGGCTTGGGCCTGCGCCGACAAGAACGCGGTGCACACGTCTTGGAACAACGGCTCGCCTAAAGAGCCGGGCTCTTTGGTGCGGTCCATCACGGCTACTTTTTTGACCGACGCGGGAATTACTTTAATGAAATCTTCAATAGAGAACGGGCGGAAGAGTTTAATTTTGAGTACGCCCACTTTTTGGCCTTTTAAGGCTTCCACGGCGTTTTGCGCCACGTCGGCGCCGGAGCCCATAATCACAATTAAGCGTTCGGCGTCGGCGTCGCCGAAGTATTGGAACAAATCGTAGTGGCGGCCGGCGACTTTTTCAAATTTCGCCATTTCTTCTTTGACGATTTGGGGAACGGCGTTGTAGAATTTGTTGACGGCTTCGCGCGATTGGAAATAGACGTCGGGGTTGGCGGCGGTTCCGCGCACGGTGGGGTGCTCGGGGTTAAGGCCGCGGGCTTTGTGAGCGGCGACGAGTTCGTCGCTAATCATTTCTTTCATTTGCTCTTTGGTGAGCGGGTCCACCATGTTGAGTTCGTGGCTGGTGCGGAAGCCGTCAAAGAAGTGCATAAACGGCACGCGTGCACGCAAGGTGGCGGCTTGGGCGATAAGGGCTAAATCCATGGCTTCTTGCGGATTGTCCGAGCAGAGCATGGCCCAACCGGTGTGGCGCACGGACATAACGTCGGAGTGATCACCAAAAATGGAAAGCGCGGTAGTGGCTAAAGCGCGGGCAGAAACATGGAAAACCGTCGGGGTGAGTTCCCCGGCAATTTTATACATATTCGGGATCATCAACAACAATCCTTGAGATGCGGTAAACGTGGTCGTTAAGGCACCAGCAGTTAATGCGCCGTGTACGGCACCCGAGGCACCGCCTTCGGATTGCAATTCGTTAACCGAGGGAATATTTCCCCAGATGTTGGTTTCGCCTTTGGCGCTTTTCGCGTCGCAGATTTCCCCCATAGTGGAAGAAGGAGTAATCGGATAAATTGCGATTACTTCGTTGGTAGCATGGGCGACGTGCGAAACGGCACTATTTCCGTCCATAGCAACTAATTTAGCCATAGAATAAGTCTCCTTATCATTAAATTAAAAAGGTCTGATTGCGCGAAGCGCAACGGCAGGTAAAAACCTACTTATATATATTATAGAATTTTCGCTTTTTTCGCGCAAACGCAACTTAAAATAATTTTGCCCAAATTATTCATACAAAAACAACCGCTGAACTAAACAGGATTTGCTTGATTGTTAATTTTTTATTTAGATTCAGTCTTCTGTCTAAACTTCTTGTCTCTGGCAGTCAATAACATGTATAACTACACGACCTTCTGTCAGAGTGTAATAGGACATGCCGGCGGCCAAAAGTACCACTTACTGCTTCATAATTGCTATAATATAGATAATGAAACCGGAAAACATCACACCCAATCGGTGGGCGTTATTGCCGCTGGGTGTTTTTTTAATGTCCTATTTGGGCGTATCGTTGGCGGCGGGCGATTTTTACAAAATGCCTATCGTCGTGGCTTTTTTATTGTCCGCGGTGGTAGCCGTATGGATGAGCAAAGGTGGCAACCTTTCCGCACGCGTGGAACTTTTCTGCAAAGGTTGTGCCAACCCCAACATTATGCTCATGGTGCTCATATTTATTTTGGCAGGTGCGTTCGCACAGACCGCCAAAGATATGGGTGCGGTAGATGCCATGGTTAATTTGACGCTGGCCATCTTGCCTGAAAATGTGTTGGCAGCGGGATTATTTTTAGCCGCGTGTATGATTTCGGTTTCCGTGGGAACTTCAGTCGGAACGATTGTGTCGCTTACGCCCATCGCGGCGGGGCTATCGCAACAGACGGGGTTGCCGCTGGGGCTGATGGCGGCCGTTGTGGTGAGCGGATCCATGTTCGGGGATAATTTATCTTTCATTTCGGACACAACTATCGTCGCCACCCGCACGCAAGGGTGCAAAATGGCCGATAAATTCAAAACCAATTTCGCACTCGTTTTCCCCTTTGCCGTACTAACCATGATTATCTATATTTTTGCCGGAAGTCAAGCAATGCCCGATTTGCAACCGCGTGCGTTTTCGTGGGTAAAGGTGCTCCCTTATATTGCAGTATTAGTCGCCGCGTTGCGCGGAATCAATGTAATGGTAGTTCTTTTGGGCGGCACGATTTTTTGCGGAGTTATCGGCGTGGCGACAGAATCACTTTCGGTTTGGTCGTGGGTAAATGCCATGGGCAAAGGGATAACCGGTATGGCGGAGTTAATTATTGTAACCTTGCTCGCGGGCGGCACGTTAGAGATGATACGCTATAACGGCGGACTGGCGTGGATTATCCAAAAACTCACTCACCATATTACGTCCAAACGCAGTGCCGAACTAAGTATTGCGGGCATTGTAAGTTTTGCTAATTTATGTACTGCCAATAACACAATTGCCCTCGTTATGGCGGGCCCGATTGCCAAAGAAATTGCCCAGAAATTTCGTATCGCCCCCCGCCGTGCGGCGAGTTTGCTGGATATTTTTTCGTGCGTGGTGCAAGGTATTATTCCCTACGGCGCGCAACTGCTAATGGCGGCGAATTTATCGGGCGTTTCACCGGTTGAAATTATGAAATCGCTTTACTACCCCTATTTGCTCGGTTTAGGGGCTCTCGGAGCCATTTTACTCCAACTGCCCAAACGATACACGCGCACCGCGCCGAAAAATTGATTTTTTAATCTGCGACAACACGCCGCCCCCAAAATTTGCTATACTATAATTACCATAGAGAGTGTACGAGGGACAAGCCCGACGACTACACAGCAACCTGCCTAGGTAAGGTGCTAATGCTTGGAAGATGGGAACAACAACGTTTTAAGCCCATCTTTGCGATGGGTTTTCTTTTTGATACTCCTGTGGAATTTAACACGCGAAACACGCAACCATTGCAAAAGGAGATCAATATGCAAATAATCTTGGAAAGTATGTACAAAAAACGCCCCACCGCGTTGCATGACATGGACAAAGTGGGCCTATCTTTATTTAACTACCTTTACAATAAAGATATAATCACGCACGAAGATTTTGAGCGTGCCATCGGGAATTCGTTAAAAAATGTTAAATTTTTTACCGAGATGAACGTCAAAATTAAACTGGCATCTATTCGCGCCCTGCACACTTTTTTAGCCGAAAAAAAGGATATCCGCTTTTTGGAGCAGTTACGCCAAGACGACCCGCAACTCTACGCACAGGCCGCGCCGTACATAAAGGAGTTTTACCGCGCGCTGATTGCCCAGCAGTTAAAGCAACTTCACGATAAAAAAATGCATTTTTCGCAGCATGACACCAACGCGCGTATCCGTTTTTCGGAGTTCGGCAGTAATTTCTCTTTGCATGCGCTGGAATTAAAAAAACACCTGCAACACATTATAGACCACCCCGCCGATCCGCAATATAACGCGTTTATCCTTTCGGGGGACGGCTTCGGAGGAACACTCATTTTGGAAAAACTCAGCCGCACCCTAGCGCAAAAATACCCCCAACATAAAATGCTTCACTTCCGCGGACACGCCATTCACGACGTCATACAATCCAACTCTTTATGGGGGCTGGGATCTTGCTTTCTCTTATTTCCCGACTTGCGTTTTGTTATGCTCAGTGATTTGGATTTGTCCTACTGGGCGCGGGCGGATCAGGAAAAATTAGCCCTTTTTCTGCAAGCCCTTATAGATCACGGCGTACAGGTGCTGATATCCACGTCGGACACGGCTGACTATAATGGTATGCAAAAAGAAACGCGGCTTTGCGAAGAAATACGATGTTTTTTTGCGTCCGCGCGCAATTATACCTTGCCTTACAGACACGTCCGCTACGAAAAAGAGTTAACGTGCTCGCTGACTTTAGAACAAGACAGAAGCCGTTACGAATCGCTTGCCCGTTTGAAAGAAAGCACTTCTTTCGGCCGCTTATATCCGGGTATTTTATCCCAAGAAAAACCGCGCATTTTTAACGAAAATATGCCCGTAGAACTTAATTTACTCTGGCTGGGGAGTTTTGAGCCACCCGCTTACCTTTTCCCGCGTGCGTTCTGCCCCAATTGCGGCAAATGGGAAATGATACCTTATTCGTGTATGGCGTCGGTGCTTTCGGGCGAACATGTGATAAAATTTCATTGTTTGAACTGTAACGAGCGTTTAGCCAATAACGACGTGCCCGATTATTACCACATGCTGCGCGCCTACGGCGCACACCCCTGCTACCGCCACAGAAACGGCGCATTTTATACCCTAAAATAAAAACAGCAAGGGCGGTGTTGCATCCGCCGCACCGCCCTTTTTATTCTGTGACAAGACGTTGTCGCAGGGGTTTTATATACTTTTCTTATCACAGGAGCAACTATGAAAAAACTGATTATACCTTTACTTTTGCTCGGTTGCGCGGCCATCGGGTACGGCGCGGCGCAACTGCAAATCAAAATGGAACAAGCGCGCACCATTACGCAATATATGGGTGCGCCCGTTACCCGCTATGACCTCGGCGATACCGAGTGTTTTGTGGAAAACACCAGCCGCAGTTTATTCTGCCTGCGCAAATAAGGAGCAACCCATGACCACACCGAAAATGACACTCGGCGAAGCCGCCCACAACAGTTTGCGCCTTGTACGCCAAATGATAGAAGCGGGCGCGGACCCAAATTATTCCGAGGACGGCCTTGTGCCGCTTCGCGAAGCGTGTTTTAATGGGAACATCCCCATCATAAAATACTTGCTTGCGCACGGGGCGGACCCCAACGGGCGCGACCCCGACTGCGGGCAAAGCATCTTGGAAAGTTTGATTTGGAATTACCGACGTGTTGATCAGTTCTCCCACAAAATACAAAAACTTGCCAAAAAACCTTATACCTATGATACCCCCGCCAACACCGCCGTTTTTCGCCGGTTACTGCGTGCGGGGGCGGACCCGAATTTACCCACCGACGCGCCGCGCCCCATGTTTCACTGGGCGATTTATCAAAATGTTAAACGGGTGGTATCTATCTTGATTGAGTACGGCGCGGACGTCAACGGGCGCGGAAGTTTGCAAGGCGACGAAACGCCTATTATGATTGCCGCCTATTATGCCGATATCGGCATCATGGAAAAACTGCTTAAGTGCGGGGCGGACCCCAATGCGCGCGACGAGCAAGGGCACAACGCCCTGTTTTACGTTATAGCGGGGATGCGCCACGAAGATGAAATTGCCCGTTTTGAACTGCTCTACCGCTACGGCATTGATTTACACGCACGCGACAAGCGCGGGGATAACATTTTGCAATTCATCTCTCAAGACGGGTACAACAAAGGCGCTTTAGCGCGTTGGTTGCGTAGGCACGGCGTAAAAGAGTGAAACTTTAATTTATAACAAGGAGTTAATATGCAACAAGATAATAAAAATACTGCGTCTATTACTCAATTACGGGATGCGTTAAATGAAGGGAATTTAGAAAAAGTTAAAAAAATTATTGCAGCCGGAGCCGACGTCAATGCAATGGGCAAATACAAACAAACCCCACTTTGTATGGTATCATGGAAGGCAAACACCGAATTAGTAAAAATATTACTCGCCCATGGGGCCGATCCTAATATTAAATGTGCAAACGGAGATACCGCCCTTTTTGGGGTACAAACCCCCGAAATTGCCCGCTTGCTTATTAAAGCAGGAGCAGATGTTAACGTAAAAACCATCCACGGGGAAACCCCTATTGCATGGGCAAGCACTAAAGAAATCGCCGATATTTTACTTCAGGCCGGCGCCGAAACGACACCGGAAATCCGGCTTTTATTATCGTGCCGTTTCGGACGGACGGAAGAAGTAAAAGCACTTATCGCGCAAGGGGTTAATGTAAATACCCCCGTAGGGCCTTTTGGCTCCACACCTTTGGCGTGGGCGGCAAATGCGCAAATCGCGCGCCTACTCATTGATGCGGGTGCAGATGTTAATGCAAAGAATAAGTTTGGCGAAACACCCCTTTCCATAGCAAAAGAATGGATAGATAATCCCGAAAATAAAAAAGAAATAATAGATTTATTAAAAGCCGCCGGCGCAGAGGAATAAACTGCGCACTATGATTTAAGCAATACCGGCAAAGAACACAAACCACAATAAATTTAGTAATATAATTCCATAATTAAAACAGATTATAAATAAAAAGGAGAAGCAATATGCAAAATTCTCAAGCAATAAAAGAATTAAAAGATAAAGTAAAAAAAGCATATATTAAGGCTACAAAAAATATAGATACAAATATTTATCGTGGATATTCGGAAGACATGAGTTCTGTCGTTGAAAATTCAATAACTCTTTTTATTAAAAATCTGCTCCCAAACGGATATGAATTTTATATAGATCCATCAATAAATATTAACAAAAAATTACACCGTCCAGATTTGTTAATTATCGATACTCATAAACACGTAAAAGCAATGATAGAAATAAAGGCAAATATGGGGCACTGCAGAAAAACACAGGAATTAATTAATAAGATTCGGAATAATCATATACTGTTTGCAAAACAAAAAAATTTAATATGTTCTTTCCCTGTAATCAAAAATGGGGTAAAGGTCAATTCTGAATCAAAGGGTATTGTATATCCAAAACGAGTAAAATGTTTTCTTGTTACTTTCACGCAACAAAATTGTTCAAAAAATTATCATGAAAAAACTTACCAATTAACTAAACAAAACCATATTGGTTACTTTAAATTATTTGACCAATGGTATGGGAATCCTAAAAATCTAGATATTGAAAAATTTGCTGAACAAATTAAACAAATTACTAAATAATATTTAAATAGGGAGCACTAAACATGGCATCAAAATATCCAAAAATTACAGATGTTGTAAATAAATTTTTTGAGGACTCGCAAGCCGAAGTAGAAGGTCGTTATCAATCATGGAATTATTGTTATGACCATTTCCAAAAACTGTTTAAGCAGTCCACATTAACAGACAATGATAAAGACCACGCAGCTTTAATGTTGGGTTTTTACCTAGCAAGTTGGGGAATGTATAGAGGAAGTTCTTTTTTATTAAAAAATTACACGTATACAATACATAAGTATACTGTTGAATATCTTTTTAACAAGAAGAAAAAGAAAGATTTTTTCAAAAATCAATTTATTCAAGAAAATGAAAAAGAAAAGCTATTTGAACTATACGAGGAATTAGAAAAACATTATAAAAAATTAAAGCAAAATATTTCCAAGGAAATAAATGTTTCCATATCTCAAACATTGATCACGAAAATTCTTATGGGAGTGTGTGGTATTATTCCGGCTTATGATAGAAATGTGAGAAGGGCATTGGCTGAACTTGGGCAATCACAAACACTAAATAGAAAAAGTTATAGCCAATTGTTAAATTTTTATCATACCAATAATAAAGAAATTCAATCTTTAAGCTCAAACAAAAAATATCCTCCCATGAAAATACTAGATATTTATCTATGGAAATGGGGAGGCCAGTTATTAGATGCTGAAAGAAAGAGAAACCATTGATTTTTTAAGAAACGCATAATAAAAATATCCCGCTTGGTATAAGCGGGATATTTTTTCATCTTAAAAGATTTATTTTTTGCCCGGCACAAATAACAATAACAGCGCCAAAATAAACCCGACAAACGGAAGCAACGATAGCAGCAGAAACCACGGGTTCCATCCGATATCATGCATACGCTTAATTTGCGAAGGGATCAGTAAAATCTGCCCCGCATAGGCAATCACTTTACCCATTGTACCGCCAAAAATGGCCCCTAATATTGTTACGGCAATAAATATGACCACTATTACCATAAAATACGGCAAACGTTTCAAACGTCCGTTCCAACTGGTCAATGTTTTAATTCCGTCAAACATACGCTCTCCTCATAAATACGTCTTATAAAACTGCTCAGTTTTATTATAATAAAAACAAAATCTAGTGTAAACTCTTAATACAAAATACTTGTCCGTACGGAAATTTACCGAAAAACCCGTAGAGCAGGAAAAATTGGACGCTGTTTTGCACGCGGTGCAAATTGCCCCCACCACCAAAAATAATCAGCCGTTTCGCGTATACGTTTTGCGCAGTGAAGCGGCTATCGCCAAATTGGCCGCCTTGACCCCTTGCGTATTTGGGGCCAAAATGGTGTTATTGTTCACTTATAATACAAAAGAACAATGGCAAAATCCGTTGCAAGCCGGTATCTGCTCGGGCGTAGAGGACGTCAGTATTGCCGCCACGCACGCTATGCTTGCCGCGCAAGAATTAGGCCTAGCCACCTGTTGGTGTAACTATTTTCCCAATGCCGAAGTAGAAAAAGCCTTTGCTCTGCCCGCCGACGAAAAATCCGTTTTATTTATGCCGCTGGGCTACGCCGCGCCGGACGCCGTTCCCGCACCGCCGCACACGCAGAAAAAGCCGCTGGGCGAATTGGTAAAATATTTATAAATATCCCCCCCGTTTAACGCGGGGGATAGAAATTTTTCGGCGAAAATCTTTTTCGTATTTTTTATCAAAAATCTGCTACAATGGGAGTAGCAGTATCATCTTATAATCAGGAGCGTACTATGGCGTCCCCCAAACCAATTGTAGTAGGTATCGGTGAATTACTTTGGGATATTTTTCCCACCGGTAAACGCGCAGGCGGTGCACCGGCCAATTTTGTGTATCACGCGTCGCAATTCAACACGCAAGGCTATGCCATCAGCGCCGTCGGAAACGACCCGCTCGGTAATGAAATTTTGCAAGCATTAGATGACAATCGTATCGCTTACATTTGCGAAAAAACGTCTTATCCCACAGGGGTTGTTAATGTTACCTTAACCAACGGACAGCCCTCCTATGAAATTGTGGAAGGGGTCGCGTGGGACCATATCCCGCTATCGCCCAAGGCCGAGCAGATTGTGGCGCAGGCCGATGCGGTTTGTTTCGGCTCGCTTGCTTTGCGAAATGAAGATTCGCGCCGCACGATTACCGCACTTTTAGATAAAACCCCGCAAGAAGCCATCCGTTTTTTTGACGTGAACCTGCGCCAACATTACTACAGCAAAGAACTTATTGAAATGTTACTTGCCAAAGCCAACATTTTCAAAATCAATGATGACGAACTGCGCGTGCTCGCGCCCATGTTTGACTTAACGGGCAACGAACACGAACAATGCCGCACGCTTTTGGAAAAATACCGCCTAAATTACGTGGTACTTACCGCGGGCGAAAAATACAGCACGATTTACGGCAAGACGGAAATATCGCGCTTGGATACACCGCGCGTAAAAGTAGCGGATACCGTCGGCGCGGGAGATTCCTTTTCGGGCGCGTTTGTAGCGGGGTTGCTGGCCGGAAAACCCTTGCGCGCCTGCCACGAACAAGCCGTGAAAACGGCCGCTTTTGTTTGTACAAAAACGGGCGCTTGGCCCGCTTATGATAAATAAGGAGAAACTATGACGCAAGAGAAAAAATCGTCGTTTGTCGGTCAATTAGTTCCCGTACTTTTTGCCTTTTTTGCGATGGGGTTTGTGGACTCCGTCGGTACGGCTACCAACTACGTAAAAGAAAGTTTCGGCTTGTCCAACACCATAGCGAATTTATGCCCGTCTATGGTGTTCTTTTGGTTCTTGGTGTGTTCTATTCCAACGGGTATGCTGATGAACAAAATCGGGCGGCGCAAAACCGTGCTGATCAGTTTAGCCGTTACGCTGGGCGCAGTTATTTTACCGCTCGTGTTTTATAGTTTTGCTACCATGATGATTGCCTTTGCGCTACTCGGTATCGGCAATGCACTCATGCAAGTATCCTTAAACCCGTTAGTCGCCAATATCGTCAGCGGCGATAAACTCGCCAGCGTAATGACCTTCGGGCAATTTGTTAAAGCGATTTGTTCGTTTGTCGCGCCGATTTTGGCGGCATGGTTTGTGGCACATACGGGCAATTGGGTGTGGCTCTACGGCGTATTTGCGTTAGAAGGCATTTTGGCGCTTGTAATGCTCGCCAAAACCGATATTCACGAACAACCTCTTGCCGGTAAACCCTCTACGTTCGGTCAGTGTCTGGCGCTCTTGGGCAACGGGACCATTTTACTCTGTTTTGTGGGCATCATGTGCCATGTGGGTATTGATGTCGGCACCAACACCGCCGCCCCGCAGATTTTGATGGACCGCCTCGGCTGGGCGTTGGATAAAGCCATCTACGCCACGAGCATTTATTTTATGTTCCGTACAATAGGTTGTTTTGCGGGTGCGGGGTTATTGGCTAAATTTTCGCCTAAAATTATCTTTAGTATCAGCGTTGTGTTGATGCTTTGTGCAATGGGCGGGTTATTCGTATTTACTTCCCAATGGCCCCTTTACGTTTGTATCGCCATGATAGGTTTGGGCAACTCCAACATCTTCCCGATAATTTTTTCGCAAGCCCTTTTGCGCTTGCCCGAAAAACAAAACGAAGTGTCCGGCCTGATGATTATGGGGCTTATCGGCGGAACTATTTTTCCCTTGCTGATGGGGTATGCGTCCGACGTGATGGGCTCGCAGACTGGCTCCGTACTCGTGATGACTGTTGCGGTTATTTTCTTACTCATCTTTGCCGCTAAAATTAAAAAGTAATCTCTCATTTAGCAACTAAAAACACCCCCTCTTAACGCGGGGGTGTTTTTGTTTGTTCGTATTTAACTTATACGCTGATAGATTGCTTCTGCGGGATAATAAACCAAAACATGGAACCTTGCCCGGCGCCTTCACTCACCACGCCGATTTCCCCGCCGTGCGCCAAAATAATTTCCTGAGCGATCGCAAGGCCTAAGCCCCAACCCTGTTTTTTGAGTGCGGGGTTCGTGTCCGACTGGTGGAATTTTTGGAAAACCTTATCTTTTTCTTCGTGGGAAACGCCCGGGCCGGTGTCCGACACTTTCACGACCACTTTGCCGTCTTTCACGTAATAACGCACTTCCACAGAGCCGTCTTTTGGCGTAAATTTTATAGCGTTGCCGACTAAATTATTGATGACCTGCGAAATGCGGAAACGGTCCGCTACCACGACAATTTCTTCGGGATATTCCAATTCCCGCAAAAATACCCCTTTTTTCTGGGCATTGACCTGTTGCAAGGCAAAAACATCATTAACAAGCGCATTAAAATCAAAGGGTTGCGCGTCCATCTTAAAACGGCCCGACTCAATCATGGAAATATCCATTAAATCGGTCATCAGCATATTCATATTATCGGTTGCTTTTAAGATGTTACTCAGGGCCATTTTCTCGGTAGACTGGGCGTCTTTAGGGTCCTGCCCCTTATCCATCATTAAAACAGATGTAAACCCTTGAATGGATGAAAGCGGTTGACGTAAATCGTGTGCGACAATAGACATAAATTTAGCGCGAATTTCGTTTAAGTGGTTGAGTTCTTGGTTGGATAAACGCAATTTTTCCACCATGCCTTCCAGCATATTAACCTTGCCGGAAAGTTGCATTTGTAACGACTCAATTTGTTGTTGATAATTTTGGGTAGTCTTCATTAAGGCACTGGCATTGTGTTTGCTCAATACCTTATAGGTAATCCAATAGGTAATGATTGCAATAATCGCAATAATCAACAACGAATACGAAATTAACATTTGCCATAAAGTCATAAATGCTCCTATTTTTTAACGGCTAAATTCTCTTCAATCGTATGTTCCAACGCGGCACGCAAAAGTTGCCCTTCGCGCAAAAGAACGGGTTTTTCTCCACAACAATCCACCACACTTGAAGGCGTCGGGCTGAGCGTTCCGCCGAGCACAATAAAATCTACTTTGCCGTTAAAGGCCTTAATAACCGGCTTTTCCTGCGTCCACACCGGCTGTCCGTGTAAATTGGCACTGGTCATGGCAAGCGGGGTAGTCATAGTGTCTAAAAGCGCTTCCAAAAACGCATATTGCGGTACCCGTATGCCTAACCCGTCAAAACCGCGCGCCAAACCTTTATGCTTTGGGGACGGCGGCACAATCAGCGTCAACGCACCGGGCCAAAACTTACGCGCCAAGCGCAGGGCCTGTGGGGAGAATTGCGCTAAATCTAATGCGCGGTCTGCGCTGGAAGTCATAATTTGAAGCGGCATGGACGCGGGCCGTTTTTTGATATCGTAAATCTGCGCGATACCTTTTTCCGTCAAGGCCCCTGTTCCTATCCCGTACACCGTATCCGTTGGAAAAACGCCTACGGCCCCGTCTTCTAACGCGGCGGCTAAACGACTGACCACCTCGGGGGATAACTCCCAATGCTTAAAAATCTTCGTCTGTTTCATTTTCTTCTTTAGAATCAAAACAATCAATAATAATTACAAATTCACCGAGGACTTTTTTTTGTGCGCCGAATTTTTCGGCCACTTCCCCCGCCGATCCGCGCACCCACTCCTCGTACACTTTGGAAAGTTCCCGCGCCACCACTACGGGCACGTTACTCCCCAATGTTTGGGCTATGAGCACCAACATTTTGGCCACGCGGTAAGGCGACTCGTACAACACCACCGGCCTTTTAAGCGCGGCCGCCCCGCTGAGTAGTTTAGCGGCCTTGCCCGCTTTACGCGGTAAAAAGCCCAAAAACGTAAACGCACCGCCCGTAATACCCGCACCGGCTAACGCACACGCTACCGCACTCGGGCCGGGTAGAGACGATACTTTTACCCCCACCTCTGCCGCGCGTTTAACCAGTTTCCAACCCGGGTCGGAAATACACGGCGTGCCGCAATCCGACACCAGCGCAAACGTTTTTCCCGCTTGCAAATATGATAAACACCGCTCCACCGACCGCTCGTCATTTTCGTTATAGCGGTAGGTCGGCTTGGAAATGCCGAAATGCGCCAGTAACCCTTGAGTGCGGCGGGTATCCTCGCATAACACGCCGTCGGCACTTTTTAAAACCTCAAGCGCGCGAAGGGTAATATCCTGCAAATTGCCCAGCGGGGTAGGCACAATATAGAGCATATACCTTAAGTATATAAAAAACTACACGCTTTGCGCTTAAAAAAATTACATGCACTTTCTTTATCTATTTTTAGTAAAATATATAATTGTGATTTTAATTAAAAAACAAAAGGAAAACGCAGTATAACTATGTCCAACATACTTAGTAAAATAAAAATCAATACTTTCGCCATTATCTTAACGATTATGGTCGTAGTGGCTGTTATGACGTGGATTATCCCCAGCGGGGCCTATGACCGACAAGAAATAGACGGGCGTTTGGTTGTAATGGCGGGTACTTATCACGCGGTGGAACGCGCCCCGCAAGGGCTTTTTGATGTGCTTACCGCCCCTATACAGGGATTTTCCAAAGCGGCGGAAGTGATTGTATTTTTACTCGTTATCGGCGGGGTGTTATCGGTCGTAGAAAAAACGGGCGCGATTACCGCCGGTATTCAGGCGGCCAGCCGTTTTTTTGAGCGCAACCCGAAACTGCGGTTTTTATTTATTCCGCTGGGGATTATTGTTTTTTCGCTGTGCGGCTCTATGTTCGGTATGTGCGAAGAAGCGCTTATCTTTATTCCCATTTTTATTCCGCTCGCGCTTTCCTTGGGGTACGACTCTGCCCTCGGTACCGCTATTCCGTTTGTAGGGGCCGGCGTGGGCTTTGCGGCCGCTTTTACCAACCCCTTTACGGTGGGTATCGCACAAGGGATTGCGCAAGTACCGCTTTATTCGGGTATCGGGTACCGCTTGATTGTGTGGACGATTTGTACCATTGTAGTGATTATGTGGATGAGCCTTTATGCGCGTAAAATCCGCAAGGACCCTGCCCAAAGTTTAACCTACGAATTTGACCTTGAAAAACGCAAAGAATTAAAACTTACCAAAACCGAAACCCGTATAACCAAACGCCAAAAACTCGTTTTACTGGCGTTTGCGCTTGGTATGGTTACGTTGATAGCGGGCGTCCTTAAACCGCAATTATGTGCGCTGATTCACCGCACGCTGGGGCTGGATTTGATGACCTTGCTACACTTGGAAGCGGAAGGGTGGTATATTACGGAAATTGCGGCGTTATTTTTGGGCGTCGGGTTTCTATGCGGGTTTTTAGGCAAAATGAGTATGCAAAAGTTCAATGATGCGTTTTTTGACGGCGTACGCGGTATGGCCGAAATTGCTATGCTGCTCTGTTTTGCGCAAGCCATTGTGATTATCGCCAACAACGGGCATATTTTGGATACCATGCTGGAGTGGATGTCGTCTGCCATTAAACACCTGCATCCGGTTTGTGCGTCGTGGGCAGCTATGATGCTCCAAACGGTGATTGACTTTTTCATCCCGTCTGGATCGGGCAAAGCCGTACTGACTATGCCCATTTTAGCCCCGCTTGCCGATTTAATCGGTATTACGCGCCAAACTATGGTACTGGCGTTCCAACTGGGCGGGAACTGGATGAATATGGTACTCCCCACCGACCCCGTTACCATAGCGGCTATCGGGTTTGCGCGTATCGCTTATCCCAAGTGGCTTAAATGGATGTTACCGCTTTTGATTTTAATGTATTTGCTTTCGTTTGTACTGCTTATTCCGCCGTACTTAATGAAATGGCAATAATTCGTTTTGCCTTCTTGCGCATTTATTTTGTTTGAGCCGCGGGAAGGCTTTTTTATGTAAAAATGTGATATTCACACAAAAAGAGGAAAACAAAAATGAAAGAAAAGTTGTGCAACACCTATTTTTTGGTGTTTTCAATTATGGTGTGTGTGGCCGCGCTGACGTGGATTGTCCCGTCCGGACAATATGAGCGCGTAGAAGAAGCGGGCCGCACGTATGCGGTAGCGGGTTCTTACCACGCGGTAGAACGCGCCCCGCAAGGGTTGGGCGATATTTTATCCGCCCCCGTACAAGGCTTTGCCCAATGCGCCGAAATTATCGCCTTTATTTTGGTGGTAGGCGCGCTGTTTACCATTGTAGAGCGTACCGGCGCGATACACAGCCTGATAAAAAAAGTTAGTTTTTTCTTTTCCAAACATCCCCGATATACGAAGTTTTTTATTCCCGTCTGCATTTTTCTATTTTCACTATGCGGCGCACTATTCGGCATGGAAGAAGAAACCTTGATTTTTATTCCCATATTTATCCCCCTTTCACTCTCTCTGGGCTACGACACCGTTATCGGCATGGCCATTCCGTTTATCGGGGCATTTACCGGTTTTTCGGCGGCCTTTGTAAACCCCTTTACCGTAGGGATTGCCCAAACAATTGCCCAACTGCCCATGTATTCGGGTTGGCAATATCGCGTAATGGTATGGTTTATTTTTACAGCCGTTGTAGCCGGTTTCTTTTCGTGGTACGGCAGTGTGGTGCGCAAGCATCCCACTAAAAGTTTAACTTATAAAATGGACCAAGATAAACGCGCCGAACTTAACATTGTAAGTGAAGTCGTGTCCGATCGCGATTTTACGCTTTCCCGCGCCCATAAAGGGGTGATTTTATCCTTTATCGTCGGTATGGGGGTGCTCTTTTACGGGATTATCCGCTATCAGTGGTATATGGTGGAAATCGCCGCCGTATTTTTAGGCGTGGCAATTGCGTGCGCGTATTTGGGTAAATTGACGCTCAATCAAACCACCGACGCAATCATTGACGGCGCGAAATCTATGATCAGCGTATGTATTTTGATGGCGTTGGCCCGTTCTATTGTGGTCATTTCCACCAACGGACATATTTTGGACACGTTTTTGCACACGCTCACGCAGGCCATGGGCAACTTACACCCTATTTTAGCCTCGCAAGCCATGTTCTTCACGCAAATGGTGCTCAACTTCTTTATCCCGTCAGGTTCCGGTCAGGCGGTACTAACCATGCCGATTATGGTACCGCTGGGAGACTTGATACACGTTTCGCGCCAAACCGTTATTTTAGCGTTCCAATTCGGAGACGGATGGGGAAACCCCATCTTGCCCACCGCACCGGTTACCATGGCGGCGCTGGCGTTGGCTGGGATTTCTTATCCCGCGTGGGTCAAATGGTTCTTAAAATTAGAGGTTATTTTGATTGCGCTTTCGCTGCTCTTACTGATTCCGGCGTATTATATTTGGTAAAATAAAGAAGGCCCTTTGAAAACCCAAAGGGCCTTCTGTAAACTATGTTAAACGAACTCAAAACAATTACCTATTTCCAAACGGCCGATTGGGTGGTTTTTATCGCGGTTTTAGCCGCGACGGCCGCGGCGGCGTTTTACGGCTCGTGGCGGTTAAAACGCAGAAAATCGGGTAAGCCCTCGGCGGCAGACTATTTACTCATGGGCCGCCAACTCACGCTTCCGTTGTTTGTGGCGACGCTGGTAGCCACGTGGTACGGGGGCATTTTCGGCGTTAATGAAATTACGTTTAACTACGGCATCTACAATTTTGTAACGCAAGGAGTTTTTTGGTATATTGCGTATCTTATTTTTGCGTTTTTTATTGCCGATAAAATCGCCCATTACTCCGCCTATACATTGCCCGGTTTGACGCGCCGTATGTTCGGGGACAAATCGGCCAAAGTGGCGGCGGTATTTGCGTTTTTTGCGATTTTGCCCGTAGCCTACGTGCTCAGTATCGGGATGTTTTTGCACATGGTGTTCGGTATCGGCATAACGCAAGGGATGATTTTGGGAACGCTTTTCGTGGCCCTTTACAGCGCATGGGGCGGGTTGCGCTCTATTGTATTTGCCGATATCGTACAATTTTTTGTGATGTGCGGCGCGGTCGTATTAGTGGTGATTTATTCCCTGCACGTCTTCGGCGGGCTGGCGTTTCTAAAGGCCAATTTACCCGCTTCACACTTTACGCTTACCGGCGGCAATTCGTGGCTAAATACACTGGTTTGGGGGTTTATTGCGCTCGCTACGCTGATTGACCCGAGTTTCTACCAACGCTGTTTTGCAGCTAAATCCACCGCGGTAGTCAAAAAAGGGATTTTGATTTCCACGCTGATTTGGTTCTTATTTGATTTATGCACGACGGCCGGCTCCCTATATGCGCGGGCCGTACTGCCGCAAGCCAAAGCGGGCGAAGCATATTTTTTCTACGCTATCCAACTGCTCCCCGCCGGTCTGCGCGGCTTCTTTGTGGCAGGCGTCCTATCCATTATTTTATCTACACTCAACTCGTTTTTATTTATCGCGTCCAATACGCTTAGTGTAGATTTGCTCGGCAGGCGCATTAAAAACGTAGTCGCATCCAACCGCTTGGCTGTATTTGCCGTGGGCGCGCTCGCTATTGGAATGGCGCACTTGTTTCACGGCAGTTTTAAGGAAATTTGGCTCGTACTGGGGTCGTATTTCTCGGCGTGTTTACTGCTGCCCATTTTGGCGGGGTATATCTATCCGGACCGCATTTCGGACAATTTATTTGTCTGCGCTTCGCTCTCCAGCGCGGCCGCCATGACGTTGTGGTACGCCTTGCCCAAACCTCCCGCGTGGCAGATTATAGAGCCTTTTTATATTGGGGTACTCGTCAGTTTGATTATTTTAATCTTACTGCGTAAAAATAACCATGAAAAAATTACACGCATTACTGATCGGTAACGGGGAACCTGTTTCCCCCGCTTTTTTACGCACGCTCGCACAATGTGCGGACGCAGTATTTGCCGCCGACGGAGGGGCCGCCCAATGTGCGCGCGCGAAACTCACGCCGCAGGCCATTATCGGCGATTTGGACTCCGTCCCCCCCGCACTCCGGAAGAAATGGGCCGCCAAACTCGTTGCGGTTTCCACCCAACAAAACACCGATTTGGAAAAAGCGTTGCTATACCTGATTAAAGCGGGTTTTACGTCGTGCACGTTAGCCGGATTTTGGGGAAAGCGGGCCGATTTTTCCGTTGGCAATTTGCTGGCCTTGGTGCGCTTTTGCAAAAAAATAAATCTCTGTCTGAAAGCCCCGTCGTTTAGCATTTATCCGGTGGTTAAAACGACCCGCCTGCCTTGCGTAAAGGGCAAACGCGTCAGTTTAATTGCACTCAAAAACTGCAGCGGGGTTGGGCTCAAAGGCTTAAAATATCCGCTGAAAGACGCTTTTGTCCAGCTCGGCTCCACCTTAACGCTAAGCAATACGGCCCTAGCCGATACGTTTGAAATAACGCTTAAATCGGGTGCGTTTCTTGTCTATACCGAGCATTAACGCGGTTGTTTTTGCAAGGCCTTATATAATTTTTTGGCTTCGGGGAATTCCTTTTGCGCCAACGGCAAATACCGCTCGGCACACTCCCGTTTATTTTGGTAGTAACAGATATATCCTTTATGATAGGCCAGTTCGGGCGTTTTAAGTACGGTTTCTTCGGGAATCGCCAAAATAGAGACTTCGGCATTTTTCCACTTACCCGCTTTGGCATACACCCAAGCGAGCGTGTCTATAAAGGAAATGTCCTGCGGGGAAAGGGCGACGGCGCTCGTGGCGGCTTGTTCGGCTTCGTCTAAACGGATACCGCGCTGGGCGAGCGAAAAGGCTAGTAAATTAAGCGCGGGCGCATGATTGGGGTTGATCTTTAGCAACGTTTTGATTTGCTTTTCCATTTCGTCGTAATCTTTCAAACTTTCCAACACATACGCATAAGACAACAACACATCCGTATAGGGTTTATCCGTTTCCAATAAATGTTTTAAGACGGCGGCCGCCTCTTTGGAGCGGTGATTATCCTGCAGCGAAAGCGCGTAAAGATACCCCACTTTAACATTTTGCGGGAACGTCGCATATCCCTTTTTGAGTAGGGCAAGCGCTTCTTTCTTTTGGCCCATTTTATCTAAAAATATAGCCGAATCTAACCATTTGTTAGGGTCTTTATCATAATCGTTACTTTGCTGTAAATACGACAGGGCCTGTGCGTAATCCTTACGGCGGGAAGCAAAATCGGCTAAATAGGCCGCGCAAAGCGGTTCACCCGTTTCCATGTCCCACGCTTTTAAGAAATACTGCTCGGCCTGTTCGCGGTTATTGGTGGCCATATACCACAAGCCCAGTTGGCGGTACATTTGCGGGCTTTGATAGCCGGATTTTTCCAGTTCGCTCAGTTCGTTAAATACAAATACAAACAAGTTGTTTTCACCATATACTTTTATTTTCCCGATACGCGCTTGGGGAAATGACGGATTAACGGCCAGTGCTTTATCGTAATAGGCAAGCGCATTTTTCCAATCGCGCGCCGACGTATAAACAAAACCGATTTGTGTGTAAATATCGGGTTTTAGGGTAGAATAACGCTCGGCTAATTCTTCTAACTTGGAAACAATTTCACTGACTTTTTGCGCATGGAGTAACGCTTCGGCGTAACCGGCTAAATATTTAGGGTCGTCGGGTTCCAACTCCATGGCTTTTTCAAAGGCTTTTAAGGCTTCCTTCCATTGGGAAGTTTTATTGAGATAATCGCCATACACTAGCCACGCTTCGGCGTCGTCTTCGTCGGGCGTGATAAAATCAATGTACGCGGCGGCTTTTTCCAAATCGCCTTGTTCTAACGCGCCCTGTACGATTAAACGCTTGAGATACGGCGAGGGATATTGCCCGTATAAACGCTCCAATTGCGCTACGGCATCTTTATCGCCGGCACGCAACGCAAAAGAGGCTTTCAAAAAATCGTTAAATAATTGGGCTTCTTTTTTGCCTTCCGCGCTAAGCGGCAAGGCGCGCGACATCCCCGCCCCCATGCACAACACCAACAATACCGCCCACAACCGTTTCATAAGTTTATCCCCATAATCAGCGCATCATCTGCGTTATTATAAAATTTTTTGCGCCGCGCCAGCACCTTAAAACCTGTTTTCTCGTAAAGAGCCCGTGCGGGCAAATTGCGCTCGTTTACTTCTAAAGAGAGTTGCACCGGCCCTTGTCGGCGCATAAACTCCAGCGCACCGCGCACCAGTAGCGTGCCCGCCCCGCGGCGCAGTTTATCGGGCCGCACCGCCAAATTAAGAATTTCCCCCACACCGGCCACGCACCGAAACGCAATAAACCCCGCGATAACGTCTTGTTCTGCGCACACTAAAATATGCCCCGCCGATTGCGCCAGTTCGCTTTGGATTTGCGCCGCTGACCAATGCGCGCCGAAAATTTGCGACGCGTCTATCGCGGCGATTGTCTCTGCGTCTTGCGTCAAAGCCGTTCGTATCTTCATTTTGGGGTAATCAGTTCAAAGCGTGCCGGTTTTAAGTATAACGGCTCTAAAGCGTTTATCCGCCATTTATCGTCTGCACCCATTTGCACCAGCGACGACGGGCGCACCACACAATCTTTATGCGGGGCAAGGGTAAATTTATCCCCCGTCAAACCCGCTAACGGGCCGTTATTTTTATCCGTTCCTACCAAATAAAGCGGCAACGCACACCCCTCTAAACGCGCAAGCAATTCTTCGCGAGAGAGCCACAACGGCGCGGGATATTCGGGCGCGAAAATCTGCAAGAAATATTCTTCGCGAAAAGCGTGCAATACGACCCCGATAGCACCGGACGGATTTTTTTGTTTCCATTTTTCAAACGCGCGCGAATGCTCGGCCTGAAAACGCAGTACTTCAAAAAGTGTTGCGCCGCGCACGTCGCAATTTCCCAAATACTGCATCATGGACGCAAACGTGAGCGAAATGCGGATACCGGTAAAACGCCCCGGCCCGCGCACAATAAAAATGTTGGTTACGTCCTGCAAGGTCGCGCCCGCTTCGGCCAAGAGTTTATTTAACAGCGGAAATAATAATTTTTCCTGTTTGATGCCTTTGCGTTTGGCCGAAAAAATACGCTTATCATCCGCCACCGCCGCAACTAAAGGCGAGGACGAACTATCCAATACGAGAGTTAATTTTTTACCTTGCATATTTGCTCCAAAAGGTGCTGCGATACGCGCCCGAACGCTTCCAAACAAATTTCGCGCTCGTCGCCCTCTTTAAGAATAAAATTCATTTCCAAGCGGTCCTGCGGTAACATTTGCGCAATCGGGTCGGGCCACTCGGCCATAATAACGGCTTTTTCGTTTTCCAACATTTCTTCAAAACCTAAATTAAAAACTTCCCCTTCGCTAAGGCGGAATAAATCAATATGAAACAAGCACGTATGTTTATTTTTATAGGCTTTCATTAAACTGAAACTCGCGCTCGTGGGCAAACTTTTAAGCCCCAAACAATGCGCCACGCCTTTGACAAAAACCGTTTTCCCAGCCCCTATCGGCCCGCGCAAGAAAATAATTTCCCCACCGCGCAAGGCTTCTGCGGTGCGGCGGGCCAACTCCAAGGTTTGTTCGCGGGAAGAAGAAATTATTTTGTGCATTATTTCACCTGTTTGACGCACACTTCACGTCCGTTAATCGTGCGGCGGTCTTTATTGAGCGGGTCTAAGGTTTCTTTGCCGTCCACCAAGAACGTGTACTTATATTCCCCCGCACATAGCACGAGCGTGGTTTCAAAATATCCTTTGTCGTTGCCTTTGAGTTCAATGGGATATTTTCCCCACCCGTTGATATCGGCAAGCAATTCCACCTTTTTGGCTTCGGGTGCGGTAATGGAAAATTTGCGGTATTTGATGCCCGTTTCCAACTTCATATCGGCCGGACGGCTTAATTTTAAGGCGTTTTGTTTGGATAACGGCTCCGCCTGCGCAGACGCTTTTATCGTATCGGCGGTAAACGTGAAGAAATCTTCCCCCGCACCGAGCAGCGCCAGCATGCACCCGATAAACAAGATTAAAAACACGATAAACAACGGGCCGGTATGGTTGCGTTGCGGGGTCATAGCGCACTCCTTAAATAAAATTGCGCGCCTAATTTTTCGGCAATTTTTTTGACGCCTTGCGGGTCCGCGCCGGAGTTTTCCACACAACTGGCTACTACGCTCTCAAAGTGCGCGTCCACGCATTTTTTCAAAAAATCTAAGACGGAAATATACCCGTTTTTGTAGGGTTCTTGCGGGCGGACGATTTTTTGCCACACGGCGGGACTTTCCGCATTAAGGCTGACGTTGACGCAGTCAATCACTTCGCGCAGTTCGGGCACGATATTGCGCCCGTTTACCAAATTTCCCATCCCGTTGGTATTAAGGCGCACGGGGAAAGGCGGATATTTGTTTGAAGCGCGCAAGTCTTTAAGATATTTACCCACTTCTAAAAGTACGTCCATGCGCATCGTCGGCTCGCCGTAGCCGCAAAACACTACGCGCTCAAACGGCGCGCGCGAGAGTTCGGCTTCTAACGCGCCGATAACCTCTTGCGTCGAAGGCTCTGCGCCCGACAGGTTCAAATTATTGCCGTGAAAATCCATCTGCCATTTGGTTTTAATGCAAAACGCACACAAATTCGGGCAGCGGTTGGTAATATTGAGATAAACGCCGTTTTCAAAGCGGTACACCATTTTAATGGAACTATCGGGCATATATAAAAAACACCTCTTACCCATATTATAGCAATTTACGCGCATACAAAAAGTGCATAGCCAAATGGAAGTTTAAGTGTGAACAAAATGATCCTCAAGACAAGACGGGATCGTAGGCGGCTATGTAAGCATAAAATAACCCCCGATATGGTCGGGGGTTATCTTTTGCTAAGCGTAAAAACTAATAAACAGAGTTCCACTCACGCGTAGTAAACTTAAACTCTACGCGGCGGTTTGTTTTGCGCCCTTCAAACGACGTATCTAACGTAAGCGGGCGGTCTGCCCCGTAGCCGTAAACGTGAATGCGGTCCGCACGGATACCGCGGCTGACCAAATAAGACTTCATAGCCGCCGCACGCGCGCTGGAAATCCAATAGTTATATTCGTCATTTCCAACGATATCGGCGTGGCCTTCCACCACTAGGTGTAAATTCTCGTGCACGTTCATAATCTGCGCGACTTTATCTAAAAAGGGATACGCATACTCGGGCGGGCGGACGGAATCAAATTCGTAAGTAATCGCGGGCAACTGGCGCGTCTTATACA
>Ga0310690_10001381_pt1 | contig 43034 bp, 54 predicted proteins | sample AusTroGonzalo_MG_2_FD_207661 | JGI IMG/M metagenome (GOLD analysis project Ga0310690, IMG submission 207661) | Bovine rumen microbial communities from tropical cattle in Woodstock, Queensland, Australia - Gonzalo_04 (v2) (version 2) | ecosystem: Host-associated > Mammals > Digestive system >... | reverse complement strand
GCCTGCGGCGTGTGGCTGTGCGTGCTGTAGAGCGCCCATGCGCAGGACAGCATGTCGGCCACGACGTCAGGCGTGTCGGCCTGCCCGTAGTCTATGTCCAGCGTCACGAGGGTGCGGCAGGTGATGGAGTCACCCTTGCGCCGGCCTCCAGTGATATGGCCTCCTACGAAGCCGCCCTTGTCCTTGGCGCGGCCCTTGTCGGCACGGCTCATGGCGGCGTACTCCGCCGACGTCTCGGCGGTGCGCCTGGGCTCGCGGAACTTGCCCACGAGCTGCTCCCAGGTCACCAGCCTGTTCTTCCACTCTGTCTCGGTGCGGGAGCGGCCTACAGCGATTTTGTATTTCTTCTCTTCCATAGATCTTCGTATTCCTTGAAATTGCCCACGGTCAGCACCGGGAGCTCCTTTTCCTTCTTGCGCTTCTCGGCCTCTATCAGCTGGGCCTTGGCGTGTTCGATACATTCCCTGTCCATCAGTCCTTGAGATAATATGGTGTGACATAGCCGGCGCTGTTGAGGGTCAGGCCGGCGGCCCACTCGGGGCCATGGTCGAAGCAGTATTTTATGCGGCTGAGGTAGTCCTCGGAGGACACCTCGCACACCACCTCGTCATGGACGTGGAAGACGATCGGGATGCAGGCGTGCTCTATCAGCGTCATCGCCCAGGCGAGGCAGTCGCGCGCCACGGCCTGCGTGATGTTCTCGGCAAGCTTGCCGCCGTAGGTCTCTATCCACACCCACTTGTTGGTCTGCTGGTCGAGGCCGTGATACTTGAGTGACGTCGAGCCGAAGCGGTTAGTGGTGAGCGAGACGTCGGGGTAGCTTATCAGGCGCCCTGACGGCAGCTCGATGGTCAGCGTCTTGTCGTACATGCGGAACGCCAGCGGGCCCACCTTGATGGTGGAGCCGTAGACGACGCACGACATGGCGGCCTCCTCCACCTCGGACCAGAACTTCACGATCCTGGGGTTGGCGGCTCTCCACTTGCGCACGGTGTCCTGCTCCTCCTGCTCCGTCATGCCCATGCGCTTGCCGCCCATGGCGTCGAGGGCCTGCACGCCTCCGCCGTAGCCCAGCGCGAGGACGGCGATCTTGCCCTTCTGCCTGAGCTCGGCGTTCTGCCCGTGCTTCTCCACCGGCACATGGAACATCTGGGAGGCCGTGGCGCAGTAGATGTCGCCGCCATTCTCGAAGACGTCGAGCACCCAGCTCTCCCCTGCCAGCCATGCGAGGACGCGGGCCTCGATGGCGCTGAAGTCGCACACGGCGAGCAGCTTGCCCTCGGGGGCGATGAAGGCCGTGCGTATGAGCTGCGAGATGATGTCCGACACGTTGCCGTAGCCGAGCTCTATCATCTCGATGTCATTCTCCTTGAGGCACTGGTGCGCGAAGTCGAGGTCCTTGATGTGATTCTGCGGGAGGTTCTGTACCTGTATGAGCCTGCCGGCCCAGCGTCCCGTGCGGCTGCCGTAGAACTGCATCAGGCCCCTCGCCCTGTCGTCAGATCCGGCGACGGCAAGCATGGCCTCGTATTTCTTGTTGGACGTCTTGCCCATCTCGGACCGTATTTGCAGCACGCGGATGACCGCCGGGTCGGTGGTGATGGCCTTGAGGTCGGCCACGTCCTTCTTCGTCAGGGTGTCGAGGTCCATGCCGGCATGCTCGCGCAGCCATCCCTTGAGCTGGGGGATGCTGTTGGGGTTGTCCAGTCCGGTGATCTTCATGGCCTCTTCGTTGAGGTGGGCCTTCTGTATGGCCTCCGCCCTGACGGCGTTCTCCACGAGCTCCATGTCGAGCAGTACGCCCCGGTCGTTGATGCGCTGGTCTATGGCGTAGAGCTTCCTCTCGAAGTCGGAGACCTCGTACCATGACGTGGCCTCGTCTATCTGGCGCTCCACCTCAACGTCGCGCACGCAGTATTCCTTGAAGGTCTTCCACTTGTCGGGGAAGTCCATCGGGAGGTTGCGGCGGCAGTCTTCGTCGTCGCTGAAGATGCCCCGCGTCTTGGGCTTGGCCAGAGGAGTGCAGAAGAGCTTGATGAGGGCCTTGCCCTCCGTCATCTTCTGCTGCTCGAGGCCGAGTGCGGCACCCGCCTGGGCGAGGCTCAGCGGCAGGCCGCAGCGCGAGCACTGGACCATCGTGCAGTGCCACTGCGCCGGATCCAGGAAGCTGATGTTGAAGCCGCGTTGCCTCAGCCAGTACGAGAAGCATACCCTCTCGAAGGTGGCGTTGTGGGCGCACTTGATGACGTTCGGGTCGGTCAGCGTCGGGATGAACCAGTACGGCACGTCCTCGTCGCTCTCCAGGTCGATAATCTCCACGGGACCGTCATCCCAGGCGTAGGCTATGAGGAGTATCTCGAAGTCCTCGCTGGCGGCATACTTGTATACTCCGCAGTCGGCGATTGATTCGGAGCTGAAGGTCTCTATGTCTATATGCAGTTTCTTCATTTCACTATTGCATCACGGGTTATGACGAGTACACGTCCGCCGGTCTTGATGGTCATCAGACCCCCCCCCATTTTCCGGCCAGAGGCTCTCTGTGTGCTCTTCCAGCAGGGTGACCCTGCGGACCTTGCCCTCAAGGAGCACGTTAATCTTTTTCAGTTTTGTTTTCATCACTTTCCTCCTTATCGGTTTTTCCGGAGACTATTACGGTGGCCTTGATCTCAATTATGGAATTTTCGGGCATGCGTTCAAATATGCCAGAGCTAAATTCCTGACCTATGGCTGGTGCATTGCTGTATATGCGGATGCTCTTTGGACATTCAAGTATAAATCCGTTTCTTACTCGTTTTACGATATAGGTATTTGATTTCATCTCTTCTTCATATTAAGGGCACCGGGCAGCCCCTTTATTCAGTCAGATTGTTAGACATAATTCTGCCCGGCACCCGAGTGTTACATTGTTACATTATTACATTAGTCCATATTTCTCGTAGATCTCGCGGTTCATCTCACGGATCTTGCGGCGCTCGGCCTTCTGGGCCTCAGGCGTCATGGCATGCGAGATGCTATCCGGCCTCACGCGGTACTCGATGAGCACCTCGGGGATTTCCACGACCTTGCTGTCGGGGCCGAGCATCCTGATCCACAGCTCCCAGTCCTCGTAGATGAAGCCGGAGCGGTAGCGTCCGGCCCTCTCCCACGAGCTCTTGCGGTAGCAGCTGGAGGCGGGGATGTGGTTGGCCCTGAGGAGCCTCTCATATCCGAGCCACCGGCGTTCAATGATGCGGTCCTCGGCGCCGAAGTGATGGTACCAGGACACGAGCAGGTCGGCGTCGGGGTTGGCGGCGATGGCCTTCTCGAACTGCGCTATGGCGTCGGGATGCAGGATGTCGTCGGAGTCGAAGGGCAGCACCCACTCGGAGGTGACCTCCTTGATAGCCTTGTTACGGATGGCACCAAGGCCCAGGTGATTGCTGCCGATGAGGAGTATCTTGCCGGCCTTCGGGGAAGACAGCATGATGTTCCTGACGATGAGTGTCGTGCTGTCGGTGCTGCCGTCATCTATGACGATGAGCCTCCAGTTGTCCGACGTCTGCGCCAGCACGCTGCTGACGGCGTCTGCCACGAACCTCTCCGAGTTGTAGCAGGGCATTACTATGGTGATAAGCGGGTTCATATCAATCTGTAATCATCATTTGATTTATGCCAACTGTATACATTATGAGGCCTGAGTGCAACACCTGATCGAGTCAGTAAATAACGACAGGCATCATACATGGGCACGATTATTAATTTACGATAGAAGCATCTATCACCCCACCAGAGGCCGAAGCCATAATGAGAGTGTGAGTGCTTAATGGGCAGGAGTCTTCTTAGTTTATTCATCTTTGACCTTGATTATTATTTCTATGTCTTTAGCAGTTTGGAAAGCTTCTATAAATGCTTTTGCCTCATCACCACAGGAGGCAAATCGCATAATAGTGCACCATTGGGATTCCACTGTAAATATCGGCATCGGCTGATCGAGATTTTCGATAGCCGCTATTCTTCCTTTGATTGTCATTGGAACAGGTCTTTGTGTTGGTTGAGCCAGATGCGGGAGGCTGCCTCGTTGGTCTTGTACGACGCCCCGCCGAAGTGCTCGATGTATTCGTAGATGTCGAGCTCCTTGCCCATGAGGCCGGAGTCGAAGCAGTCCTCCCAGAAGGAGGCCGCTGTGTCGTAGTACGGCTTGCCCGTGCAGCTGAGGACGTCTATGCGGCCCTCCGACATGAACCGTATGCCGAGCTGCCGGCACATGGGCACGTTGATCCAGAGGCAGTACGGCGCCAGCCTGGGGCGGTGCCAGCTCTGGAGGTTGTGCTCGGTGTCCAGCGCCCCGGCCCACGGCACACTCTGGTCGAAGAAGGGCTCCAGGTCCTTCTTCACCAGCGTGTCGGAGTCGAGCAGCAGGAAGCCGTCGGGCAGCAGGTCGAAGAGCCTGTCCACCGAGGCGATGTGCTTGGCGGAGGCGTAGTTGTTGATGGTCGGCAGCTTCCACGGGTAGCGGGAGATCATCTCCTGGAAGTCGATGACCTGCCCCCTCGTGTTGTCGATGATGCGCACCCCCATGTTGTGCGGGAACGGCACCTGGTCCGAGTTGTCGAAGACGGTGATGCTGACGCCGGAGCAGCACTTGCGGATGGACCGCACGAGCGCCGCCGTCATGGCCGGCGTGTTGTAGTGGATTATGGCGATGTTGTTTATCATCTCGCCACCTCCGGTCTGAAGACCACCATGGTGGCCGTGATCTTGACCTTGCCGTTGATGGAGTCCTCGTGCCTGATGGTTATGACGTTGTTGTCCAGGAGCTCCTTGAAGGCATGCTTCACGAAAGCATTTGCCACCATCTCCTCGACCTCGTCGCTGTTGAGCTTCGTCAGCAGGTCCTTGGGTGCGAGGGCCCAGTTCTCCACGGTTATGGCCTCATAGGCGTTGCCGTCTTTATCAATGAGTATCATCGCCAAAGTAGTGTTTGTAGAGGATGCGGTCCAGTGCGGGGCACCAGCCTTCCTTCGCGTTGTTTATCCAGATGCGGTTCTTCAGGGCCTCCTCGATCTTCTCCACCCTCGGGTCGGGGCGGTATACGCCGCGCAGGAAGGGCTGCTCGTTGTCGTCGGTGTCGAAGACATTCACGGACAGTCGGTTGCTGAAGAACATGTTGAAGTAGAGGTCCTCCATGACGTAGCTCTCATGCTCCATGTCGTAGTTCTCCCACAGGGCTTCGAGCAGGTCCCAGTCGTACCACTGGGGCAGATGGGTCGTGTAGTTGACGCAGGGGTAGCCCATGGAGAGCAGCAGGGCCTTCGTCTTGGCCTTGTCACGCCTCCAGGCGTTGGCGCTGTCGATGCGGTACTCGACGTCACCGCCGAAGCGCTTGAGCACGGCGACGTCCGACATGCCGAAGTCGTTGACGGCATAGACGTCGTCAGCGACGAACACGAAACCCCAGGACTCGGGGTATGCTGCATGCACCTTCTTGAAGCAGCTGACATAGTCGAGATGCTGGCGGTACTGGCCGGGGATGTCGTCGACCCTCTTGGAGTAGATGAAGTTGACGTCCTCCATCTTGGGGTCGTCTTCTCCCACCACTACGATGGTATGCTGGTCGAGGCAGTGGCGCTTCCATCCTTCCACTGCGTACTTGAGCTCGGTGCCCTGGGCGCTGGCTGCCCTCCAGGGGATGACCACGAGGAAGGGCTTGTCATAAAATGCGGTTTGTCTCATAATTCTAAAAAATGGGGCGGGCCGCAGGAGCGGCCTCGCCAAGGATTAAGAATTAAGATTCGCTTCGCTCATATCCAAAAGCGTGACGGGGAGCGCCAGGTACGTGAGGTACATACTGTTGTAGCTCATGTACCCGTTGGTGCCGTTGCTGATCCAGGCGCTGCCGGCGGTGTAACGCGGATCTTTGTCTCTCTCGCAAGTCCAGTGATATTTATAATCCGCAGCGAAGTCGCCGCCCGTCAGTTTGACGGCTTCATCGAGACCTTCGAAGCGGGCGTCATAGAGGTCGATGCATTCTTTCCTGGTCGGACAGCGGAAGGTCTTATTGGGGAGTGAGTTGTCAACATAGTCAGCACAAGCTTTCTGGGCGTCGCCGAAATCCATAGGCTCAGGAAGATAGCTCTTGCGCATCACGAGCAGCGGGGCGCCTTCCGCGGTCTCTATCGCAAGCAGGAAGGCTCTGAGAGGGTTGTCGTCGTTGCGCCATTCGTCAATGGTGACGGGTTTGTGTGTGTCTGGATTGATGATGTAGATTTTCATGTTATTCTTCTATATTACGGGGTAAAGTGATTATTATGGTCTTTTGTAGTTTGCCCTGCCACCCGCGCTTTGCGAGCTCGTTATAGATCTCTTCATCAGAGAAGGGACTCAGAGGGTATTCTTCCACGATCATCTTTTCTGCTTTCAAAGGTCCTCCATTCAAAATGTGGTCTATGGATTTAATCTCCTGGATTCTTGGATTACTTAGATCCACATTGACAATAACATTAGTGGGGTCCTCAGGAAAGGCCATGGGGACTTTTACGATCTTCTTCTGCAGCTTCTCGACCACCTGTTTGCTGTGGCCTCTCTTGAGCTTGGCGGACATGCACTCCTTGCAGAGCGGCTGGTAGCCGTCGGGCGTGCGGATGTGCTTGCTGAAGTTCTCGAGCGGCAGGTCGCGCTCGCAGCACTTGCACTTCTTTGTGGTGACGGTCTCCCCGTCGCGTGACTGGAAGCAGGCGTTCTCGTCGAAGAAGCCGACGTCCTCGCCTGACTTGCGGCAGTGGCCGTCGTCGAAGTGTACGCAGCTGCCGCAGTTCTTGTTGTTCTTTTCCATAGGCATATTTTCTTATCGTTTGAAGTCTTTTTATTTGCACCCCCCCCCCCCAATTTCACTCAGGGAGGGGCTGGTTGCGACCTATCTGTCGCGGGCTTCCTCAGGGTTTGTGCCCTGGAAGGGTATCACCCCTCCCAGAGCTGTCGAGACGTGCCACAGTCCCTTGCGGATCTGGCTCTGCTAAGCCTCCATCTGAGGAGCCGGAGAGGGACTCGAACCCTCATTTCCCGAGAAAATTCGCTATTAAAATCGGGCGCCATTCCATTATACCATCCGGCTCGGCTAACAAACCTAAATACAAATGAGCACAGGCCTCAGGGGCCTTTTTGCTTTAGTCAGGGAAGTCGTCACCGAGGTCCTCGTAGGTGTCCAGGTTGACGTCGCCGAAGTCGTTCTCAGCGCTGGCACGTCCTCCGAGGTACTCGCCGTCGCGGGTCTTCAGCACGTTGTTGAGGCCTGCGGCGATGCCCTTGTTGCCACTGGTGTTGAAGGCGAAGAAGTTGACCGAGGCGAAGCCGTAGCAGCCGCTGTAGACGTCCTCCTCGTTGGTGACCTCCACGAGCTTGTTCTCGCCGTTGATCTTCATGCGCTTCACGATGCCGGGCTTGGTCTTGCTCGAGGCGTTGATGAACCAGCAGCCGGCGTATGCGTCATCGTCGGGGCGCTCCTGGTCACCGTCGCGCAGCGGGGTCTTGAGGTTGACAGGTATCTTGCCGCCGAACTTGGCGATGCCCGCCTGCTTCGCGGCCTCGATGGCCACCTTGATGTTGTCCAGGAGTGCCTTGTTGGTCTTCGGGATGATGAGTGATACGGAATACTTCTTTTCGCCGCCTTCGGTCGTGGCCTCGGGCTGGAAGATGTGCACATAGCTCAGGCGTACTTCGCCGATCTTGCATTTCGTTGTTACGTTTTCGTTCATTTCAGTTGTTGTTTAGAGGTTGATACGTATTTGGTGATGTTTGTCGTCCGTGTCGGAGGTCTTGTAGTAGACCTTGCAGCAGATGAGGTTGAGGTGCGGGTAGTGCGCCAGCACGTCAGTGATTTCGTTCGTGATGCCGATTACGCCGGATTTTACGGGTTTGTTCGTTTTGTCGCTCGTGGTTATTCGTTTTTATCTGGCCAGCTCAGGGGCTTGAACTTGTCCGAGCAGTATTGGGTCTCCTTGCGGTACACCCATTTCTTCTTCATGCAGTAGCCTATCCGGGGCCTGAAGGGCGACCCGTTCCACTGCCAGTACAGACAATTCTTGCATAGCTTCTCCTGAGCCTCGGCCATTGTTATACATCTTTGAAGTCAGACATGGCACTCTGGGTGCCGTTGAACACGGGGCGGGGGTCAGAGTCCTCAGCCAGCGCCGGCTTGCCCGCAGGCTTGACGACGTACTTGCCGAGGAGTGCCTTGAAGCCGTCCTTCTTGAGGAGCTTCTCGAGGTCGCCGATGGTCTTGAGCTCCTTCGGCCTGCAGTAGCTGGCCTCGTCGAAGCCTGCGTCCGCAAGGGCCTTCATGGCTGCCGCCTGGTCGGAGATCTGGCGGACGGAGCGTCCCTCCACGACCTTGAAGCCGGGGAACGTCTGGCCCTCCAGCGCCTTCTCCAGCGCGTAGGCCTCCAGTGAGGACAGCCAGCTCTTGAGGGTCACGGCGTTGCGCAGGGCCTGCGCTATCTCGCCGTTGGTCATCAGTCCCGCGTCGCCCATGCCGGCACTCAGCTTTGAAGCCTTCTCGGCCAGAGCCTTGCACCTCGGGGCCACCTTGCAGAAGCGGCAGTGCGTGCCGGGGACGAAGTCGCCCTCGCCCTGGTATGCCGTCACGGCTGCGGGGCGGAGCTCGTTCTTCGCCCAGCCCCAGATGCTGACGGCGGGCTGCTCCCATTTGCTCACCCACTGCAGGCGGGGCTGTATGATGGTCATGCGTACCTTCTCGATGTCGTAGAGCTCGCCGGGACCGCAGAGGGCGCCCAGGGCGTAGCACATCATCTGGGTGTTCCAGCCTGCATCGACCTTGATGCCCTTGCCGTACTTGAGGTCATAGACGCCGAGCCACTTGCCGCAGATGATCACCGCGTCGGAAGATCCGAAGCCCTCCGGGATGAACTCGGTGAGCTTGAGCTCCTGCTCTATGAGGAGGACGGCCTCGGGGTCCTTGTCGTGGACCGTCAGGTAATCCTCGTAGACAAACTTGCAGTAGTAGTCGCTGACGGTGGCGAGCATCTCCCAGGGGTCGAAGCCGTGGTCGAGGGCCTGCTGCACTTCCCGATATAATGTCTCGAGGTTCGGGGCGGGGACGGAGTCCACACGCTCCTGGTATTCGTTCCAGGCCACCCGGAAGAGGGAGGCGAAGTCTTCGGGCCAGCTGCGCCACTCCTCCTTGAGGGCTTTGCGCAGAAGGCTCTCGGCCATGGCGTGGGCGATGGTGCCCTCCAGGCTGTAGGTCGTCTCCTTCTCGGGCTCCTGGGCTTCCAGGCGCGCCGACGGAGTACATTTCATCCAGCGCGACGAGGCGCTCGGTGCAAGGATTGCGTGGTTCGTGGGCATGGCTATGACGCTAATTCGTTAAGTCGGTCCACGAGCTCCGCCCTGCGCTCCTGAGGGCACTCGATGCTGGTCTTGATGCCGAACTGCGCAAAGATCTCCCTCACGGCTGCGGGGGTGCTCTTGTCGCGTACGGACTTGACGACTACCCTGAGCTGCTCGTCGGTGATCTCCTCGGGAGCCTCAGGTGCAAATTCTACCGCCGGGGCGGGCGCAGGCGCTTCAGTGGTCTGCGGCATGACGTCCGGCTTGGTCTCGACGGGCCTGGGGCGAGGCCTGTTGCCCGTCACTGCATTGATCGCTGCAAGCAGTCTGTCGCTTGCGTCGATGGTCACTTTGATTTCTAACATATTCTCATCTTTTTAGGAAGTTTCCGTATAGCTGTAGAGCCAGCGGGGCGTTGACCACGAAGGTGCGGCCCTGCTGCTTGATAGCGTCCTTGATGGCGCCGCTGGCCTTGATGCGCTTCGCGGTGCTCATGGAGCATCCGAAGATCTCGCACAGGCCGTCCATGCCCGTCACCCACCGGGGCTGCTGCTGGAGTGCCGCCGCCACCGTGGCGTAGATGAGCTGCTTGAGCTCGCCGGTCGTGAGGTCCGCTATGTAGGTGTTATCTCCGTTCATCGTGCGCGTATTTTACTATAGGTGCAAGGACGAGCTGCCTGCGGCTGTCCACGGTGTCGGGCTCGAAGCCGGTACCGAGGCACTTGCGGCACAGACGGTCATACCTGTCGAGTCCCCTGCCGTTGCAGAGGGTGCAGTACATTTCGTCACGCTCTTCCATTGCCGTGGAGGTTGATGACGTTCTTGCTGTCGAGGAGCCAGCAGATGGCGGCGTCGGCGATGAAGGCCAGCCACCAGAAGGTCTCCCATTTGGCCCATGTCTTCATGGACGTGCCCTCGGCAGGCTCACTGCAGATGCAGATGAAGCAGATGATGCCGAAGACAAGAAGTGTGATTTCGAGTGCTCTTTTCATGGTTTGCTGTATTTTAGGCGTTAATCAATGCTTTGTAAAAATCAACATCGTCCCCGCTGACTACGCGAAACCACGCGCCACTGCAATTCTTCAACCTTGTGAAAAACTGCCCAGCACGGATCGCCCGCTCCTCAGTCGGTCGTTCTTCTACTTTAATGACCACATTGTAGTAGTCGTAAATTACTGCTGCGTACATTGTATTAGGATTTGCGTGTGATTGTCACTTTGCCTTCATTCTCTTTCGTGCTCACATTGAACTGCTTGCCGTGTAGCAGGCTGTACTCTGAGCATGTTGTGTAGACTGTCGAGATCTTTACTTCAGCCGGATCGGCTATCCAAACGTCACCGACCTGCATGGTCTCGATCGTGTTCAGGACTGAGATGCAGCCAGAAGAGCGACCGGTAGTGTGCCTGATTATTTCCATAATTTCCTATATTTGTTTTACTTTGGTGAAGTCAAAATTAAACTATTAGTTTGAATAAACAAAATTTCGGTTTAATTATTTTTCACCAAATTTTTATGCAAATGATGTACAACACTATCAAAGAGCGACTTATAGGATATTTGGAGCTCAAAAGAATTTCAAAGTCTGAGTTTGGCAGACGCATCGGAGTGTCAAACGCTTTTGTCACTTCCTTGAAAAAGTCTATCGCGCCAGACAAACTTCAGCGCATTAAGGAAGAATTTCCTGATCTGAATTTAGAGTGGTTGCAATTCGGCACCGGAGAGATGCTAACCGAGGCAAAGGAGCAGCCCCCCGCTTCAAATGATGCAGGACTTATTGCTGCCCTCAGAGAAGCACAAGCCCAAAATTCAAAGAGTCAGGAGCAGATAGACCGTCTGCTCGGAATTATAGAAGGATTTCAAAAAGCACAATAACAATGAAACGTACCATCCTCATTATTTCATTATTACTCGCGTGCCTGTGCGCGCAGGCGCAGGAAGCCATAGATTGCTTTTCTATTCATGACGGGGAAGTCATCTGGCAAGAAGTCTATCAATCTGACATGGACTCTACTGCCGTAGTGGCAGCTCTTGTTAAGGCAGGAGAGGTGACAGGTATCACTGGCGTTCCTGGTGGAATTGTATGCCGTATCCTCCCTCAGAAGATGGACTACAAAGCCGCCGGATTTCAGTATAAACAGGTTGCCGTACTCGTCTACAATTATGATCTGGAGGGGCGTGCTCATATTGAGTTCAGGGACGGTCGGTATCGAGTAACGGTAAGCCAGATACATTTTGTACCCCTTTCTTCCGCTGCAGCAGCTTTAGGGGGCACGAATTTAGAGACCGTCGTAGGCAAGGACGGCAAGTTCATCAAGGCTTTCCACGCCAGACATACTGACGAGATCATCGACTATACGCTCAACAGACTTTTTGAATTTGCCGAAATTCCTGAAGAAGAGTGGTAGTATAAATTTCCACGAAGTGCCAAAAAATTTCCACTAAATGTGCCGAAATTGTAATAAAACGCCTATTTCTTTACATAAAACGCCTATTTCTTTCCCCGTAAATGTCATCAGCACCTATTAAATACAGAGCCCTCTTCTGCCTCCACCGGCATGACCGCGAGCTTGACCCGCAGCTCCAGTGCCGCGTCAAGTGGGGCAGCTCCAAGTATATGGTGACGGTCAACACCGGCTTCCGCGTCAACCCCGAGCGATGGGACGCGGACCGGCAGCGCTGCGCCGCCGGCTCTTTCCATGGCGCACGCCGCATACCGGCGGCCACCATCAATGACGAGATCCGGCGCTACCTGGACGTCGTGGACGGCATCTTCAGCGACTTCGCCGCCACGGGGGTCTTCCCGTCACCCACCGACGTCAAGTCCGCACTGAACGCCGGCCTGTACCATCAGACGCTCGCGCCCTCCGACGAGGACGTCTTCGCGGCCTTCGACAAGTTCTGCACCGAGCAGGGGGCAAAGAACGCATGGAGCGACGGGACATACATCAAGTGGCGCGTGTTCCGGCGGCACATGGCCAACTGGAAGCCGCTGCTGTCCTGGAGCGACTTCGACGAGAAGGGCCTCACGTCCTTCGTGGCCTACCTTCGTGACGTCCGCCAGCAGAAGAACGCCACCATCAAGAAGCAGCTGGGGTACATGCGCTGGTTCCTCACCTGGGCAGACCACAAGGGCTACCTGGCGGTGACGGATTACAGGATCTTTAAGCCCAAGTTCAAGGGGCAGGAGCAGCGTCAGGTCATCTTCCTCACATGGGACGAGCTGATGGCGGTATGGGACTGGGAACCGGGGGAGCGGCAGCTGCACGGACAGGTGCGCGACGTCTTCCTCTTCTGCTGCTTCAGCAGCCTGCGCTGGTCGGACGTGCAGAACCTCCGCTGGTCGGACGTACACGAGAAGTCCATCACGATCACGACGGTGAAGACCGCCGACCCTCTGGAGATCCAGCTCAACAGGTGGAGCCAGGAGCTGCTGTGGCGCTACGTCGACGAGGGGCTTCCCGACGACCGCGTCTTCCCCGTGATCGGCAACCAGGTGGCGAACAAATACCTCCACGAGATCTGCAGGGACTGCGGCATCGACGAGACGGTGCACCGCACCTGGTACCGGGGCAGCGAGAGGCATGACGACGTCAAGAAGAAGTGGGAGCTCGTGACGACGCACTGCGGCCGGCGCACGTTCATCTGCAACGCGCTGGCCATGGGCATTCCGCCCACCGTCGTGATGCAGTGGACGGGGCACTCCGACTACGCCGCCATGCAGCCCTACATCGGCGTGTCACAGGACACCAAGGCGGCCGCCATGGAGCTCTTCAACACAAAAAAGGACACCGAATAGTGTCCTATTGGTGTCCCTTTCTGCTATCGTGCTGGTAATCAATATGGTTCGTGGAGATGGGCGGACTTATTGATTGAGTTCATAGAGGGTCATAGAGGGTCATAGAGGCTCACGGAGCGTTCTTATGGGGTCATAGAGAGTCATAGAGGGTCATAAAGGCTCACGCTTTGGTGTCCCCTTTTTTGAACCACTTCAACCAAAAAAGAAAGACTATCACTCCGACAACCAGAACGGATGTCGCTATGAGCTTATGCCCTCCAGTCCACAAGTAAAAGGTTCCGCCGATGACGGCGAGAGCGCAGAAAGCCAGCAGCGCCAGCTTCAGCAGGTTGATAACGTCTCTGTTCATATTAGGGAATTTTAGGTAAATTTTAGGGAATTACTCAAAACTTTGAAAAGATCTTCAGCAGAGGTTTGCGAAGTGTCCAGAGGCCCAAGGCTCCAGCGAGTCCCAGGAGCCACGGGAAGGCGGCAATTTTCAACGATTGCCACCACGATAGAGGCTTGGGTACCTCAACAGTCTTCTCGACAATTTGGGCCGTTTCTGTCGCTTTTATGGTGTTGGTCATGTGGAAGTAGATGGGCACTATTGCCGGCAGCGTCTGGTCGTGCCGGTTGGCAAGATCGTGATGCAGCTGCCCGTCCTTCGTGATGTAGGCGTTACTGACGGCTATCGAGGTCTCGAGGTGCGAGGTGTCGTTTATGTTGACGATCGCCTGGTTTTTTTCGAGAGGGATGGGCACCTGGATGAGGGAGTCTCGCACGGTCTCCTTGATGATGGTAGTGTCACGATATTCAACCTGGATCTTTTCGATGACCCTCGGGCTGCAACCGGCAAGCAGCATGGCAGCCACAAGCGACAGAAGGCAGAGGCAGGTGATCAGGAACATGCGCTTATATGGCGCGGGGTGGGGGCGGAAGTCGTCAGTCATAGTAGTCCCATATTACGCCTTGCGGCAGCGTTGCATCGTTGTCGAGATGCACGAAAGTGGAGCCAATGCCGATGCGCTGCACTCCGCAAAGTAGAGCCGCCTTCACTATCTTGAAACGGTTCTGACTGGTATTGCACCTTATATCGAGCGCCTTGCCCTTACAGTGAGCGCTGTTGCCCGAGCGACCTTTCAGTTGCTCCCAACTCTTGCTTCTGTAGGCAGAGTTGATGACAAGAGGGATGCCGGCTTTCTCCCTGACGCGATCCATCAGGTCGAGAAAGTCGGCATCCATCTGTGTGATACTGCATGAAGGGCTGCAGCGGACGAACTCTGAATTTTTGAAATACTTACTCATCGTTTTCGTCCTCCTTGCCGTCCATGTCTGCGACCTCGATGGTCGTCTCGCCGTGTGTCAGCTTGACGCCCATGCCTTCGCGGATGGCCTCACGCAGTTCGAACAGTGAAGCGAACGCGAAGAGGAATCCGGCCGCCTTGAATATCGACGGGTCGATGACTCCCTTTGGAGGGATGAACAGCGAGAGTGTGAACATGGCTATCGTCATGCCCAGGCAGACCCATAGCGCTATCGTCGTGGATATGCTGACCCGCTTCGTCATCGCACGAAATTCACGGACTGATTGGTGTACGTTCATGGTCGTTAGTCTTCAGGCTCTTCGGGAATGTGGACGGGCGCCTCTTCCTCTTCTGCCTCGATCTCCGCCCGCAGTTCTGCGATCAGAACCTCGTTGTCATTATATTCCTGGCGTGCGGCCTCGTATTCTTCGAGGTCTGAGGGATAAGTCTCGGCAAAGTTGAGACCCAGCTTGGTGCATTTGGAGGCGTGAGCGTCGCTCTTCGCCATGATCATCTGGAGCTCAAGCTGCCTGGACTCCAGTCTTCCGAGTTGTGCGATTTTTTCCATTTCGATGTAGTTTGAAGTGATATTTCCTTATTAACAATTCATTGTGAGTATAGCCAGGATTGGCCTGGAAGCACAGGCGATCATCATTGAAGTGACAGTAGCGCAGCCACCTCTCGCTCACGACGTCGTCCACCAGGTGGCGGATGATGTTGTAGGCGCGGTGGTGCTTCATCAGACCGAGATAGCTGTTGATGCTGGCCAGAAAATGCTCCAGCTTGCGAGGGCCGACGCAACGGTTCCATTGCCGGATGGTCCTCTCGGCATTGCGGACCACGCGATTACCGATATAGGTGCGCCCAGGCTTGAACCATACGCCGATGAAGTCGCCGCCCTTGGAGAAATGCTGACATGAGCGCTTGCGCGGGTGCATCTCATAGCCATACTGCTCCTTGAGCATCCTTTCGCTGAGTGCGATGTGCGCAAGACCGGCCTCCTTGTTGGCGACCACCCACCGCATGTCGTCGACGAAGCGGACGTAGCGTAGGCCGCAAGTGTCGACCTGGAAGTGGTCGAAGCCGTTGAGGTCGTAGTTCTTCTCGACCTGCCAATACTGGTTGCCGAGACAGGCGCCCTTGCCTGGCCTGGAGTTGAAGATGACCGACTTGCCGTCCTTGATGATGGAGTGCCAGTCATGGCGGGGGCTGCGCAGGTGGACGTTCTCTTCGGGGTACGAGTAGTTGACGCGCATCAGGATATAGAGCAGGTCGTCACGAAGCTCGCCTTCAGGGATGCTTCTCTCGATGAGCGACCGGTAGTGCTCGTAGCTGCGGTCCAGGTCGCTGGACGGGAAGTAGGCGCGGATGTCGCGGCCTATCACCCAGCAGTCCCTGGTGTAGTTCTGAGAGACCTCCCTGATATCCTCCATCAGCCGCTGCACGGCCTTGTCGGGACCGTAGCCGATGCGGTTGTTGAACGTCCTGTCGGTAAGCTCGGCTTCCACGAGGGGCCTGACGTTGATGTCGAAGTAATACTGCAGGATCTTGCCCTGCATGAGGCATGCGATCACCTCCCTCGGCCGAGGCCTCTGGGCAACGAAGGCATATAAAAAGGGAACGAGGGTGTGGTCCGCATAATCCCTCTCGAGACGCGCGATGTCCCTTTCCCAATGCAGCTCGAAGAGCACACTGTCGATGCTGCGGCGCTTGTTGGAGCGGCAGCCGAGGTAGGCGTTGATGAGGGTTTGCGTATCCATTTCTTTTCGGAATAATTCGTGACGGGGAGCGCCAGGTTCGTGTTGTACATATTGTTGTTGTTCATGTACCCGTTGGTGCCGTTGCTGTACCAGGCGTTGTTGGCGTTGTAACGCGAAGACGACCAGACGTTGGAACCATGCACTTGCGAGGCCCTTGTCGGTTTAGCTGGCGGGGTCACCGCCAGCAGGGCCCCCTTTATTCTTTGAGAGGCTGTCTGTATCACCCTGCGGTGCAGATCGTGCCCTCGTTCCGCGCAGTATGCTGTTCTTCCACTTGGTCGCGCCTTCATCGAGGGATGCCACGCAGTTGAATATCTCGAGCTTCATCTGGTCCGGTGTTGCAGTCTCATACTTGGGCTGGATCCGGATGGCGTTGACTTCACCGATGGTGCGCATGAGATCCAGGAGGACCGCGATATCACCCCACATTTTCTTGAGGTAATGGATGCGTTCATCCTCGAAATCGTGCGCTATCTGGAAGTCACGGATGACGTCGAGCAGCGCAGCGATGGCTCGGTCGCAATAGCGGCGCCGGTCCACCGCAGTCATCATGAGCTCCGCCCTGAGCAGAAGGCCGAGCAGCTTCGAGGCGTCGATCTTGATGCTGGGCACGGCCCTCTCTCCGGGGTGTGGCTTGATATCTCTGTATTCGCTGTGTGGCATATCGAATAAGGCGGGCCGCAGGAGCGGCCTCGCCAAGGATTAAGTTTTAAGAGTTCGCTTCGCGAACGTCTAAAAGCGTGACGGGGAGCGCCAGGTACGTGCCGCACATATTGCTGAAGTACATGTACCCGCCGGAGCCGCTGCTGAACCAGGCGATGTAGGCGTTGATACGCGAAGACGACCAGACGCCGGAACCATTGCTGATGGCCGTGCCGCCGATAGCATATAGCGCCTTGTTGACCTCATCCGCATTGCGGTTGTTGATGGCGTTATACTTGATGCCGAACATGATGCTCTGCATGATGTCGGCGCTCGGCAGGTGCCACTTGCCGCGGTTGAGCAGCTCGTGGTTGTAGGTCACGGCGGCGCAGTAGTCGGCGGCGGGGAAAGCCACGATGCTGGTGCCGTCCTGCTTGGTGAAGGTCTTGCCGGCCATGATGTAGGTGTTCTTCAAGCCGTCGTCCACGCGGTTGATGTTGCCGATCTGGCCGTAGACCGTCGGGCGCATAGGGATGAAGGTGGCCATGTACTTGAGCCAGCCGGCCTCGCCCTCGCCGTAGATGGCGCGGAGTGCGGCGCAGTGGTCGTCATAGGTGCTTCCGGTCTTGCGATACTCGCTATGGCCGAGGTATCCTGGCTTACAGATGGGATATCCCCTCTTGGGGCTGGTGACATCCGCCGTCGGGTTGTAGTCGGCGCTGTCCAGATCCGCAGCAAAGTAGGTGATGGCCCTCTGCCAGCTGCTGATGCAGCCGGCGCCAGTACGCTGGCCGTTGTAGCGTATCATCGCAGATGATGAGGCGATGTCCGGCAGGAGGTTGGCCGTCAGTGTCCATCCACCGGCGCCGCTGTTGCTGGCCTGTCGGTAGTCCACAAAGAGGAATGACAACGTGATATTACCGTCGCTGTCAGCATCCGCCCTCCAGTTCTGGGTAGTGAACGGGGCGTTCGCCTGGAAGTATTCGTTGAGCTGCTCGACGAGACCCGCTGCCGTCGATGCGTTATAGGAGATGGTATACTCGGTATATGTCCCCCATGCGCCGGACTGGTTGACCTTGAGCTTGCCGGTGCGGTCAGTTCCGTCGAGGGTGTAGCCCGTGAGCTTGAAGGAGTAGATGGCAGACCACGCCTTGCTGGCGTTGTTCTTATGCACGATCGCGATCTTGCCGCGAAAGTCGGAATGGTCGATGCCTATGGCCACCACGCCGACGACGGTATAGTTGCCCATGAATGACGATGAGCTGTAGGTGTCGGGTGCGATGAAGTGCAGCGCCGAGTTGCCGTCCAGGACGGCGATGGCGCCGGTGCGGGCCTGCTGCAGTCCGACCACGACGTTGCGTCCGTCAAATTTCACGGCATTGCTCGCGCCGATGAATGATACCTGGCTTTCAAATGCGCTCTTGGCATCTGCGGCATACGCCGCTTCGGTTTCATAGTATTTTATCATGGCTGTAGTAGATTAAGCGTTGATCCAGTGTGCGACGTCAGAGGTGCCGATGGCATAATAGAGACCACCGCTTGCGGCGTCGAGGTTGATGTATATCTGCCCGGGGAAGGCGGGGATGCCGTCCCACGGAAGACCTTCGGGAAGGTTGTCCGGAATGGTGGCCGCTGCCGGCACGCCATGGCCGCGAAGCACCAGAGGATAGAGGCAGCTGGTCAGCTCGGTGACGTCGAGACTGCCAGCCGTGGCGGCGCCCATCTTGCCGGCGCCCTTCTCGATAGCCAGGATCCTCTCTTCGAGGTTGGCGAAGGCTTCGGCGATGGTGCGCTTGGCGTAGATGTCGAGCAGCTGTGACGTAAGGTTGGCGAGGGCGCCATACTTGACGGCGATGACATTGAGGTCGGTAACGCCGGGCTTGTATGAGATGACGCACTTGCAGCTCTGCGGGATGTTGGCCACATAGTAGCCGCTGTCGGGGATCTTGACGAAACGGTCTTCGTTGTTAGGCAGGTAGCGAGTCTCGGTGTAGGTCTCCTGGATGTAGACAGGGTAGCCGGTATTGGTGGTTGTCTCATCGGTAGTGACAGTCTCCTGACCGGTCTCGGGGTCAACGACTACGACGTAGTAGAGGGGTTCGTTGTTGCCGTTCTTCTTCTGTACGGTGCGGATGCGCTCGAGCTGCTCGTAGATGGCGATCACCGAGATATCGAGTGCCGCATGGTCGTTGTCGCTCGGGTTATAGCCAGTCTTGATGAGAAGCTCGGTGCAGGCGTCGACGTCGAAGGGGGCGCTGATGTTGAAGTTTGCGTCCGCCGCTGCCGCCCTGGTAGAGCATTTGACATACTTGCCGGTCTCTCCGGCAGTCAGGACGATGGTCTGCGCCTCGGAGCTGAATCCGAGGGTACGTTTCAGCGCTTCGACATTGTCTGTGAAGCTGTAGTTCTCCGGAGTGCCGGAGGTGAGATCCCACTTGTCGGTGTTGATCAGGGACACCTCGCCGCTTACCAGCTGTGCCGGAGGGTAGCCGGTCAGGGGAGATTCCACCGTGCCGACCTTGGCGCGGAAGGTCATGCCATAAAGAATGACCTCGTTTGCCTTGAAGTAGTCCGCGGTGTTGTCATAGGCACCTCTCATGACGGGGAGGCTGCCGAGGATGATTGTACTTGTTGCCATAGTATTGTTATTTGATATGATTCGTTATGCAGGTTGAAGTTCGAAGGCCACCAGTCCGGTAACAGGATCCAGCTCGGCGGACTCGATGTTGGTCGCCGCGCCGGTGATGGCCGAGAAGATACCTGTCTCTTCGTCATCCCACTCGATGGCGAGGATGCAGTTGCCGATGGAGTTGTTGGCGGTTGCAGCAGCAGACAGCGCAGCCTCGGCCGCAAGGTTTGCAACGGCTGCCTTCTGCGCCGCAAGAGTAGCTTTATCGTCGGCGAGCTGCGCCTTTTCGGCTGCCAACAGCGCCTTCTCATCGGCCAGCTCGGCGGCGGCATTGGCTGCGGCGATGGCGACAGAGAAGTCGTGCTCCCTGTTGTTTTCAGCAGCTACGCGGGCTGCTTCGGCCTGCTCTCGAGCCACCTCAGCTGCATTGGCAAGCCTGGTGGCTTCAGCTGCAGCTTCCGCAGCTGCGTTGGCCAGTCTGATGGCCTCCTCGGTGGCCGTCCTTGCCAGATCCGTCAACCTCTTCGCCTCGAGAGCTGCAGCCGCTGCGTCGGCGGCCGCCTGTACGGCGGTGTTGTACTGTTGCACAAATTCTTCCTCCGTGCCTTCGTATCCATGAAGCACGGCGAGCTGGTAAAGGCTCAGACCTGCCTCAGATGCCTTCTGCCACGTCGTCGGGTCCGTTCCAGGAGTGACGCCTATCGTGGCTTTCAGCGAGATATAGCCGCAGCCGTCGCCACCGGAGTCGTGGCTGTTGAGGACGTATGTCAGCGCCTCAAAACTGCGGGTCGGATCATAGATGCCACCACAAGTGATGGCCACTTTTCCAAGATCAATCTTGCTCATAGTCGTATGCTTTTATACTGTGATTGTCAAATGTCCCGTAGACTCGAGCTCGAAGCGGTTAGTCTCGAGCGCGGTATCCATAATCAGGTGCATCGCCCCGTCGATGGCGAAGGTCGGATAGAGGATGCTGCCGTCGTCGCCCTTCGGACCCCTTGCCGGAGTGCCGGTGTCGACATATTCGCGCAGATCGTCGTCCCACTCATACCAGTTGCCGTTGAGTCCGACGTATGGTGACTTGCCGCGAGCCTGGACGCCGGTATCGACATAGCTGCCCTGACTCTCGTCGTACTGGTACCAGTCGCCATTCTCACCGATGTAGGGGATATAGCCGGCAGCCTGGACGCCAGTGTCGACGTATTCATTCTGGGCTTCATCCCATTGATACCAGTGGTTATTCTCACCGATGTAGGGCACATGCGCCGCAGCTTCGCGAGCTGCAGCTGCAGCGTCCAGTGCTGCCTGGATTGCGCCAGCAAGGATGGAAGATGAGACGTCCTTTACATTGATGTCCACCTCAACGGACTCCTCGGCAACGGTCGTACCGTCATTGAGGGTCTGGTCGGTACTGGCCACGAACTCGAAGGCCTTCTTGTCGTAGGTATTGTGCTGGCCCTCGAAATCGCATGTGATGACGAGCTTCTGGACTCCCAGGAATTGAGGCTGGTCGGCACCATAGCGGCAGATGAGGACGGTGTCGTCCTCGCCGTCAACCTCAACAGTACAGGGACCGGCGACGATGCGCTGGTCTTCCGAGTAGATGTACGCCTTGACGTTCTCAAGGTCGGGCCAGCTGATCTTAACTCCGTTGTCAGTAAGAGTGGCCTCGAGGGTAACGGTGGTCAGCTGTCGTATGGGTTTCAGTTGTATCTGAGTCATGGCGGTGTATGTTTATTCTGGTTGTGTTATGAAGTCTGAGAGAAGCTCCTCCCAGCCGGCAAGGAATGGATTGTCTTTGAGCAGCTGGAGCCAGCTCTCGAAGCTGATGGGCTTGATGGTGATATCCTTTTCCTCTTTCTCCAGTTCCGCCAGAAGGGGCACTATCTTCGGCATATTGGCCTCGATGGCGGCCTTGTATTCCTCGGGCGTCATACCCTTTTGTGATACCTCGTATTCGCGGGCCTTAGCCAGAAGTTCCTTATCCTCCCACATGTCGGAGACAAGCCCGTTTCGGGCATCCTCGAAGTCCCTGCCGAGACGCACAAGGTCACGGCGGAGTCGATAGGTACTGATGGCATCTACATTATTGAGGGCCGCATATTTGAGAGAGCTCATGCCGGCGGCGAGAAGGCTGGTGATTTGTCTGTTTGTTAGTTTCATATCGTTCGTATTATGCAGGTTCGGGTGTAAGTGGTGATACGGCAAAAGGAGCAATCTCGTTGTTGTTTCCGAACTTGCCCCAGATGCGGCAGCTGGCCGCAAGGTTGGCGTCGATGTTCTGGAAGTTCACGGTCCCTGTCGCCGTACCTCCGGCGGCCACGGTGATGCTTCCCAGGTCTTTATTCTGCGCCGACTCTTCCGCCGTCTCGACGGTGTTCCAATCGGTCACCGAAGCATAGCGGCAGCGCATCTCGTTGGTAGCGAAGACGTGCGCCGAGGTGTCGGCATTGGAGATGGTATAATTGGCGCGGACGGAGTTGCCGACCTTGGTGGCCGTGATCGTAGCCGTGAAGAGTGTGGCTACGATCGTGACACTGCGGACGTAGACGCCAGGGATAGGATAGCAGAGGGCGTTATTTGAAGACTGCCCTTGTGATATCTGTGTGTCGGAAAAGAAAAAGTATGCGGTGAAGTTGCCGAGCAGCCCTGAAGGGAAGTTGTAGGGCACAAACGACACGGACACGCTCTGCGTATTGGCGCTGAGCTGCGTGCCAGTTGCAAAGATCCTCACGCTGGGATTGCTTTCCGATTGCAGCATAGCTCCGAAATACTTACCCGCAAGATCCGGAAAGTCCACAAGCGTAAGCTGCCCATCGTCATTGGTATAGACCTGTGTATTATCATGCACAAGTGGAGCCAGTGCGAAAGAGAACGTCGTGTTCTGGTACTGACGGCTCACCGTGCCGGCGTTTACCGGAGCAATGGCTACGGGATGCGCGGCCCCATGGCGATATCCATGGTAGTCCGCCACCCTGCACGGATCACCCGTGGATGGCTTATAGTATTGCCATCCATTGAGCGGCTTGCCGGCAGCGTCATAGGCCGTATTGTCATAGAACTTCTGGAAGGCATTGGCATTCGAGGGGTCAAAATACCTGGAAGACGGCAGGCCGGCAATATTCGGGTCGGTAAAACCATAGTTCCGGCTTGCGAGGGCGGCATTGCGGGCTGTTAGCCCCGCGCTCGTGGTTGGGTCGAAGTCGATTGTCGGATATCGGAACCCCTTGTATTTTGCCCAGATATTATTGGCGTTGCTATGGATATTGACAGCAATATCTCCACTGTCGGTACCGAGCACATAGCCGATATCGCCCTTGATATCGATGGGGTCTTTGATTATACCATTCGTGTGACTCATGCGGCAACCCTCCTTCTTAAATCCTCGATTTGCTTCTCCAGCTCCCGCACCTTGCGGGCGAGGACGATGGATGATACCAGGGCGATGTTGCCATATTCCATCGACAGATAGTCGCCATCGAATGGGTGGACGCCCTGGGGAAGCAGCTGTTGCCAGTATTGCGCGATGGAACCTATGCCGCTACCTTTGGCTTGATCCAGCCAGTCGAAAGTCACGGCGGGCGCTGCGGCAATTTGATTGACCGTGAGCTCAACATCTCGCAAGTTGGTCTTCAAACGCTTATCTGATGCCGACATACTCTGGAAGCCGACCAGATATTTGTCAGAATAGAAGCCAACATTGGTATGTAGACCGCTGTTGGCGGAAACGTAGTTGATATATTGTGAGCCGCCGCCGATATACACTGCACCGTCCGTGCGGAGATTTCCGTCTGCCGTGATGTTACCAGCAGCACTGATGTTGCCCATACAAGTCAAAGCACCGTCTATCTTGGCGGCCGCGTTCGTGTGCATCCTCGATGAGGAATCTATCTCCCAATAAGAGGAAGCACCTCCAACATATACCGCACCATATACTGTCAGGTTCTTACCACTTCCAGATGTGCCTATTGTTGTTGTGGTGGTGATGTTAAGCCCATACGAGCTTCCTGTGTTTATCGTGAGACCCTTATCGGCGTATATCAACAAGTGGTCGTCAGTGTCCTCATAGATATACGCGTAAGCGTCATCACCAAAATAAAGGCGACTACCATAGTTCGCATTGTCGGGTTTGAGACGTGCTGCAGAGAAGGTGGGGTTGTTTATCCACGTTGGTGCGCCGCTTCCGCTTGATGCGAGGACGTAGCCGGAAGTTCCGGCCGCAGTCGGAGCATAGCAACTGCCGAGGCTTGTACCACCCGAAGCTCCATTGGTCGTGCCGTTGAGGGTGAACTTATATGTATCGTTGTTATCAGTCCACGGGACATACACATACGCCTGATTGCTGTTATTGAGCTGTACGGCATAGTATTTCGCTCCCGCGCCGGAATAGCCTGTCTTAAAGCCTCCGATGGCATCATTTGTGGCCGCGGGTATTGATGTGCTCACCTCAACCCACTCGGGCGCAAGTCCATTGATCTGCGACAGATATTTCCGCGTTGAGGTTGAATTGGGGGCCAGTGTCCCGAGCTGCGTCGCGCTCAGCGAGTAGACCACACGATAGGCATCGGTGAAGCCCGTGGTGCCGGTGCCTCCATACTGGGCCCCGATGGTCGTACCTTGCCATACACCAGTGGTCACCGTCCCGAGGGTGGTAATACTCTGCGAGCCGGCCCACACTCCGAGGTTGCTGATCATCGCGGTTGTGATATCCGGAATATGCGAGAGGGCGATCTTGGTGTTAACATCCTTGCTCTGCAGGGAGCTGTCTTCGGCAAGATCCCTCCAGATACCGAGCATCGGGATGTGGTTGATATGGATCTGGGTAGAGGCGTAAGCATCAGGGACCTCGTTTGTCAGACTCTGCCATACTCTGGCAAGATCCACGCCGCCGGAGCTGCCGCCGGAGCCTTGACCAAAAGCCGTCATAAAGCCTGCGGCCCAGAGCCCCAAGTATTCGTCCTTGAGCTTGATGCCGCCGTTGCCGTCTTCCTCGAAGTAGTTCTTGCCGCCACCGCCACCTGACGGGGTGATGCCATTCATGCCTCCCACGCCGCTGCGCACGTCGTATGACGGAGAGCCGGTGTATGTGGGGTTGTGCGTCTCATCCCAGAGGTCATCGTACCAGATGTACTCATGGAGGATGCCGTTGGACATGCGGTTGAGCAGTACGTCGAGCGTGCCGTTCTGAATGAGGTAGTGCTTGCCCTTGTAGTTGACCTCGCGGCCGAAGGTCACGAGCTCAGACTTGTCGACAGCGCCGAAGGTGCCGTCAAGGGTTGACAACGAAATGTGGTTGAAGCAGAGCAGCTGCTTGTGTATCTGTGCGGGAAGAGGGATGGCCGTCGAGGCGTCGAAGCCCCTCCAGTAGTTGGCGTAGCCGTAAGGCACCGGGCAGTATGTGCCGTAGGTCCAGAGCGCTCCGGGGTAGTTGCCGGGACGGAAGACGGGCATCTCCACTGAGAGGGCGCCGACTACCGGCTTGCGCTCGATCATGACGTTGTAATTCGGGTCATTAATCGTGGTCACGGTGTCACTGCGGAGCACGGCCCTTGCATTGATCTTCGCCTTGATGGCCGTCAGACGGACGTAGGCGCCCATGGACGGGGCATCCTCGCCGGCGGTGTAGAAGTTGGCGAACTCTATGTCGATGAAGCCGCCGAGGGCAGCGGTGTCGCTGATGTCAGCCAGCGATACCTCGAAGCCGTAGCTCTCTGCAAGCTCCTCGGCCATGTCCAGCTCGATGAGGAACGGGGCCTGCTGCCAGTTGGTGCCATTCCAGTAGTAGAGCGTATCGGTGGCGGGGTCAGTGTATGTGATGTACACGGCCGCCTTCTTCATGAAGTGGTTGAGCGGAGCGACCTTGTTGAGCGACGGTGTGGTAATGCTGCGGCCGGTGATCGTCACGGGCTTGGCGAACTCGAAGGCGAGGGTCACGTCGGTGGAGCCAACCTTCGGGATGCGATAGGTGGGCCTGATGTTAACGTCGCCGTAATTCTCCAGCAGGCCGCATATCAGACCGACGCCCAGCTGCAGGGCGTTCTCGCCGTCCTGAGCCTTAAGCTCGGGAGACACTCCGAAGATAGAAGCGAACAAGAAGCCGTTGCCGGGCAGCCATCCACCTTTGTCCTCGCCGTCAGTGTCGGTGTTGGTCCAGTAGCGGTTGTTGAAGGGCAGCCACGACATCCAGCTCGGGCGGAAGTATTTGCAGTCGACGAAGGTCTCCGTTGAGCTGCTGAAGCCGAGGTTGCGGAAGACGTCGAAAGAGACCTCGTCCTCCGAGCCGAAGTTCAGCTTCTCCTTTATCTGGCGGTAGGCGGGGTCGTTGGACCTGTTGCCACCATAGAACTCTATCTCCAGGCTGTCGTCCAGCACGTCCTCACGGCTCGTCGAGGCAAAGATCGGAAGGTCGCGGACAGGCTGGATGACGAACTTGGCGTCACTAACATACCTCAGGCAGTAGCCCACGCTCTCGAGGACGCTCTCCAGCACTGAGTACCAGTTGTCATCCTGGAAACGTGAAATGTTAACGAGACTGTTCAGAAGTATGTTGCCCGAGGTGTCCCTCAGCTCCCTGGCATCGCCAGTAATCGGGTGCATGAGGTCCATCGGGAACTCTATCTTGGTGAGCGCCGCATTGAGCAGCGAGTATATTGAGATGAGGCCGTTGTCATCGCCGGCAGCATCAAAGGTGAAGTCCTGAAGGTGGCCGAGGTTGTCCCTTGCGGTGATGGTCACGGAACCACGGTACTGGAGGCTCTCCCGCCAGCTGTCCGGAGTAACGAAGCCCTGCCACTCGAGGGTGAGGGTCTCGCCCTGGGTGCGGTAGAGCTTCACCAGGTACTTGGTGGAGTCGGGGGTGTAGAACTCCTCCCAGTTGCCGTACTTGTAGCCAGCTTCGATATTGTCCGGAGCGTCCACGAGTGTGAACGACAGGGACGTCTTGACGATAGGTGCGTATATCTGGCTCTGCGATCCCTGCAGCGACAGCTTGATGGACACGAGGCCGCCTATCTGGGTGAGCGTGAACGATTCGGTGGACTTCTGGTAGATGTCCAGCCGCACCGCCCTGCCCTGGTTGTCCAGACCAGACCAGCGGTACTTCAATTTATAGTCGCTTGCTGTGTAGAACGCCATGGCTACCTCCCCCAGCTGTTAAGTGTCCTTTGGCCGGCCAGAACGATGTCCTCGCCGCTGAGGCGCCCTTCGACATAGATGGTGAGCTCTGTCTCGAGGCTTTGGGTACCTCCCGCCCCGGTACTACCGGAATAGCCGGAAGCTGCGACTGCTGTGGTGGCGCTGCCGCCCTTGGCGATGGCTGCGAGACCTGCCTTGGCAGCAGAACCGACAGCTATCAGTGCAAGACCCGCAGCGATGGCGAGCGGACCGGCGATAATGCTGGTCAGCGCTGCCTTCAGAGCCTCAACGGCCTCACCGGTGGTAAGGATGATCTCACCGGCCCTGATGGCCATGTCAGCAAGAGGAGTCAGGAGCGCCTTGACAACGGCCCCAGAGTTTACCTCGTCAAGCCCCATGAGCTGGCCCATGAGTTCCTGGCAGGCATCGCTGAAGCCGCCCACGACAGCGGATCTGAAGCCTTCAGTAATCTGCTCAGCAGTCTTGAGCTGTGAGTTGAAATGAGTGATCCATTCCTCCAGCTCAGCGTCGATGCCTTCCCAGTCTATCTCAATAGGGTCAACCTCTATGGGCTCCATTTCCTCTATGGGCTTGAAAGCGTCGTCGAGGCCTTTTTCCATAATCTTCTGGAGATTGCGGAAGTATTCCTCGGTCAGGGCAGTTGTGTCGAAGCCATACTGCTCAAGCAGCTGCTTCTCGGTCTGGTATTTCTCATAAAGCAGCTGGACCTCCTTCTTGGCGCTGTCCTGTGCCCTCTTGAGCACGGCAGCTGCGCGGGTGGCGTCGGGGTCAGCTCCAGTGCTGCCTCCTTTATCGCCACTGAGGCTTCCAAGCATTGATGTGGCGCGGGTCTGGGCCTTGGCCACTGCGGTATCGACGTTGATGACGGCCACCTCGGCGTTAACCAGGTTGGCCACGAGCTCATCACTGCTCTTGTCGTAGTCCTTGATGAGTGCCGCTACATCCTTGACGGCCTGAGACGTGTTGTCCTCGAGCTGCTGCAGGGCTTCTCGGGCCCTGACGGCAGCACTCGCGCCGGCGCCGGTCATGCTGGTGTTGAGCCTTGCGATGTCCTTCTCATACTGCCTGCGCTCCTCGAGATAGGCACGGCCCTGGTTGATGATGTCGCGGTTGGTATTGTATTCCTTGAGCAGGAAGTCTATCTGCTCGTCGTTCAGCTGAGTCTGTGACTTGAAGCTGTTACGATATGCCGTCGCCTCCTGCTGGGCGATGTCCCTCTTGATGTTTCCGAGCTTCTCCTCCAGGGCGATGATCTCCTCGGCCGCAGCCTTGCGTTCAGCGTCGGACTTGGAGCTGTCCCTCATTATGAGCTGAAGCTGCGCGATCTGCCTCTCGGTCTCTGCCTCTTCGTAGTTGTAGCTCATCTTGCGCTCGAAGATCTCGTCAAGAGCTGCAGCCGTCTCGCGGGCTACACGGGCGGCTTCCCTCATGTTGGCAAAAAGATTCGTCCAGCCGTCACCGGAAGAGATCTGGCGGACGAAGGCCTGGTATGCCCCCTGTATGCCAGCCATGGTGATGGCCCACTCGTCGCCCCACCTCTGGGTCATGGCGACGGCATCCTTGGCGAACTTGGTGACGGCAGCTGCAGCCGCTGCCATGACGGTGGTCATGATGCCGCCGAAGGACTTTATCTTGGTGAGAAATCCCTCGAGCTTACCACCGACGTCCTTGAGGCCTTTCTCGAAGTCGTCCTTCTTCAGCCCCAGCCTGACGAAAAGATCACCTATCTTGCTCATGTTCTATCGTTGTTCTGTGAGGCTTTTGGACGCCTCCCATTCTGCTATAATTCGATTTAGTTCGGCCTCCTCTCCTGGAGTAATCTTGTACATCGCTGCTTTCCGCTTAAGCTCCTCCTCGCTGCTCTCCTCCCAGGGGAAGCGGCAGAAATCCTGAGCTGTCTTTGCCTTCTTGCCCGGCTTGATGTGCGGACTCAGCAGATGTTGTTGCCAGCATATCCATCTGGCCAGCGTCCAGCGCTCCTTCAATTCTTCGTCCTTGCCCTTGAGTCGCAGCTGGTACTCATGCCAGCCGGTCCTCGCCGCCTGCTCCTCAGTGAGACCGCAGCGGCCTATGAGGAACTCCTCGATCTTCGGCCAATCCAGGAGAAGACTTTTTTTTTACCCTCCTCAGGCTCAGTAGTGCCGCCATTTTCGGACTTCTCCTGCTCGGCGACCAATTCCTTCGGCGTCTTCCCGGTAAGGGCTACGACGGCAAATTCGACGTCCTTGGCAAAGGCCTTCGGGTTGGATGCCATGTAGGCGTGGAAATCTCCCCTCAGGTGCGGGAAGTTCTCCACGGTTCCACGGTTGTCGAGGACCCACGCATTGAGCGCCGCCAGATAGTAGACGTCGGCGTAGGTCTCGAGCACCTCCACGAGGTTGGAGGTGTCGACCTCCAGCTTCAGACCCAGGGCAGGCGCAAAGCTGAAAAGGTGAGGCGTGAAGAGTGTCGCCACCTCCTCGCCTTCCTTCAGCTTGATATTGCGTCTAAGGGTCTGCATACTACAGTGCCGGATAGTGTGTCACCTCTCCGGTGGCGGTGAGACTGATGGAACGTGTTGCCACAGATCCGTTGTCGTTGGTGTCGCCCACTGCGGTCACCACTGCGGTGAAGAGGTCACCCTGTGACGGCGTAGGGTTCGAGCCTGACGGCAGCACGCCGATGAAGACGCGGACATTAGAGCCCTGGTGCAGCGCCTTGATGACGTTGTATTGGGGGCCGTTGGAGGTGTCGTCAGTGTAGACGGTCACCTCGGCGGTAGCGCCCTTCTTTCCGGTGATGAACTTGGCCCACTCGCTGCTCTTGTCAGAGACCTCGATGGCCTCGGCAGTGCGGTTGAAGTTGTTGCTCTGCTCTCCTGACAGCCATACGGTCGGAACGCCGGAGGTGCCAAGGGTGATGTACGCCTTGCGTGTATTTCCAAGCTGTGCCATGGCCTACGGGATTATGAGAGTGAAGGAGTGTGGGTCACTGCTCCGTTGGCGGTGAGACTGATGGAGCGGGTGGCCACTGATCCATTGTCGTTGGTGTCGCCCACAGCGGTGACGATGGCCTCGAAGAGGTCACCCTCGGTGGGTGCAGGGTTTGAACCGGTAGAGAGGACGCCGATGAAGACCTTGACGGTTGTACCTTCATGCAGCGCCTTGAGTGCAGCTTTCTGCTGTGCGCCGGTGGTGCTGTCGTCGTCAGTGTAGACGGTCACCTCAGCAGTGGCGCCTTTCTTGCCTGAGAGGAACTGCGCCCACACAGTGCTCTTGTCAGATGTCTCGATGGCTTCGGCAGTGCGGTTGAAGTTGTTGCTCTGCTCGCCGGCGAGCCAGGTGTAGGCCAGGGAACCTGAACCTGTCACGATATATACGCGACGTTTATTTCCAAGTTGTGCCATAATCTATTATCTTTTAGTTAATTACACATTCAATTAAGCGCCCACGGGGCTGGAGCCTGAGCCCGATCCGGAGCCCGAGCCCTCCTCCTCATCAGTCTTCTGGAGCTCCAGGAAGAGCGAGAAGTCCTGGATGATGCGGTAGAGGATCTTCTTGCTGTCCGACGTCTCCACCAGGTCGCGCAGCTGCGTCGGTATCACTCCGAGGCATACCCATTTGCCCCCGACGTTCAGGGGGCCCTGGGTGAGGAGTTTGAGGTTGTCCTCGTTCATAGTGACCGCCTGGGCCAGCGACGTGCTGCTGATGCAGTCAATACTCACCGTCATCTCCCTGAGTGCGCCTTCCTTGTCGAGGCGCTCCTGCTCGCGGAGGCTGTTTATCTCCACGCGGGGATAGCGGGCGGTCCCTCCCACATATACGCCTTCCCGTGTGAGCGCTGAGACGAGGGCAGCATATACCGTCTGGTATGCGCTGACCTCGTACCTCGGCACCCTGCGGAAGAGAGATGAAAATATGCGAGAAAGAAAACTCATCGTGTTGTGCTGTTTATAGCGTCCTGTATCGCCTGGACGATGCGGTTCTTGTTCTTCTCAATCGCCGGCACGAAGAACGGCTTGGCTGTTGTGCCTTCCCTTGCGATCTTCAGTGCGAGCGCCCATCCGATATGCCGCGCTGCCTCGTTGTCGTGCAGCTGCAGCTTCTTGTAGGCCCACTGGGCCAGCTCGTCAGGAGGCGGCATTCGTCCGGCCTTACGTCCGTACTCGACGTAGTAGGCGTAGCCGCTCTTCTTGTTCTGTGTGTCAAAGAAGCCGACGTCTATGGTGTCATCGTCGAGCTTCTGTACTTTACCACTTTGTGCCAACAGCCCGGTCACCCATGATCCGTTGACGTTCAGATTGCGGGTAGCATCCGCTATGATGTACATCCCCGCTTTCTGCAATCCTTTCGATGCCTCCCGCTTGACCTCCTCACCCTTGCGATCAAGGGCCCGGAGCAGCTCGGCGAGGCCTTCGACCTCTATAGGTCCGGCGGCCATCAGGCTGAAGGATTATCGGCCTGATACCAGCCGCTTATTCTCAGATAACGGCCACGCTCGTCGACGTCTTCCGGTGTGGGAAAGTGTATCTCGTGACCGTTCCACAGTATCCCGTCGAACTCGACGGCAGGCTTGCGCATGTAGATGTCGATACCCACGACGTCAGCCTGCTGGAATGTGAGCATCGTCTTGGTGGCGGACATCTGCCGCACCTCTGCATACACCGTCAGAACGACTGCAGGCTCACCTATCGACACATGGCCCATCTCGTCCACCGTGTTGGTGGTCTTGGTGAGCTGGATGCGGTAGTTGAACCGGCGTGCGTTCCGAGGTTCTCTTCTCATAGCATTCCGTAGACTTTCTTGAGTATGTCACCTTGCGCCTTGGTATCCTCACCGTCGTAGATGGCGGTGGCAAGCTCCCAGCAGACGGGCAGCAGCGCCTCGGCCTCGGGGAGCACGACGTCATTCTCGTAGACGACGGTCACGGAGCCCCGGACGTAAGGCACACGGATGGAGCTGCTGTCCTGGACGTACTCCAGGTCCTTGCCCTCACGATCCGTGACGCTGAGCACCTTCTTGCCACCCTGGTAGAGACGGATCGTCTCACCGGGGAGCACGTCGGTGGCCTTGAGCTCGAGAGTGCAGGGAAGCATGGCACGGTCAGAGAACGCCTGCACGGACAGCATGGCGCTCTTCAGCATCTTGAGAAGGATACCGTCCCTGCTGTTGTCGGGGACAGAGGCGTACTGCTTGTACTGTTCGAGGAGGTCCATCGCCGGGTCCTTGCTCTCTATTACTCTTACATTGGTACTCATTTCTTTTTCGTCTTGGGGCTTTTGCTTGTTGTCTTCTTCGGAGGTTGGGGCTTCAGCTCCTCCCAGTAGCCGCGACGGACCATCTCAGCCGTAAGCGGGCAGGGGGCCAGGACTCTGATGGTCCCGGCCTCCAGTCCGTCATGGGCTTTGATGACTTTGAACTTGGCCATCGTCGTGAGAGATTACGCTCCTACGCCAGAGCCTGAACCTGAGCCAGAGCCAGAACCCTCGAGGAGGGCTGCTCTTGCGGTGTCAATGCTTGCGATCTTGATGAGACCGAGTTTCTGTGAGGTAGCGATCTTGACCTGAGCGGCCTTGCGGAAGTACACGTCGTATGCGTCATACGCACCGTTGCGGATGAACTCGAGCTCGAAGCTGTTGCCGGCATATACCTCAACGCAGCTTGAGTCAGCTACGAGAGCCTCGCCGTCATTGAGACGGGTGGTCGGCATGATACGCAGACCTGCGAGCATCATGCGTGCCTGGTCGAAGATGTAGTTGCCGTTGTCGTCCTTGACAGCGCGAAGTGCAGCGTATGCGCTCCAGGGCAGGAACGCTACGTCGGCGTTGCGGCCTTCCTTGGCAATCTGGTGGGCGGCGTCGATGAGGACGTCAGCTACGTTGGCGTCTTTCACCATACCTGCAGCGAGGGCGCTGAAGGCAGTTGCCTGACCCCAGATACCGTAAATCTTATTGGGATAGGTGCTGTCGTCACCAGAACCCTTGGCGATCTCGGCGTCGAGCTTGTTCTCAATCATGCGCATGCCTTCGTTGACGCAGTAGTCGTAGAGCTGCTCGAACCAGTCCTCGAACTCGGTCGAGATCTGCATGTAGGTGGCGAGCTTACCGAAGGCGCGGACTTTCTCCTGGAAGGATACGTCGCTCTTGTTGGTGTTCTGCGCCAGCTCAGCAACGTAGTCAACAGTCGGCTGGTTGGTTGACTCTACCCAGCCAAGCTTGTTGGCGGTACGAGGCCTAATGCCGAAGGCAACGATGAAAGCGTTGGCAACCGGAACGGCTGCGTAGATGGTAGGATCCTCGGCGATACCGAGACGGTTGTTCGGGCTGATAGAGCCGGTGCCGATTGAGACGATGTCCTTCACCTCGAGGGTGATGCCGAACTTCTCGGACTTGCTGTCGAACATCTTCTGGATGTCGGCCTTCTTGGCTTCGAGGGCAGCGCGGAAAGCGGCTTTGAAGCCCTTCTTGGCCTCAGCGCTCTCAATGCGCTCCTTGAGGGCCTTGAGGTCATCGGACTGCTCCTTGATGGATGCGTCCAGGTTGTTGATGTTTTCCTGTGCGGTCTTGAGCTCTGCTTCTTTCTCGGCGAGCTTGGCCTTCACAGCCTCAGCCTCTGCCTTGGCGGCAGCAGCTTCAGACTTTGCGTTCTGAGCGTCGGCAGCAGCCTGCTCAGCTTTCTGACGGAGTTCTTCCGCCTTCTTTTCAAATTCGGGCATAGCTATTGGTTTTAATTGGTTGGTAAATCATGGTTATAGTGCGACGATCATGCGTCGGGCAAATTCGTTCTTGACTGCAGCCCTCAGGGCCTCGAAGTCCTCCGCACTCATGGTGCGCAGGCTGCTGGCCATGTCCTCCTCACTCTTGGCGTCGAGCAGGATGGCCTTGGGGTTGGCCGCCCTGGTGACCGGTGAGACCTCCACGATGGTGATGGCCTCGAGGACACGGATCTCGTAGTCGTAGCCGTCGCGCTTCTCGTAGCGGTACTTGTCGGCGTAGTAGCCGATGCTGAACTCGTTGATGGCGCCGGCCTTGATGAGCTTCTGCACGTCGCTGCCGACGGTGGTGTCGAGGATGTCGGCCTCGATCCACAGGCCGATGGCGTCGACGCCCTTGTCGGTGATCACGCCGATGACCTCATGGGCGTTGTGCTGGTAGCAGAGCTTCATGCGGGATGCGTTCTCGCTCTTCAGGAAGGCGTCGCAGGCTGTGGGCTCGATGACGTCGCCCCAGCTGTCCACGTTGCCGAAGACGCAGGCGTAGGCCTTGATGTGAAGGACCTTGCCGTCTTCGCTGACGGACTTCACCTCAACATCATAGAGGTGGGCCTTGTATTGGATTTCTTTTTCCATCTTTTCAGTGTTTGTCGAAACGAAATTATTTAATACGCAAGCGGGTAGCGGTATGACGGGCTTACATTTGGTTGCGCGCCTATTTGGGCAGTCGGATGCAGCTGCAGGCGCAGTTGATGATCTCGTCGGCAGCGGCCCCCAGCGACGTGTCGTGCGGGTACATCACCAGACCGCCCTCCAGCTCGAAGGGCTCGTCCTGGTCGACCTCCACGCCGTCCATCACCAGATGGCTGTCGCGGGTGTTGCCCAGGCCGCTGATGCACCACTGCTTCGTAAACGAAATGTCGAGTGTCTCGGCTGCCGTAGCCGCGGCGTCGGCCATAGCGATCATGCTCTCCGTCTGCGCTATGCGGCGAGCCTGCCACTTAGCCAGCAGCTGGTAGCGGCTGTAGATGCGCTTGGCAAGCTTCTCCACTCCTATCCCGGGCTCCTCGAGCATCTCCTCGCGCAGGATGTTGACGAGGTCGTCGCGCAGGGTGTCGGTGACGCTGACGATGTTCTCGCCGGCACGCTCCTCGGCATAGCGCCTCAGGGTCTCGGCCCAGAGGTCCTCATCCTCTGCGGCCTTGGCCTTGTTGAGGTCGCGGGCCGTGCTCTTGCACATGGGCAGGCCGGCGTCATGGAAGAGGCCGTCCCACCACTTGGGCAGGTAGGCCGTCTCGTCGAGCTGGTCCTGCAGCACCTGGAACCAGTTCTGCGGGTCGCTGTAATACTCCTGGCAGGTGGCCAGCACGCGCTTGACCTCATGCGCACGCGCACGCAGCAGACGCGCCTCGTATATGGCGCCCACCTTGAGGCCCTTCTGCCTCAGGTAGTCCTGGTGCTTGCGCTTGGCTGTGGATATGCGTCGCTTGGCCATTATACTTCGTTGATGTCGTATGTCTCGTTGCCGAACTGGATACCGAGGGGAATCATGGGCTCGTCGGCGTAGGGCTCTGCGATGGCGTCGAAGCCGTTGGCCGTGCGCAGCTCGTTGAGGCTGCCGTGCATCTTGGTGATGCGGTCCAGCGCCTCAGTCGGCGTCTCCTGGAGTGCAGGGATCTCGTCGCGGTTGACCACCAGCTCGTACTCCTGGTCGAGGCCCACATAGGACAGAAGGTCGGTGGCGAACTCCTCGGCCAGAGGGATAGCCTGCTGCTCGTAGATGGCCTTCTTGGCCTCCTTGGCGTTCTCGTACTTGGACTGCCCGTAGTAGAGGTCCACCGGCAGGCGGTAGACGAAGCAGAGGGCAGTCACGGCTTCCTTGTGGGAGTTGAGGATGTCAAGGTCCACGGGCTTGGTCAGCAGCGAGTGGTAGTCGATGGGAGTGCGCAGCGCCTTGATCTTGTTGAAGGACTTCATGCCGTTGACCTCCTTCTCGAGGTTGTCGGCGTCGGTGGCCAGCACTCCGAGGCCGCTGTTGTCAGCCCTGGGCGTGATGATGCCGGCGGCGCCGCCATTGTCGAGGCTGACGTCCTGGCGCCTCATGCCCTTCTCTATGACGGACAGGTAGATTGCAGCCGCCACCACCTTACTGGTGCCATAGAAGCTGGTGTCGTCAAGGTTGTAGTCGAAGGACTCGAAGACCTTGTTGTCCATGGTGATGACCTCGCCTACGGCGTTGGTGAAGGTGATGCCCTTCAGGGGCTTCTCCATCCCGCCAGTCTTCACCATGACCTTCTGTGACGGCAAGACGTACATGCCGATCTTTGGGTCGATGCGGCGATCCGCTCCCTTCGTCTTGGGAGCGTAGACCCAGGCGTCACCGAAGAGCAGACGATTGACCGCCCAGGCCTTGCCGAAGCGGCGCAGGTTGTAGCGGTCGTTGGGGCGTCGCAGCGCATCCATGAGCCAGTGGCTGTCGTCGTAGATGTAGGTGCCGTCATCCTTCAGCTTGCGCAGCTCCAGGTACTTCATGACCTCGCCCACGTTGTCGGCGATGTAGTCGATGATTCCATTCACCGGAGCGCAGGTCTCGTATGCGTTCTTGATGGCATCACGGGAGAGCTCCTTCAGAGGCGGGAGCTGGAAGCCGTGGAGCAGCTTCGACAGGCTCTTGAGGTACTCGTTCTGCTGGTTGTTGCCGTCATAGTAGCCCTTGAGTTCCACGCCCTGGCGCGCCTTGTCGTTGAGGTCGTTATACTTTCGATTGCTCAGTATCTTCATAGCTGTCTTTTTCTACGAAGGTACAGAGGCACAGATGCTTGTCTGGATTATGGGCTATACATTTGGTTGCACGCTCATCACCGACTGCATGGCTGACACTCCGAGGCGGTGAAGATGGGTGAAGGCCGCGTAGTTGATGGCATCCATCAGATGGTCATTGCCGTCCTGGGGATCGTCGGTGAAAATGCTCTTGTCATGGGGGTTGGGCTTCCAGCTGTAGCCCTGCACCTCGGCCTTGATGTGCGCGCCGACGTAGCGCACGCGGAAGCCCTGCAGCCAGCCGACACGACCGCTCTTGTCACGGTTGATGCCGTTGTAGGCCGCGATGCTGTAGATGCGCCGCAGCTCGGCGTTGCTGTCCGGGCGGGCGGGATCGCAGTAGACGGTGCAGTAGCGGGGCTCGTAGTAAACAGGGAAACGGACGGGCCTACCTTCCTCGTCTGCGATGACACGGCCTCTCTCATCATAGCGCTCCTCGGTATGGTGCAGCAGCTTCGCTCCGTCCTTGATGATCCGGGCGGCGATGTCCCTCGGGAGCAGACCCGTCTGGTAGCAAAGCTCCTTGACGTACAGCGTGCCGGTCACAGGCTCATAGCACATGCGCACCAGAGCATCAGGGTCGCCGCCGTAGCCCCAGTCATTGCCATACCACTGCGGCAGTCCGTCGGGGTACTGGTCCTCGGAGATCTCCTCCCAGTCTTTGTAAATGACACCTTCTTTGCGTACCAGCCAATTTCCTCCGTAGAGGTGGTCGTACTTCTCGGGATCTCGCTCCTTCATCTCGAGAGCGATGTCGATAAAGGACTGCGACAGATTGGTCCGGTTGTCCTCCCATGTCGTATGGATGTAGGTGACATTGTCCTTGACGCCATTGAAGTCATAAGACACTCCGGGCTCGAGGAAGAAGCGACGATAGATCCAGTGCGAGATGTCGGTCGGGTTGAGCACCAGGATGACCATGTTGTGGGCGTTCTTCTCACGGATGGACTGGTCGATCGTGTCAAAATACTCCTCATCCACGAGCTCCTGGGCCTCGTCGAGTATCCAGGCCTTGACGCGGTTCAGGGACTTCAGGCGCGCCACCTGATTGCCGCTTGACATCTGCAAACCTCTGAACCAAATGCGGGCGCCGGTCGCCCGGTTCTGCACGCTCTGTGCTCGTACCGTGAAAGACCCACGGCAGTCGCCGATGTCCATCTTTTCAGTAAACTCAGGGATGATGGACACTTCTGCGGCAGTCAAGTTCCATCGTGAGTATAACAGATTGTAAGAGTCGAGGAAGGTATGGTCCAACAAAGCGCAAGACAAGGCATAGGACTTGCCCGAGCCTCGCCCGCCGGTGACGACCACATACCTCGTCGTAGGATTCCAAAGGGGCTTGTATTTCTTACTGATCCTGTACGCCATCCTCGTCGTCCTCGAAAATCACACGGGGCCTCAGCACCGTAGTCGTCAAGTCTATGTCCTGGTGCATGTCATAACCTCTGTTGCGGGCCTTGCGCTCCAGGAAGAACTTGATCGCCTTGAAGTTTCCCGCCTTTATGGCCTCATGCAGCTTTGTCTCAACCTCGTCGATGAAGACCTCTACAGTCTCATTGCAAGCCTGGTCAAATTCAGGATCCTCCCGACGCCAGTCTATAATCATCCGCCTTGAAATGTGTAAGGCTTCACAGGCAGACTTGTAAACGCCACCAGACCGCTGCAAGGCCTCAAGGAACTTCTCCTTAATGGCCTTCTTCTGTGCCTTAGAATACTTGTGCCCTCTTGCCATGACTCATCCTCCTATCAATACTTGCTTAATGTAATACTCGATGCGGGCCTGCGCATCACTCTTCAGTGGAAATGCTTGCATAGCCCGCAACACCGTTCTCTTGTCAAGATTGCATGCCTCCGCAATCTCCTTGGGAGTCTTCCCACATACCCGGATCAGACCTGCCAATTCACTGAGCCGCTGGGCCTCGTTGGCCCTGAACTCGTCTTCAGTAGGTCTCGTGCGCGCATGAGTGTCCATTCTTGTACCTCCTCTGTTTACAAATTTATTGTCATAACCAAATCCTCACAGTCCGTCAACTCGTCATTTGATTGTATCTAAGCTCTTTAATGCGTCGTAGCAAAGCGCTCTGGCAGTCGCCTTTGCCCTGAAGGGCCTCTCTCACCCTCTCGTCCAGGGTGCCCTTGGCGACGATGTGGTACAGCAGCACGGGGCGGTCCTGCCCCTGACGGTAGAGGCGGGCGTTGGCCTGCTGGTAGAGCTCCAGGTTCCACGTCAGGGTGTACCAGACGATGGTCCTGCCTCCCTGCTGCATGTTGAGTCCGTATGCCACCGACGCGGGGTGGCACAGTAGCAGCCGGATCTTGCCGGCGTTCCAGCTCTCGAGGATGTCGGGCTCTCCCTGGAAGTGTACGGGGTCGAGGTGTGCAAATGCGCTGCGCATCCTCGCCAGCTCGTGCTTATAGGCGTAGAACACCAGCACCGGTTCCTCGGTGGCTTCCAGAAGATCTGACAGCGCCTCCATCTTGCTCCGTCCCACCTCATGCCACTCGGAGTCAGAGTCATAGACCGCACCGCCGGCATACTGCAGGAGCTTGTTGCTGAGTGCCGCTGCCGTCACGGCCTCGATCATCGTCTCGTCAACCTGCAGCAGCTGCTCCCTCTCGAACTTGAGGTAGCCCTTCATCTCGGAGTCCTCCAGTGCGATGGAGGTGTCATACTCCATGAGTGCCGGCATCTCGAGGTAGTCCTTGGCCTGCAGGGAGAGGCAGATGTCGGAGATGGCCTTGGTGATCTGCTCGCGTGCGCCCGCACGGGGAATCCACTCGTAGACGACGTGTCCGTTGTGACGCCCGGGGCGGAAGTAGTTCTGGCGGTACATCGTCAGGGTACGTCCCAGACGCTCGCCGTAGTCCAGCAGCTCCATCTGGCTCCAGAGGTCCATCAGGCCGTTGGGGCTCGGGGTGCCGGTGAGAAGGACGACACGTCCCATCTTCCACCTCATGCGGCGCAGCGCCTTGAACCGTCGACTGCTCGGGTTCTTGAAGCTGGAAGACTCGTCGATGACCACCATGTCGAAGGGCCACTGCACCAGATCCAGGTCGCAGTAGTCGACGAGCCACTTGACGTTGTCGCGGTTGACGACATAGACGTCAGCGTCTTCCGCCAGCGCGGCCTTGCGCTTCTTCTCCGGTCCCATGACGAGAGACATCCGCAGCCCTTTGAGATGGTCCCACTTCGCCGCCTCCTGCGGCCAGGTGTTGCGGGCCACAGATTTAGGAGCTATGACCAGAGCCTTCCGGACTTCTATATAGGAGTCTATAAGACTCCATATAGCGGTCAGGGCGATGACGGACTTGCCAAGGCCCATGTCCAGGAAGAGGGCACAGTAACGATGGCTGACCACGAAGTCTATGGCCCTCTGTTGATAACTATGTGGAGTAAATCTCATTTCTTCAGCAGCTCCTCCACCACTTCTATCACGGCGTTCAGCGTCACCTCGCTGTCTACGACGAACACAGGGAAGTCCATCTGGCGCAGCTGCTCGTGGCAGTGGCGCTGCAAGAGTGTGGGCTTCTTGCCGGTGCTCTTCAGTTCGACAAATATGGTCCAGCCGCCCGGCAGAAGGATGAGGCGGTCGGGCAGTCCTCGATGGAGTTGGCTCAGCAGTTTCAGCGCCATTCCGCCCCTTGCCTCGACCTCTTTCCGAAGCCGGGCCTCCAGCGTTTTTTCGCTGTGTGACAATTCTCGCGCGCGCGCGTAGGTAGCGTTATGCGTTCTATGTAGCCCTATGTCAGCAGTTGTCTTCATAAATCGGCCATTTTATTTTTTCTTAAAATTATTGTCACATTGTCACAATATCCTTGTAACATATTAATTATTAGCTCCTTAAGGGTGTGACAATAGGGGTGTGACAATAGTGTGACAATAAAACATTGTCACTGTGACAATAAATTATTGTCACAGCATTGTCACAGGGTATTATCACACTTTTTGCCATCATTGTCACACCTCTTTTTCGACATGGATTATGCGGAACCGGTGCTGCAGTCCGTAGACCTTGTCGCGGGTTCTTCCGATATACTGGAGGTCCTTGCGCTTGCGCAGCATCTGGTTGATGACGCGGGTCTTGTATCGCAGCTTCTCGTCGATCCTCATCTGGAAACACTCGGTGTATACCTCGACGGCGCAGACGGTCTCGCGCTTCACGCGCAGCTCGGTGGCCGTCGACTCGCTGGAGATGCGGAACCAGTCGGCCCTCTGCTGCATGGTCATCGAGTCCCAGGTGGCGGGGATCTCCTTGTGGATATACTCCCCGATGAGCCCGGCGCGGTCGTCGGTCTCGATCTCGTTGTGCTCCTCCTGGATCTTCCATGCCTCCTTCTCCAGATCATACGGAAGGTAGAGCTTCTCGCCTTCCTTCCAGAAGTGCACGGCCTCGGCCCAGATCTGGTCGACCTCTTCCGGCAGGTCCTCGTGGGGGTCCTTCATCGGCATCTCCACGCCGCAGTCGATGAGCCAGAAGCGGCGGTTGCCGGTGTCTCCCTTGAGGAAGTTGGAGTCGTTGGTGGTGGCGAAGAAGACGCACTGGCGCGGATAGATCTCGGTCTTGCGTCCGTATGCGGGGCGGTAGCTGTCGTCAGTTTTTGAGATGAAGGCCTTGTACGCCTCGGAGGTGGCGCCGTTGTAGTTGGTGAGCTCTGCGAACTCCAGCAGCCACTTGCCCCGCAGGTGCTCCATGGCCTCCTTCCCCTCTATGGTGTTGAGGCTGTCATCGCACCATTTGTCCTTGCCCATGGTCTTGAGGAACGTGGACTTGCCGATGCCCTGGGCGCCGATGAGCGTCAACACATAGTCATATTTTATTCCCGGCGTCATGACGCGGGCCACCGCTGCAACGAAATGTTTGCGTGTCACGGCCCTCGTCAGCTCCGTGTCGGGTGCTCCGAAGTAGTCTATGAGCAGCTCGTCCAGACGGGCCACTCCGTCCCACTCCAGGGCGTTGAGGTAGTCGCGCACGGGGTGGAAGTAGTTCTGGCTGGCGTAGAGGTCGAGGGCGTCGAGGATGTTGGTCTTGGCCTGCAGGACGTAGTGCTCCGACATGTAGCCTATCAGGCCGTTGTCGTCACTGTTGGTCCAGTATTGGTCGAGATGCTTCGGACGCCAGGGCAGGTCACCGGTGAGCACGTCGCGGTTGCAGAAGAGGTCCCTCTTGACGCAGCCGCGGAGCGCCGGGTCGTTGCGCAGTATGAGGCCGAAGTTGAAGGGCGTCGGCAGCGGCCGGTTCTTGCCGTCGGTCTGCAGGTCTCCCTTCCAGCTGTCGTCATAGTCGTCCGGTATGTCGGCGAAGTCGTCCTCGATGGACGTCGTCTGCTCGCGGATCATCTGGGTCTTGACCTTCTTGTCCTCGCGGGCGAAGTGCTCCATGGCGACGAAGGACGGCAGCTTGGCCACCGGCGTGTTGATGTCAGCGTCCTGGTCGAGCTCGGAGTATCTGTGCAGGCGCACCAGGTCGAAGGCGTTGCAGAGCTTCTCGCAGCAGGGGTCTGTGCCATGGTGGCTGTAGGCCCATTTGTCCTCGTATACAACGAGTCCGGCGGCGGTGGTACCGTTGACATAGGTGAAGCGGTCATCGTGGCCTGTAGGGGCATACACGTCGCTCAGGAAGGCATCTATCGCCTCCGATATAGAGTAGCTGCGGCAGAAGGCGCCTATCACGCCGCCCTTGGTGGTAGGATCTTCCTGTCTCTTGCCGTTGGCCGCCACGAGGCGGGCGGTGCGGCGGTCTATGGGCCACTCCTCGACGTTGCGCCAGTCAGTGTAGCTCTCCAGGACGCTGTCCGCGTCGAGGGGCTCTCCCTCGCCCTGACGGAAGACGTACTCCCCGTCCTTGGGGCAGCTGGGCCAGTACATGAGGCGCGTCGGCTCGTAGGTCGAGCTGTCGAAGATGTCGATGTCTATCCACTCCGCCACCTTGCGGGCGATGGGGATGTACTCGTCGGGCGTGACCTCGCGCGACAGGGGCACCACGAGCCTGAAGCGGGGTGCCTGCGGCGTGTGGCTGTGCGTGCTGTAGAGCGCCCATGCGCAGGACAGCATGTCGGCCACGACGTCAGGCGTGTCGGCCTGCCCGTAGTCTATGTCCAGCGTCACGAGGGTGCGGCAGGTGATGGCGTCACCTTTGCGCCGGCCTCCGGTGATATGGCCCCCGACGAAGCCGCCCTTGTCCTTGGCCCTCCCCTTGTCGGCACGGCTCATGGCGGCATACTCCGCCGACGTCTCGCCGGTGCGCTTGGGCTCGCGGAACTTGTCAACGAGCTGCGCCCAGGTCACCAGCCTGTTTTTCCACTCCACCTCGGTGCGGGAGCGGCCTACAGCGATTTTGTATTTCTTTTCTTCCATAGGTCTTCGTATTCCTTGAAATTGCCGACGGTCAGCACCGGCAGATCCTTTTCCTTCTTGCGCCTCTCGGCCTCTATCAGCTGGGCCTTGGCGTGTTCCATACATTCCCTGTCCATATCAGTCCTTGAGATAATAGGGTGTGACATATCCGGCGCCGTTGAGGGGCAGTCCTGATGCCCACTCGGGGCCATGGTCGAAGCAGTATTTGATGCGGCTGAGGTAGTCCTCGGAGGGCACCTCGCACACCACCTCGTCATGGACGTGGAAGACGATCGGGATGGCAGAGTGCTCTATCAGCGTCATCGCCCAGGCGAGGCAGTCGCGCGCCACGGCCTGCGTGATGTTCTCCGCGAGCTTGCCGCCATAGGTCTCTATCCACACCCACTTGTTGGTCTGCTGGTCGAGGCCGTGGTACTTGAGGCTCGTCGAGCCGAAGCGGTTGGTGGTGAGCGAGACGTCGGGGTAGCTTATCAGGCGTCCTGACGGCAGCTCCACGGTCAGCGTAGTGTTGTACATGCGGAACGTCAGCGGGCCCACCTTGATGGCTGAGCCATAGACGGCGCACGACATGGCTGCC
>Ga0310690_10001378_pt1 | contig 43074 bp, 61 predicted proteins | sample AusTroGonzalo_MG_2_FD_207661 | JGI IMG/M metagenome (GOLD analysis project Ga0310690, IMG submission 207661) | Bovine rumen microbial communities from tropical cattle in Woodstock, Queensland, Australia - Gonzalo_04 (v2) (version 2) | ecosystem: Host-associated > Mammals > Digestive system >... | reverse complement strand
ATATGCCTAGCTCAGATAGCGTTTGGGGCGCTGTCCTTCGCCGGCATGGGTTCTATCGCCGTGCTATATCAATGTCCTGCCCGGATTGTTACACTACCGCAGACTTTGCACGGGATCACCCGCGCGGCGTATTTGTCCTCGGCTATGGCGGGCATGTCGCCACTATCCGTAACGGGCGGCTCATGGATAGCTGGGATTCATCGCGCGAAATTCCGGTTTTCTACTGGTACAAGAAAAGGGAGGTATAAACAATGGTTGATCAGATGGGCCGATGGTATCCAGATTTCCCCGGTCAGCAGCCCTATCAAGACCCGGCATTCTTACGGATGATGAATCAGCAGCAACAGCAGACGCAGACCCATCCACAACAGTCCCAGCCCCAGGCGATGACGCCGCCGACGATCCATGCGGATATTATTCAGGTCGAGAGCGAGGAAGAAGCCGACCGTTACCCGATGGCGGCAGGATCACCGCCGCAGATGTTCATAAAGCGGGATGAAACGGCTATCTATATCAAGACGATTCTGGCGAATAACGCGCATGATCTTAAGGCCTATCCTCTGAGGCCTCCCAAGCCGCCTACGCCGCCCGTTGACATGGGCCTATATGTTACAAGGGATGAGCTGGAAAAGCGCCTTGCGGCCCTCACGGCGGCCCCAGCGAAGCAGAAAAAGCCTGAATCAAAGGAGGCGGCAGAATAATGTCTTTTTTTGATTCTCATATACAACAGGGAACACAGAATCAGCCGATACAGCAGGGAACACAGAATCAGCCGACGCAACAGGATATGCGAAACGCGCTAGGCGACATCAAAGCGAACCCTATGTCATATCTTCAAAGCCGTGGGTTCAGTATCCCAAGCGGTATGAATGACCCGAAACAAATAACCCAGCATCTTCTCCGCACAGGCCAGATTGGAGGAAATAAGCTCCAACAGGTCTTGCGAATGATAGGCGCTCCGGGTATCAGATAAAAAAGACGGCTGAAACAAACGGCAATTTGTCTCAGCCCGAAGGAATTATCGCGGAGTGCGACCGGATAATAGCCTCCCACAACAGCTATTATAACGGAATCTCCGCGATGTGTCAAGACTGCAACCCGCCCGGCGCGCAGGCGGTTTGTCAGAATACATCATAAGGAGATTTTTTGTTATGGCTCTCACAGACGAAAACGGCAACACGGGCATGGTTATGCCTGTCGCGCCTATGTACGGCGGCGGTTATAACGGCAACAACGGCGGTTTCTTCGGCGGGGACTGGGCGTGGATTCTCCTGCTCCTGCTGATTGGCGGGAATGGTTGGGGCTTCGGCGGCGGCTTCGGCGGCGGCATGATGTGGCCTATGATTATGGGCGGAATGAACGGCTTTGGCCTCGATTACCTGTATCCGTGGCTCAACAATTCCCAGCACATTAGCGACGGCTTCCGGGACCAGAGTTTGCAGACCTCTATTAGCGGCCTGCAGAACGCGGTTACGGCGGGCTTCGGTGACGTTCAGCTCGGTATTGCGGGCATCAATCAGAATCTTTGCCAGACCGGTAACGGGATCACTCAGGCTATCAATAACGGCTTTAGCGGCGCAGAGATTGCGGCGAATAGCCGTCAGATGGCGAATATGCAGCAGATGTTCGGCCTACAGTCTCAGCTTTCGCAGTGCTGCTGCGATAACAGGGCGGGCCTTGCCGATCTCAAGTATACCGTCGCTACCGAGAATTGCGCAGACCGCGCCGCGATTTCCGACGCTCTCAAGGACGTTATCGCCGCGAATACCGCAAGCACCCAGCGTATTCTTGACCAGCTCTGCGCCGACAAGATCGAGCAGAAGAACGATACCATTTCTCAGCTTCGTTCCGAGCTTCTGTACGCTCGCGGTCAGGCGTCGCAGGACGTCCAGACGGCGGCGATTCAGGCCGGCCAGCGCGCGCTTGCGAATGAGATTGAACAGTATGTCCTCCCGACTCCGCGCCCTGCGTATATGGTCGCTAATCCGAACTGCTGCCCGCAGAACTTCGGTTGCGGCTGTAACGGTTAAGGGGGGCTGACCATGGCTGAATATCTGGCTAATGCGGTTCAGAGTATTTCTCTGAATCAGCCCGCTATCTTTACGGCCTCCATTCCCTGCAATCGCGGCTTTGTGTATCACGAAGACGAAACGGGAATCTTTATTCTCCGTGGCGCTACTCCAAACTGCTTTGCCCGGTATCAGGTGTCTTTCAACGGCAATATTGCTATTCCTACAGGCGGCGCGGTTACACCTATTGCAATCGCTCTGACTGTGAACGGTGAGCCTCGACAGACTAGCCGCGCGATATTCGTTCCGGCAGCTGTAGACACTTACGGCAATGTTACCAGCACGGCTATTATTACCGTTCCGCGCGGCTGTTGCTTTACCTTGTCAGTCCGCTATGTGGCGGCTGATGAAGACCCGGCAACAACGCCCACGCCTGTTATCGAGATGCAGAACGCGAACTTGGTTGTAAACCGAGTAGCCTAACGGGAAGGAGGATATAAAATGGATTACATGAACGATCTTCATGAACTGTGCGAGACGATTTCCCGCGAAATCGGCGAGGCAAATGAGAAAATCCGAAACGCGGGCGGGAAGCTCTCTCCGGGTGATGTGGATTATATCGATAAGCTCACGCACACCTTGAAATCTATCAAGGCCACTATCGCGATGGTAGAGGCGGAGGACGAAGACGGCTATAGCAATCGGTATTACCCGGATATGGGCGGAAGCTATCGCTATTCTCGGGAAGGCGGCTCCTATCGCGGCGGAAGCTATGCGCGCGGACGAAACGCCCGGCGCGACAGCATGGGCCGGTATTCCAGAGATCGCGGCTATTCCCGGGATGAGGGAATGGCGGAGGAGCTGCGCGGCCTCATGCAAGAAGCGCCTGAACACATCAAGCGCGATCTGCAGCGCGTCGTGGAAAAGATCGAGCAGCAGTGAGGTGATACCCCTTGATTCATGAAAGCGAACTTGAAGAGGCTATCGCGGCATGTCAAGGGGAAAGGCACCCAACCGCGAATACCTGTTATAAGCTGGCGGCGTTCCTGTTCCTCAAGCGGGAGCTATTTGATAATCGGATTCCAGAATCATCTTACTCTTTCGACGCCGGGCCTGTAAATGCTCAGATAGAGTATAAGAGCGGGACAATCTTTTCACAGGCAATCCACGGGAAGCGGGAAGAAGATGTATGGCCGATCATCGATGAGCTTTTCAGTGCGGTTCGGGTAATAAATCCGCGGCTTCATGATGAGTATATACGCAAGCTGCGACGATAGAAGAAGGCTCCCGGCGATTTGCCGGGGGCTTTTTTAGTTTAATCATATATAGTCTTATGAATAAGGCGATACTTGATTATACTAGCCTAGCCGATTGATAACCGGGAAGACGTCAAGCGAGAGGAGCGCGCCGGGCGTTGATTTGTTACCGCGGGCGGATTTCGTCTTGTAGTATATAATATGATCGATCACGGAGCGAAGAAGGCGATTCTTTGCGGCGGCGTCAGGAGCGAGCGGGTAAGCGTCGAGAACGCGCCGTATCTCAGGCACAGCGGCGGCAACGGCGGCCCGCGGTGACGGGCGCGTAAGTTTATCTATCTCCGCGCGGAGGCCGCTCCTACGGCCTTCCAGGGCCGTCTTACGCTGTACGTATTCAGAAGGCGAATAGACGCCGATTTCTACTAGCTCCTGCGCGCGGGTTATCTGGGTGTCGATTTGCTCTAGCTGGCGCCGGAGCGCTTCTATCTGGATTATAGCCGATTGCGGTTTCACAGGCTCTATAAAGCCGGAATACTCTACGCACCACGTTCTGAGGATTTCAAGGAGGGTATCTTCTATCACGTCTATATACGCGCCGGAGGTTTTACAGGTGGTTCGGGGACACTGTAGGATTGGGCGGTTATGGCCCTGTATCCTGACCATATGCCGCCCGCACTCTGAGCAGATGACCAAACCGGCAAGCGGGTTTTGCATGACCGAATTCGAGTTCACAGGCGCTATGTGGTGGGCGGAGGCTATTCTATCCTGAACGACGTTCCACGTCTCTACATCAATAAGAGGCGGGAAAGCATCGTCAATGACCGTAGGGGTAGACTTTACGCGGCGCTTGACGCGCTGCCCGTTCTCGATCCGGGAGACGGATTCAGTTTTCCCCCAGGCGAGTTTCCCTATATAGATCGGATTGCTTAGAATCCGCCTGATAGTTGAAGCGTTCGTCGCCGCGTTCGGTTGAGGGCTGACCTTGACGCCCATTCGGTTGATACGGTTAGCAATCCCTGTATATCCCGCCTCGCCGGTCGCGTACCAATCAAAGATAAGGCGGAGGATAGGCGCGGTACTTTCGTCCGGCTCAAGGGTGATTTTCCGCCCGGACTTGACCTTCTTATATCCGAAGGGCGCACTTCCCGCGATCCAGTTTCCCGAGAGGGCGGAACGCGCGCGGCCCTGCGCCATACGCTGAGAGGTCTTCCGAAGCTCCATCCGGGCGAAGAACATGCGGAAATCGAGCATGTCTTCATCCCTGTTGCTCGCGGGGTCAATATCTCCGTTAGGGGTTATGATAATACAGTGGACGGCGGCGAAAGTATACTTGATTATCTCCTGGTCGATTCCGTCGCCGCGCCCAAGGCGGTCTATATCATTGACAATCACGCCGGCATATAGCCCCGCTTTGACATCCTCAATAAGATGCTGCATCTGAGGGCGGGCGGCTATCGTATCGCCGGAGACAATCTCGGCGTATTCCTTGACAATGAGCAAGCCGCGGCGTCTAGCGTATTCCGTCAGGGCGGCGCGATGTTTCGATAAGGTTTCCCCTTCTCCCCGCGCCTCGGCTTCTACGTCTGCGCGAGACTTCCGAAGGTATAGGGCGTATTGATCCATATAGTAAGCCTCCATTGGTTTTGGATTGACTAAAGATTGTTTTAATTGGAGACGAAAAACCAATCTCCAATTAAAGCGGGCGGGCATTTACTTTCGTTAATCCGTGCGAATTCAAAAGATAATCGCAAGTTATCCTAGGTTGCAATCAGATTGCAAGTAGGTTGCAAGTTATGTTGCAAGTTATCCTAGGTCAAAAAGCGCGAACATCCGCGCTTTTCAACGACGCTTCGAACAGCCGGCATATACACATCAACCAGCGCTTTGCGCTCATTGGGTTTAAGAGGCACGTCCTTAAGCGCCGTAGGCGCGGGAATCGGCTCGCCGTCTTCCTCTAGCCCTAGCATAGACAGGCCGAGCAGCTCGCGCGCCGAGAATAGCGCATCGTCTTCATCCGCGCCGCTCGTTGCCACATCAAGATCGGGAAAAACGACGGCGATTTCTTGACCTTCTTTATATGTGAACACTGCCGGATATATATATCGCTCAATCTTTTTCATACTCAACCTCCACTTTTGAAAAGCGCGAACATCCGCGCTTTTCAGCAATTAAGCGCTGAATTTCAGTGGTTGCTGTGTAAAATCCGCTTATTTTACACAGTTTGGAAAAAAGCGCGAACATCCGCGCTTTTCCGATCTGAGCTAACGCAGTTCAACGCATAGTCAACGTTTAGTCAACGCTTATCTTTCTATCTGTATTAAGATTTAGCCACTACCTACCAAAATTTATTAATGCGTATTGTAAAATAAAAATTCGCGCATATGCATATCATAAAGGAGGTGATATGCTATGCGCGTTATCAAGGTTCGGGTGGCGATCTGCCCAAACGTTTTAGCGTTCGTCTTAGTGAGGCGGAGGCTGTATGTCATCAATACAGCCGCCTCGCCGAAGGCAAACATTATTCGGCTTGACTTCTTTCCTTGACTTCCGGCCCGGATTCGTCCGGGCCTTCTTCGTTCATCGCCGCGCGGACGGCCTGAGCGTCGAGGCGCGCCGCGTCAGACGCCGCCAGGGCGATTTTGAGCCGTTCCATGATCCGGTCGGCTTGTTCCTCATCCAGCTCGACAAACGCCTGCGCGAGGACGTCAAGAAGCTTCGTGACGGCGGGCGTCAGGTTATATGCCTTCGCCAGTTCGTCAACAATCGTTCTTGGCGTCTCGCGTATCATCTCGCCTTCTCCCGTTCGGAGCCATTCTTCATTTATATCAAGCGCGTCGCAGATGTCCGAAATAGTACGGTTTGAGGGTTCAAATTTACCGGTGCAGAATCCAGATATTGCGCCAGGTGTAACATGTAATTCGTTAGCTAGACGCTTTTGATTCCATCCGCATGAATCTAGCGCTTGAACGATACGATTTCCTAAACTCTTCACGTTACCACATCCTTTTCATTCTTATTATAATCGCTTTGCTGATAGATGTAAACTAGAAAAATATAGTAGCTAAATATTTAACATAATGACGGCTAGTTACTATATTGACTTATATAGTAACTAGATTTATAATATAGCATGTAAAGAGGCGCGGGGCTAGTGAGGCGGAGCGCCGGGGAGCCCGGCCCCGTCTGCCGGTAAAAGTCCGGCACCGATGAGCTAGAGTGAAACGGGGGTGGAAACGATGATAGCGATTCAGGAAATGAAAAGGAAGCTTGAGAGCATCGCGCCCGCGCTGTCAAAGCTGGATGATCAGGAAGCCTATTATCTGGCCGGTTATGTCGCCTGTATGGAAGACATAGCGAAGCGGGGCGAAAAGACGCCCGAAAAGGCGAACTGAGGGATTCGGGTAATATAAGGCAGCGCGGCGAGCTAGGGGGTACGGGGAATGAGGATAGGGCTTCATGACGGAGACGGGAAAACAGGTTTTCCAAATTATGCGCTCATGAAGCTTTCCGCGTATCACAAAGCAATCGGCGATGAGGTTGAATGGTGGCTTCCTCTAAAGGAATATGACCGGGTTTATTCAAGTAAGGTTTTCACCTTCACGCCTGAATCTCCGTATTTACCGCCTGATACGATCAAAGGCGGAACGGGATACGGCCTCTATAATGAGCTTCCTGTTGAGGTTGACGAAGTATTCCCGGATTATACAATCTACCCGGCGTGTCATTTCGCGATAGGATTTCTTACCCGCGGCTGTATTCGGAAGTGTCCGTGGTGTATCGTTCCGAAAAAAGAAGGAATGATCCGCGCTTACCGGACATGGCGAGACATAAAACGCCCGGACTCGAAAAAAATAGTCTTTATGGACAACAACGTTTTAGCCTGTCCACACGGTATAGAACAGATAGAAGACATGATCGGAAAAGATGTCAGGATAGATTTTAATCAAGGGCTTGACGCGCGCTTGATAGATGACGATATAGCCGCTATTCTCGCGAAGCTGAAATGGATTCGATTTATTCGGATGAGCTGCGATACCGATTCAATGCTTGACGTAGTAATAATGGCGATAAGGCGGCTACAGGCCTTCGGAGTAAAGCCATATCAGGTATTCGTGTATCTTCTTGTTCAGGACATAACATCGGCAGAAAAAAGGGCTGTAACCCTTCGGGATGTCGGGGCGGAGGTATTCGCCCAGCCCTATAGAGATTTTGAGAATAATATAGAGCCGACGCGAGAACAAAAGCAATTCGCTAGATGGGTGAATCATAAAGCGATTTTTAAGAGCGTTGACACGTTCAAAGACTATCGGGCATATAAGGCGCGGTAAGTGATAAAGGGAGAAGGCGAAGCGGGATGACTAGCCGGGAGAAGGTTATTAAGGGGCTGGAGTGCTGCGTTAGAACAATTGATGATTGCGAATGCGCGGATAATTGCCCGTATGAAACACAATGCTGGGATGGGACGATGTATCTGGATTTGATGCGTGACGCTCTCGCCCTGCTGAAAGTAGAGGAGCCGTTAAAACCGAAACTGTCTGTGAGCGGTATATTGTATAAGTGTCGGGCGTGTGGAAGACCGTTGACTAAATACTTGGATGAATTTTGTCCAAAATGTGGAAGGCCGGTGAAGTGGGATGACTGAGCGGGGGAAGGTTATAGAGGACTTTGAGCGCTACTATGAACAGCTATTCGAGGACGAAAGGCGATTGGGCGAATATGGCTTAATAATGAGCAGCCCGGAAGAACGCTTAAGAAAAATTGAAATCGTTGGTAAAGCCCTCGCCCTGCTGAAAGACCAACAGGCAAGGGTTATGACGCTCGAAGAAGTGAAAGCCCTCCCGTATGGGTATGTATTACTCGAAACGGATAAAGCGGGTTCGCTTCGCTGGGTAGATGCTTTACTGTTCTGTAAGCATACGAATTTCAGCTTTGATTTTATTACGCTTGAAGGACGGGCGCGGCTTCTAGGAACAGATTATAACAAGGAATGGCGTTGCTGGACATCCCGCCCGACCGACGCGCAAATAGAGGCTACTCCGCGGCTGAGAGCCGAGGAAGCGGAAAGTAGAGAGCCGGGTAAATACGGACTATCCGAACTTTCTGAACTGACGGCGGATGATGAGTATTATAGGGAAGCTCAATACATAATCAAGAACAGGCTTTCCCTTCTCGACTTTGATTGCTGGACTTATATAGAAGAATGTCTCGGAATGAAGGTTCCCTATTGCGTTTACTCGGAAATGGACAGTATGGTGGATGATGTTATACTCACATATCCGAAGAAAGAGATAGTAACACTCTATAAGGCTACAAAGCTAGGAGGGGGAGAACATGACTAACTCGGAGATGGTGCTAATCGTCGCTGTGATGGCGCTTATCGTCTCGCTGTACAGCCTGACGCGGAAATAACGCCGGGGACGATCCCGGCCCCGTCCCTCGGCAGAAGTCCGGGTGCCGATGAGCAGGAGCAAAACGGGGGGCCGCACCTTGAAAACTGAACACGGGAGATATTCACCGAATTTGCGAGGGTTTTTAGCGCGGCGTTACCGTCGTGGGAGGCGATGGTTTACCTCCTTGATGTTGTGCGCAGTGTTCTTAGCTTTCTTCACCGCGTCACCGATGGAATCCATGGGGTTGTCAATATTGAGGGAAATCATGTAGTCAGGAATCATTTCGTGAATGTCGGAAACCTAAGCTGTTACCTCGCGTCGAAACGCGCGGCGCGGTCATTTCTGCCGCGCTCTTACGGTCGCCCGTAAGCTCAGACTGTGCCTTCACCCGGTTAGGGCCGGGGCCTCGCGTCCAGTCGTTACACCTTCCCGAAAGGGCTTGGCTCGGCGTTGTCTCCCGTGTTCAGTTTTCAAGGTACGACAAAGAAATTATAGCATCGTATTGATGGAAAGACAAGAAAGAAGGTGAGAAGGATGATGAAGGCAAAGTGTCGCGGGTGCGGGGCGTCAATCGTCTTCGTTGAGAGCGTCGCCGGGAAGCGAATTCCATGTGATCCGAAACTTGTGACCTATTGGGGCGTTCCGGGCGGAAGACATAAGATCGTAACTCCGAACGGGGAAGTCATTAGCGCCGAGTTGAGGGGAGAGCTTGACAAGGCTACCGGGATCGGCTATATATCGCATTTCGCGACATGCCCCGCGGCTTCGCAGTTCAAGAAGAAATAAGGAGAGGAACAAAATGAGCAAAAAGAAAAACCGTGAACAGGCTAGACGCTACCAACGATCACCCGTTCACGGCTCCCGAAGAGAAAGAATCAATCTCTCAGAAGATATTATAGGCGAGTCGGAAGAGATTGTCAAGATTGATTTCGCCCGGATAATCAGATTGATTCTTGAGGCGCTGAACTGGGTAGCGCTACTCATGGAGTGGTCGCGCTGGAACCGGCTCGCGCGGAAGATGATAAAGGAACGGCAGCCGTGGGCAGCGGATAACGCGGCAGCCCGGGCGGAGGAAATACGCGCGGAGCTTGAACGGCGGAAGGCAGCATAGAGGAGGCGGAGGACGTGATTATAGCTGAGATCAAGGCGAAGACGGGCGTTATCGTTCGGATTCATGATGATTGTATCGCCGCGCCGGGAAGCGAGGAGGAGAAGCAGCGTATTCAAGAACAGCGCCGGGCGGCCTACGGAATCCTGAGCTATTACGCGCAAAATGAATATGAGAGGGAGAAGAAGAATGGCACAGATTGCTATTAACGGTGAAATCCTGAGGAATAGGCTTCTTGACGTTGGCGTCAAGCCGAGCGTCGCCAGTAAGGAAATCGGGTTTTCGACCAGCTATCTAGCGAACGCGATGAAAAACAGGAGTATCAATTCTATCGCGGCGAAGGCGCTTCAAGCGGCTTACGGTATCAACCCCGATGATTATTCCGTTGATGATGAAAAGCCCTTCCTGCCTATTGATGATGAAAAGCCGGTTAAGCCTGTTTCTCGCGAGGGTGGGCGTTTATCGCCCGCCTCGGATATGATCAGGGACGCGGTTCGGGAAGGCGTCTTGGACGCATTCTATCAGGTCGCGTGTAACGAGGAGCTGTTACAAGTCCTCAACAAGATCATATATAACGCGGCGAAGGGCGCGATAATCAACGCCGACAGGCTGATTAAGGGGGATATAGATGAGCCTCAGACTATCCGAGGAGGAATACGCGGCGCTGATGGCAAGGCGGAGCGTAGGGGAGATTTCGGCGGCTTTACTGCGCCGGTCAGAAGACAAGCCTAAGCGGTCGAAATACGGAAATCGTAAAGTCGAGATAGACGGGATGAAATTCGACAGTCAAAAAGAAGCCGACTATTACTTTACGAATCTTCTGATTCTCTACAAGGGCGGAAGGCTCAAGCTGCTCGCCCGGCAAGTCCCCTTCGATCTGCCGGGCGGAATCCGCTACATCGCCGATTATCTGACGGTCGATACCGAAGGAAATATAGCCGTCATCGACGTAAAGAGCGAGCCGACGCGACGGAGTCGCGTCTATATCAACAAAAAGAAGCAAATGAAAGCTATCTGGGGCATTGAAATTCAGGAGGTTTAAGGAAATGGTTCATAGATTTAAGGTCGCGACGCCCGACGATTTGTATAACCTTCTTGATTTCGTCGTTGACGGGACGAACCAAGTCAAGAATCTAGCCCGCGTTTGGATCGTTTCAAAGAAGAAGGGAAAAGAAGGGTTTGACGGGCATGTTCACGTCCTGTTTTCTACGCAGAAGAAGGGGAGCAGGGAAGCGGAAATATACAGAGACAGCCCGGAGCTGCGAATGATCGAAGTCGCAACCCTTAGATACAATTTAGCGCTTCGGTGGTGTATGACGCATTTGAGAGAGGAGTAAACGCGCGGGCGCTGGTCGCGGGCGGGGCGGAGGTTGAGACAGTCTTTCCTTTTTCGTGATCGTTGGTTATTTGGTGTGCCTCCTTTCGTGTGTTGCCAGAATACTACTCCGTCACGCCTGGCGGGTTCGATTCCCGCCGCCCGTACCAATGCACAGCCCGTAGTCGCTTTAAGCGAAGTGTGCTGTCTCCGGGGAAACTACGGATAACTCCGGGCGCAAGCGGTCACGCGCCATTGTGCTAGACTAGGCGAAGATAGCAAGCAGACCGTAACGATACGCTGACAGCCGGGAAAGACCGGCAACATGGGAACGCGGCGTAAATGGTTCACGCAGCCGCCTCATAAGCGGAAGGTTCCCGGTTCGAGTCCGGGCGTTCCCACAACTTCACTTGACACTGATAGCGCGAAATCAGATGTGCCGGGGCCTACATGTCAAACGGGGCTTCGGGGTACCCGCCGTCAAGGGGCTTACGACCTAATAGCCTGAGCGGGCAATGGTGACAGCCGGGAGAGACTGGCAAACAAGCGTAGGTGCGTGTAACGTAACACGGCGGAAGGCGAGCCGCGACGCCAGTTCAACCCTGGCACTACGCACAAGCCGGAAGGCAGCGGTTTGTGGTGACCCGCCCCTTTCACGGCACTAAAAACCACATCGGGGTAAACCGGGTCGCTCCCGTCCGTAAAGTCGGATAACGGGGTAGCTCCTCACCGTAAACAGTCGGTTGGCAGCCGGGAAAGACCGGCAGTTTTCAACCCATGGACGGAGGATAACAGATGGACAATAACGGTTGGATACCGTTCGAGGAGGGGGAACCTGATGAAAAAGATTGTTTGATGGGTTTCCTTTTGATATGGCATGTATTCCGGGGCGTAGTCGTTGAGGCCTATGAACATAGGCACGATACAGATATGTACACTCATTGGATGGCGATACCGCGCCGGGGCTGGATTGCTTCGGTAGAGAGGAAACCCGCTAGAGAAGACGCCGACGTTATGAACTGTGTTCTTGCCCGACACGCTTTTGACGGTATTATCGTCACGGTTTGGCGTCGATTTGAGGAGGAGAAGCGCCTCACACATTGGAGGCGGACACCTGAACCGCCCGAGGACAGGGCGAAATATAGGGAGAGGTTTTAATGGGAGAGATTTCAAAAACCATTCAGGGAGGAATGATAACCCTAGATGATTTAGCCGTCCAAGCTCAGATGTTTTCATGTGGCGCGGCTATGAATCTGTTACAGCTAGGGCGGGTTCTGACGGAAGCGAAGCCGATGATTCCGCACGGTGAGTGGAGAGAATGGGTAGAGATTAACGCGCACATGCCCGAGAGACGGGCGCAGGAGTATATGCAGGCCTATCGGAAGTTCGGGATAGACCAGCGTATAGCCCAGCTCGGGCCGAGTCAGATTATAGCGCTATTGCCTATGACGGACGAAGAGCGCGGGGAGCTACTGGCGAAGAACGACGTTTCCGCGATGACGAACCGGGAGCTTAAAGAGGCGATCCGCGCCCAGCGCGAGGAACTGAGGGCGGAGGTTAGAGCCGAGGCCGTGGCGGAGGCGAAGGAAGACATGCAAGCGGTCCTGGACGCCGCAGAAGCGGCGGAGGCGCGGTCAGAAGAAGCCCTCAAAGAGGCGGAGGCCCGTATAGCCGCCTTAGAAGGGACTGAGCCGAGTATACCTCAAGAAATCCTAGATGAGCTTGAAGAGGCGCGGAAAAGCTCAGATCATTTCGCGGAGCTGGCCCGGAAGGCAACGAGCGAGAAGGCCCAAATAGAACGCGAAAAGCGCCAGGCGGAAGCCGATCTAGCTGAGGCGAATGATATTCTTCGTGAGCAGCAAGAGGCGATGAACCGCGCTCAGGAAGAATTGCTCAACCTGAAAAGCGCCCAGGCGCGGGGCGATTCGGTGCGGCCTTCCGGCGATGACCTGACTATAGAGGTATTCGGTCGGGCTGTTCGTGAGTTTATAGGCCTTGTCGCCCGGATGCCGTATATGCAAACGACGTTCGGCGCTATGCCTCAATCTCAGAAACAGGAATATAGCGAGCTTTTACGAACCGTTGAAGGCTGGGCGGAAGGCTCGCGGCGCGCGCTTGAAAGCGTAGCCGTTGAAGGGGGTGTCATCATTGGCTAATAATGAAATCATGACGCGGCCTGAGACAGAGCTAAACGATGCTCAGATTCAAGTTATCTCGACGGTCGTTCAAGGGATGATGGCGCCGGTTATGGAGCAGATAGCCGTGATTCTACAGCATAACACGGAAGCTATGGAGAGAATCGCCGCGACACAGCAGATGATGAGCACCCGTATCAGCGACCTAGAAAAGCAAGTCAGGTTGAAGACGCCTATGAGCCGCGCGCAGGAGCGTTGTCTTAATGATGCTATACGCTCAAGGGCGCGGGAGCTGATGGATTCAAAGGGCTTCGCGGATGACCGAAAGGCCGTTATCAGGCTTTCCGGGTTGATCAGGAAGAGCTTGTTAGCCCGTTACGGCGTTGATAGTCTCAGGGAAGCGCCGGCATACGATTATGAAACGGCGATGGAACAAGCGCGGAGCTGGAACGACCTGTTAGCCGTGAGGGATACCGTCAGGGATGCGCGGAAACGCGCGGAGGCGGAGGAAGAAGGGGTAAAAGCATGAAAGAACAAATTTCGCTTGAAGGCCTGATTGAAAGTTTGATCGGTAAAGGGATGGACGAACCCGACGCAATCGCTATCTTTCTGGTAAAAGGTCACGCAGGAAGCGCGACGGTTCTAAGTAAGGACGATGGGATAGAAGGCCTTATAAACAAGATTAGCCTTGTCCATACGATCAAAAGCACCTTGACGGGCGGACTAGCGCTTCCCTCACTGGATGCCGCTTCCAGAACTGCCGAAGGAGGACAAAGAATATGCCGGACAATGACTTGATTTCTAGGACGGCCCTGCTGGATGCATACGATGCAGCGCACAATGGGCCTCCGGGCGGGGCGCGGAAGTTGATAGAGGAAGCGCCCGCCGTCTGTAAGCCGCGGCTCATGGAATATAATGAGCTAGGCGATACGATCAATAAGCGGGCCGTGTGGCTTGAGTGCTATAAAGCTGAGTCTGTTTCCTTAGCTATCATCTGCGACAGGAGCGAGTATAACGGCTCTTGGATGATTTTCGACTACAATAGTGGCAAGAAGCATGTCATGCTTAGGGCTTCATACGGTCAATCGTGGCGCTGCTGGACAGAAAAACCGACAGCCGAGGAACGGGAAGCGGCTGAGTGGATTCATGAAGGGAGATGATTGAGGATGACGATAAATGAGCTGGCGAAGGAAGTACATAAGAACGCGGTAGAACACGGCTGGTGGGACGATGAACGAAGCGAGGCGGAGGTTATCGCGCTCATTCATAGCGAGTGGAGCGAAGCGCTTGAGGAAGCCAGGGCGGGGAAGCCGCTTGTTTACAAGAACAGAATCAACCCGTTCGACGATACTTCTATTGTAACGCCTAAAGATGGGGTATTATATGCGAGCTACAAAGGCAAGCCGGAGGGAATCGCCGTTGAGCTGATAGATGGGGTTATCAGGATTTTCGATTGGTTCGGTAAATGTCAGCTTGAAGCAACCGAAAGCGATGGAAGTGATACCCGTATTGAAAAGCTATATTCAGAAAGTAATGTTGAGATTGTGCCGAACAGTCTACCCGAGTTGATAACGATGTTACACAGGTATACGGCGGAGGCGCGATATGCTACGCGACATGCTAACGGCGTGATTAATTCGTTGGCCTTGTTAAATGTATCGGCTATCGCCCTGAGCTGGGTAAAGAAGCAGGGGCTAGACCCGCTGGCGCTCTTGCTTGAAAAGCACGAATACAACAAGACCAGACCATACAAGCACGGCAAGAAATTCTGATGAAAGAGTAGGTCAGTATTATGCCTATCGTCAACTATGTACGTGAGTTTGAGCGGTTTGTTGAATACGCCTCAGATGAAAAGCTTACCGGAGGAGAAATGCTATTGTGGTGGGCGCTGATGCATATTATGAATCAGCGAGCGCAAGGCAACGTCTGGCCGGAAGAATTCGTCCGGATTGCCAATGACCGGATTCTTACGTTTGTGCCGATGAGGTTTGACGCGATGGCTCAGGCTAGGAACGGCCTGAAAACAAAAGGATTGATAGACTATATCCCCGGGAAGAAGAACAAAGAAAGCCCCGCGTACCGTATGATTTACTTCTATCCTCAATATGTTCCGCCCGAAACTGAACAGAATACCGGATATAATACGGAAAAATCGGATAACGTTAGGGGTAACATAGGGGATAACATCGGGGGTAACCTTAGGGGTAACATGGGGGGTAACATCAGGGACATATATATAAACAATACAGATAAACATAGACATATACCAAACCAAAGTGGAGAAGAAGATAATACCACTACGGTTGGTAACGCGCGCGCGCGCGAAAGGCGATACCCGGAAAGAACAAGACCGCTGACAGAGGCGGAGGAAAACACGTATAACCGCGTGATTCTGTGGATGATGGGGAACTATGCCATTCAGAACATGTACCGCGGCGAAGGATGGGATATTGCTCTTGAGTTGTTAAGTAGCGACCGTTACCCGTTGGAGCTGGTAGGGTACGCAATCGAAAAGACCCTTGAGCGAAATGAGAAATATGAGACGCCTCTAGGCAACGCGATAGCGTACACCGAGAAGCTTCTCTCCGACTGGGATGAGAGGGGCTTTAGTACTATTGAGGACGTGAAGCGGAGCAAGGACGATTATTCGTGAAGGAAGGTGAAGCGAAGATGGGAACACTCCGAAAGGTTGTGCGCGTGTTTTATGACCTGGAGCTGACGCGGGAGGACATCGAGAAGCAGAAGGAGAGGCGGGCCAGGAGAAACGCCTTTCCGAAACCAACGCGGGACATCGAGGCGTTTTGCAGGCGGCTCAATACCTGCCCGATCTGCGGGGCATATCCGCATCCGCTGATCGTGGGCGGACCGGGGGATTACAGCATCAAAATGAGCTGTACCGGCGACCCTTTCCACTTCGACGAGGGAGACTGGAAAAGCACGTTTGCCAGGGCCGGGAAGCTGTGGAACGAGCATACGCGGGACAAGGCGCTGATTAAGCAGGAAAGGGCGAAGGACGCGCATTTAAAGACGATACGGGAGAGGTTTTTATGAGCAATTATTTCAAGACCCGCTTGAGGGCGGAAGAGCGCCTAGGCGTCATGCATATGGACTTGCTTACCCGTAGCTTCAACGCGGCGCTGAAGGATTTAGGGTCGAAGCTGGAAGGCTATGAGGACTTGGAAGGCGATATAAAGACAGTCCGGGAAATCTGTAAAAAGATTGTCGCCTATGCCCTCAAGGATCAAGCGAAAGATACGGCAGATATAATCTTGCGTCAAAGCCGGGATTTTGTCATCAGCCTTGAGCGGCGCTCGCCTGTTCGGAAAGAACAGGAAGTCGTGATGCCGATTTCGGACGAATGGCAGTTTGTGAACGTTGTCTTGGATAGTCGGTGTAATATCTGCCTCAAGAGCGCCGCAGAGGCGGAGGCTTGCCCTGTGCGGAAGCTGCTTCGGAAATACAGCGATGAACCGGAAGCGGGATATGGCAACTGCGGGTTCACCGGCTGCGTTGTCGGGCAAAACGACAGCACAAACGAGCAAAAACCGATTTGAATGAGCAAAAACCGATTTGAATGAGCAAAAACCGATTTGAATGAGCAAAAGCGCGAACATCCGCGCTTTTCGTGATTGAGGATATAACGGAGGGACAGAAAATGGGGCGGTATGATTTAGACCGCGTTCGGGCTGAATTATGGAAGTGGGGGAAGATAGACCGCCATGTCGAGGAATTGACTGAGATGATGAAGCTTGCGGAGAAGCGCTTCAATGAGGTTGATAACGAGATCGGCGGTTCTAAGCCACCGGACGGGCTGCCCCGGAGTACGGTTCCAAATGACCCGGTATACCGGCAATATGAAGCCCGGATGCAGCTAAGGGAAGTCTATACGAATGAGATTGAAGAATATTCAAAACAGATAGCGGAGGCGAAGACCTTTCAAGCGGGAATGAATATGCTCATAGCGGAGCTATCCCCCGTTCAACAGGACGTTTTGAGAGAACGATATGTAAACACCGATACAACATGGAAATATATCGGCTTCAAGCTGCATATGGCGGAGGGAACCGCGCGTCGCTTTGAGCGGGAAGCTTGTGAGAAACTTCAAAAAAATTTGCCTTTTCGCGAAAGTTGACCGTTTTTGTCCGTTTTTATGTGTTATAGTTACATCATCGGGGAAGCCGGTAAAGAGCGGCTGGGAAATATGCCGTGTAAAATGCCGGAGGGGACACACGGCGACAATAAACCCGCGCAGAGCCTACAGGCGAAGGCGATGAAGCGACGGGTTTTATCATGCGGATAAGATGGCAAAGCGTACTGAGATACGCGGCGGGTTCAACTCCCGCGATCCGCACAAGGGCCTTGGGCATAGGCCCCTTCTCCCATAAGAGCGCGGGTCATACCCGTGGACGTGTCGGCCTTCGCACGTTCGGCCCGCGTCTCGAAATTAATAGGCCCCGCCCGTTTAGAAGAATCACGGGCGGGGCTTCTGTTTAGCGACAGGCTCGGCGGTATGCGCGCCAGGAACAAGCGTTGCGAGCGCGGCGTAGGGTGAGCGCCCGGCGCGCGGCTTTGACCGCTTCTTCCGTAACGGCGGCAAGCGCGAGGAGAGACAAGAGAAGAAAAAGAGCGAGCATATCCAGGCCTCCCGTCTTAGAATGTCAATCAAGGATTGTCCAGGCCTTACCGTCATACCGGGCGACAAGCTCCCAATATGGGCGGCGCCAAGAGACACAACCGATAGACTTGATAGGGTGACGCTTGATAATGGCTCGGCCTGACGGCTGTTCGTCGAGAAGATAGCGGTATTTCCCAATATCAGCGATGCCGTAGAGCTTGACGCGCTCGATGGTTGTTTCTTTGATCTTCATAGCGATTTCCTCCTATATTGAATTCGGTTTCCCTCGACCGGCGACCTATTGTCAGGCGGGGTTAGGCGGTTATCTTCTCCTGCTCCTTGGTCTGTACTGTTTCTGAGCCGTACATGATCCGAATATCTTCCATGCTGTACTGCTTACTGTGACGGCGCTTATAATCGGCGTCGTGCCAGTACCAGGCCTTTTTGTTGCTGGAGTAGAAATAACCGGCTTCCTTGATCGTCGCTTTATGAGCGAAGGTGTTACCGTGAAGCCATATCCAGTCGCCGCAAACCTCGATTTCAATATCTTCAAATCGGATGATAGCGGCCATCGCGTTACGGAAGTCTTCGGGGCGTTCCTTCTGCTGGTCTTCCGGCTTTTTGTAGGTACTTCCGTCTTTAGCGACTTCGGGGAGGACTCTGAACAATTCATCATATTCGGAGTTAATTTCCTTCATATCGAGTTCGTCGCCGCCACAGTCTGGATGGTGAACCTTGACAAGCTCCTTATATCTGGCCTTGAGTTGCTGTAGGTTCGAGATTCCGACAAACCATTTTCGAGACTTCATAGGGTGTACCTCCTTTTTCTCTCCCGATCTGCCCATATTATAACATAGGTGAACATATATGTAAATAGGTGAACATAAGAAAGCACGTTAAAATTATGTGTACCTATTGAAAGATAGGTGTATCTATGTTATATTAGCGTGGGAGGTGGAGGTTATGCCCTCGAAGCAGAACATAGAGAAAATCAACGCATGGAAAACTGAGAACGTCGATAGGATAGTCATTCAGCCGAGGAAGGAGAAACGGTTTCCTGAGCGGCTTCAAGCCGCGGTAAGCCGGGGGAAGGCGTCATCAAAGCAGGAGTACATAATAACAGCTATTGAAGCGGCTTTGAAGCGCGATGATATACCGATTGAGGGACAAGGGGAGAAAAGCGAATAAGAATGTAACGGGCCGGATTATCCGCGCCCGTTCTTTATATCGGTAATTCGGCATAAAACGCCGTTTTATAATATCTGGCGAAAGCCGTAAAGGAGGCAAAATATGTGGGAGATGGAAATTATCTACTTAAGCCCGGATGAATTGATACCGTATGAAAAGAACGCGAAGAAGCACCCGGAAAGTCAGGTGGAGCGAATCGCAAACAGTATTAGGGAATTCGGGTTCCGACAACCGATTGTCATTGATAATGATAATGTGGTTGTGATAGGTCACGGACGGGCGCTTGCAGCTAAGAAGCTTCGTCTCAAATCTGTACCCTGTACACGCGCTGACGATCTGAGCGAGGAACAGATAAAGGCGCTCCGGCTTGCTGATAACAAGCTCAACGAATCCGAATGGGACGAAGCTCTATTGGAAGAAGAACTCAAAGAACTCGAAAAGGACTTTGATATGGCGGATTTCGGATTCTTTGACAATGAAGAGCTTCCATCAATACCGGGGAACCTGGATGCAGATGAAGAAATGGATGAGGATAAGCCCGTTTCAGTAAAATTGACGTTTCCGAATTTCACGGAGTATAGGCTTCATGAAACAGAAGTCAAGGAAATAGCGGAGGAATTCGGGGCGACGTTCTCGGTGATTAAAGTATGATCACCCTGAAAAAAGCGACGGGCGAGGCGGTTAAATACGCCTGTCTTCATTTCCATTACGCGAAGCGCGTTCCGTCTGCGTGGTACTCATACAATGTCTATAATGAGAACAAGGAATGGTGCGGGGTTATCGTCTACGGTAACGGAGCCGGGCCAAACATCCAAGCGCCTTTCGGAATGGCTATCGGCGAGGTCGTTGAGCTTGTCCGAGTCGCGCTAAACGGGAAGCAGCCTTGTACCTCCGAATGTGTCGCGGCGTCTCTTAAGCAGCTGCACAAGGACGCGCCACAAGTAAAGCTAGTCGTTTCATACGCCGATAGCGGGCAGGATCATATAGGGACAATCTATCAGGCGACGAACTGGATATATCTCGGTGTATTCGCTAAGGGAAACGCGCTTGATTATGTCATCAACGGGAAGAAGTATCATAATAAGACGATACATAACAAGCACTTGACGGAAGACGCTATAAGAGCTATCGACCCGAACTATAAAAAGCTCGGTTCGGCTGGGAAATACAAGTACATATGGGTATATAACAAGCGCCTTCGCAAACAGTGGCAAGCGAAGGCGCTTCCCTATCCGAAAAGGGGTGATTAACTATTGGTGATAAGAACACGCGGCCCGACAAGAAAAAAGGCGGACGCCCTGTAAAATACGAAGAATGGATTGAGCAGGACGGGCTTTTGCGCATTGAAGGTTGGGCCAGCGACGGCTTGACCAATGAGCAGATAGCAAAAAACATTGGTATATGCCGGGATACGCTGAATGAGTGGTGTAAGAAGTTTCCCGTCATTTCCGACGCAATAAAAAAGGGCAGGCGGCCCGCTTGCGTTGAGGTTGAAAACGCCATGTTCAAATCGGCGCTTGGCTATACAGTCACGATCCGAAAGCCGGTCAAGATCAAGACGAAAAAGCAGTTGAGCGGGAAGGGAACAATAGAGGAAGAACACATCGAATACGTGGAAGAAGAAGTACATGTCCCAGCAAATACCTTAGCTCAGATATACATACTGAAAAACCGTAGGCCGGATAAGTGGCGAGATAAGCCGGTAGACGTCGCCGAGAATAGTAAAGTTACGGTGATAGATGATGTATGACGTTCGATTGAGCAATATCATTCTTCCGGCGTATTATGAGCTACACCGCGCGATAAAAGCCGGGGCCTATTCTGAATACTGGCTAAAGGGTGGTCGTTCAAGCGGCAAATCGACTTGGGTAGGTATCGAAATCCCGCTAGGGCTGGTAAAAGAACCGGATGCGAACGCTATTGTATTCCGTAAAATAGGAAACACGCTTCGAGATTCGGTCTATGATCAGATACTAAAGGGAATTGATATGCTCGGAATGAGCGCCCATTTTCAGGCGAAGAAGAACCCGCTTGAGATAATCTATAAACCGACCGGGCAAAGGATCATGTTTCGGGGCGCGGATGACCCGATAAAAACAAAGTCAATCACCTTGAGAAAAGGATACTTCAAGTTCCTATGGTTTGAGGAATTGGCCGAGTTTGGCGGGATCGATGAAATCAGGACGATAAAAGCGTCAATCAACCGCGGGAAGAAACCGACAACGACTATATATACCTATAACCCGCCTATCACGGCTCAGAATTGGACGAATCAGGAAGCGCTTATCGACGTGCCGGGCCGGTACGTCCATCACAGCACCTATTTGGATATTCCAAAGGGCCTTGTCAATGAGGCGTTTCTTGAGGATGCCGAGATGCTGAAACAGACGAACGAAAGAGCATACCGGCATATGTATCTAGGCGAGGTCACAGGAACAGGCGGACAGGTTTTTGACAATCTTACAATCCGGGCGATAACGGATGAAGAATACAACCGGTTTGATAAGCTGTATAACGGCCTTGACTTCGGGTTTGCCGTTGATCCTGACGCCTTCGTAAGCTGGTATTACGATAGAGCCGGTAGAAAGCTTTATTGCGTCTCTGAGTATTTCGGCGCTAGGACGCCGACCGATACCCTGGCAGAGAAAATAAAAAATGCCATAGGCGGCGGAATAGTAACATGCGACAGTGAAGAGCCGCGTATGATAAACGAGTTGAGGCGGCGCGGTATCACGGCTATCCCGGCTAAAAAGGGGCCGGGTAGCGTTGAACATGGTATGCGGTGGCTACAGGAACTAGCGGAGATTGTCATTGATCCGCGGCGGACACCGAATACCGCCCGCGAGTTTAGTTCCTATGAGTATGAATCAGATAAAAACGGGAATTTCCTTCCCGCCTATCCTGATTGTGATAATCATACGATAGACGCGACCCGCTATTCACTTGAAACCGTATCGGCGGAGCGAATCGCAAAGCTCATGAAAAAGAGCGCCTTGGGGGTGTAACAATATGATCGTAAGAAGCGCCGAATACCTGAAAGGGCAAGACGGCAGCCTGAATTTGGAGCTTGTAAAGTCCTGTATCGTCGAGCATGAAGGGAAAGACGTACCTAGGATTAAGCGGCTTCGAGACTATTACCATAACAAGCCGCTTATCCTAGAGCGGCAGAGGCCGGATTATAAGGCGAACAACCGAATAGCTCACGGATACCCGCGCTATATAACGCTGATTGCCAGCGGTTATCTGCTGGGCGAGCCGGTACAATACTCGGCAAAAAAGGAAGTTGACTTGGAGCCTCTGACGGAGGCCTATAAACTGTCAAAGGTTCCGAGCGTTGACGCGGAGCTTGCTAGAGATGCAAGTATCTGCGGCTATGGCGTTGAGCTGTGCTATGCAGATGAAAACGCAAACCCAAAGACCGCGGCCCTTGAGCCTGAACAGGCTTTTGTCGTATATGACGATACAGTCGAGAACAATCCACTATTCGGCTGCCATTACTACGATAAGACCGATGAAAACGGGAAAAGTATCGGGAAAATCGTAAATGTCTATACAGATGAGTCACACTATACGATAGAAGCCCGGAGTATCAATTCAATTCCAAAGGGGACTGTCGATGAAATTGAACATGAATTCGACGCGGTTCCCGTTGTTGAATACTGGAACAATGAAGACGCGCTAGGGGATTTTGAGCAGGAAATAACTGGAATAGACGCCTACAATACCCTGCAATCCGACCGGGTAAACGACAAAGAACAGTTTGTCGATTCTATTCTTGTCATTACAGGGGCTATGCTACAGGATACGATAGACGAAAACGGGAACACGGTAGAAACGGGCATGTCTCAACTCAAGCGGGAGCGGCTTCTTAATCTTCCTGATAACGACGCGGGCGCTCAGTACCTATCAAACACAATGAGCGACGCGGATACCGAGATACTGAAAAACTCTATTGCCAGCGATATTCACAAGTTTTCAATGGTTCCCGACCTGACAGACCAGAACTTTGCAGGGAACGTTAGCGGCGTCGCGATGAAGTATAAGCTTCTCGGGCTTGAACTGCTTACACAGGTCAAGGAAAAATGGTTCCGTGAGGGCCTGACCGAGCGGCTTAAACTTTTTATCAATTTCCTCCGTAAAAAGGGCGCGGCCCTTCCTGACGCGGAAGAAATCGATATGGTCTTCAAGCGGAGCCTGCCGGCGAATGAGCTTGAGATTGCGCAGATGGTCGCGACGCTCAATGACACAGTGAGCAAGAAGACCCTACTTGGTCAAGTCCCGTTCGTCGAGGACGTAGAAACAGAGATGGAGCAAGTCAACGAGCAGCTGGAAGAGGCCGCTAAACGGCAAAGGGCGGCATTTGAAGTTCCATACGTTCCCTTCAAGGAAGAAGAGGCAAAAACCCGGAAGGATGAGACGGAGGAAAAAAATGAATGACCGAGAAGGCGCGGAATTCCTATTGGGAGCGCCGGAGCGCGGCCCGTATGGACGAATATCAAAGAGGCGCGGCGCGCACTGTCGAGGCGATCCGGCGCGCTCAGAGTGGCGCGGTCAGCTCCTTACAATCTAGTATCAATGCGCTTTTTGAGCGATATAAGAGGAAATATGGCCTCACACGCGAGGAAGCGAAGGCGATACTAGAAGATTACATTGACCCGAAGATACTGGAAAACCTCAAAAAGGCAGCCGACAAAATGCCGGACGGAGAAAAGAAGCGCGCGCTTGAAGCCCGCGTGAACGCTCCGTCCGTTCGGTTTAGAATGACGAATATGCAGGGCCTACAGGAACAGGCGACGGCGGTTTGTCAAACGCTCGAAGATATGGAATATAAGCGAATGACAAAACAGCTGGAAGCTACCTGTGAGGAAGCATATTTGGGCGCTGAGTATGATCTTCAAAAGGGCCTTGGTGTAATGTGGTCAACGACCGGAATAAGCAAGCGAGCGGTAACGGCGATCCTTACGGACGATTGGAGCGGGCGTAACTACTCACAGCGATTACACCGAAATACTGAGAAACTGGCCCGGAAAGCTCAGTCTGTCGTGCTTCAAGGTTTTCTCGGCGGGTCTTCCAGGGCGGAAATGGCGGCCTCGCTGTCAAAGACCTTCGATGAAAACGCAATGGACGCTTACCGGCTGATTACGACGGAAATTACCCATGCGGCGAATCAAGCCGAAATGAAGCGTTACAAGGATAACGCGATAAAGCGTTATATGTTTCGGGCCGTGCTTGACTTGAGGACGTCGCAAAAGTGCCAGGATCACGACGGCGTTATTTTCAATGTAGAAGACGCGGTAACGGGCGTCAACTTTCCGCCGCTTCATCCGTGGTGCCGGTCAACGACGATACAGGTCTTGAGCGACAAATGGATAAAGACCATGACCCGAACAATCCGCGATCCGATCACGGGCGAGGTAGCCCAAATGCCGGCCTCTATGACCTATACTGAGTGGAAAGACAAGCTAGTCAAGAAGCACGGACAGGACGCGGTAGCGAAGGAGCAGCGGCGGCAGCATGAGGAAGCGAAGCGTAAGCGCGAACTCAAGACCGAACGGGCTATGAGTTATCAGTGGGCCGATGACGCTGAGAAAGAGGTAAACAGAACAGAAAAAAATAGCAGTTCTGAGTTTACTTCCATTCAAAAAAGTGGTATAATAGATATAGAGATTGATGAGCTTACACCTTGTCTAAAGCGTAATGATTCCGGGGAGTTTGTTGATACAGAGATTAAGCTTATTCATCCTAAAGCGAAGGATTGCAAGGGATGGGAGTTTGATTGGAGAACCCCGGAAAAGGAAGGTTACAAGGTATATGCTCTATATGCTAAAGGCGATGAGCGAATCCAAGGTATGGTTTCGATAATGCCAGAAAAAGGCTATTATGAGGTGGGTCTTATTGAATCAGCGCCTTGGAATAACAGACATAGCCTAACGCATAAAGGCCCTAAGGAATATACGGGCGTTGGCGGGCATCTGTTTGCAGAAGCATGTAAACAGAGTTATGATGCTGGTAACGGTGGGTATATCGGCTTTATGGCGAAAACGAATCTGATTGACTATTATACCCGGGCGTTTGGCGCTGTTCAAATTTATGGTCAAAGAATGGCGATAGAAGAAAAAGAAGCTGCTGAGTTGATCAAGATATATTATGGGAGGTAGCGCACAATGACAAATGAAGAATTTGAGGCAATCGGAGCTTGGGATTGTAGGCCTAAAAAGGGTGATCCTAAAATCGATATTCGCGCATTGTGTGATTATTGCCATAAGAACGGTATCCCGACAGCAGGACATAAGATACCGGAAGAAGTCGCGAAGATGTTTATAGTGGGCTATTATGAATAAGCCGCCTTCGGGCGGTTTTTTCATACCACGAATAGGGCAACAGGGCCGCGCCGTATCAGGTGCGGCTTTTTGCATAGCGAACACGGCGGGCGATGAACGCCGCGGGCGCAGAATAAAGAACACGCCGGGCAATGAACGGCGCGGGCAGGAGGTATTAGAATGAGAATCCCTATGAACATCCAGTATTTTGCCGAGGAAGGCGAGGAAGGACAGCAGCAGAAGACGCCCAGCTTTGACGAACTTCTCAAAACGAAGGAATATCAAAGCGAGTTTGACAAGCGCGTCGCTAAAGCCCTGAACACAGCGAAAACGCAGTGGGAGCAGGATGCTAAGGCGCGCGAGGAAGCGGCGCGGACAGAGGCCGAGCGGCTGGCTAAAATGACAGCCGAGCAGAAAGCCGAGCATGACGCTAAACAGCGAGAAGAGAAGATCATTGCCCGCGAAAAGGCCGTGACGCTCAGAGAGCTTAAAGCAGAGGCTTACGCGACCCTCGCAGAAAGGGAGCTTCCGAAGGAACTAGCTGAGGTGCTGGACTATTCCGACGCCGACAAATGCAAGGCGAGTATCGACGCTATGGAAAAAGCGTTCCGTGCAGCCGTGCAGGCCGGGGTAGAAGAACGGATGAAAGGAACGACGCCAAAGAAGGGAACGGGGAAAGCCGGTGCTATGACCCGTGAACAGATTATGGCGATCAAGGATGCGGGCGAGAGACAAAGAGCAATCGCCCAGAACATAAGCCTATTCAGGCGATAAGAAAGGATGATATAGATGCCTGCTACTAACGTTGAAACCCTGACTAACCCCCGCGATTCGCTGCCGAATGTCTATACTAACGTCACGGCCCGCGAAATCGATTTTGTTTCCCGATTCAATAAGAACTGGGAAGCGCTGAGTAATATCATGGGTGCTATGCGGCCTATCCGCAAGGCCCCCGGTTCTCGACTGATTGCCTATAATGCTGACGTTACGCTTGAATCTGGTAATGTCGGGCCGGGCAATGTGATTCCCTATTCCAAGGCTACTATCGTTCAGGCGACAATGGCTGATTTGGCTATTGAAAAGTACGCCAAGGCCGTTCCCATTGAGGACGTGAGCACATACGGCGCGGAAATCGCCGTTGAAAAGAGCGACGATGCCTTCCTCACGAAGTTGCAGAACGTCGTTCTGGGCCGTTTTTACGACTTCCTCAACACAGGTAGCCTGATTCGTGGCGCTTCCACCTGGCAGGCGGCTCTTGCCAAGGCGCAGGGCGAAGTTCTGAACAAGTTTGCTACGATTCAGAAGGACGTCACCGCCATTGTTGGATTTGCTAATATTCTGGATGCCTATGATTATCTGGGCAGTGCAAATATCACCGTGCAGACCCAGTTTGGCCTGAATTATATCAAGGACTTCATGGGCTACAGTACTCTTTTCCTGCTGCCTGCTGCGCAGATTCCGCGCGGCATCGTGATCGCTACGCCCGTTGAAAACATCGATCTTTATTATATCGACCCCAGTGATAGCGAGTTCGCGCGACTGGGCCTTGACTACACCGTGCAGGGTGAAACCAATCTCATTGGTTTCCACGCGCAGGGCAATTATGGCACAGCCGTTGGCGAGTCCTTCGCCCTGATGGGCATGGCGCTGTGGGCTGAGTATCTGGACGGTGTGGCTGTCGTGTATTTCGGCACTTCTACCGCCGTGACCACCGCCGAGACAATCACCGGCTCTGCTGGCGACGCGCTGCTGTACACCACCGCGCATCCGCGTATTGTGAGCGTGCAGGAGCTGCTAGACGGCTCTACGCCCATTACCGCCTACACCATCGAGCGCACCGGCGTTCGCCTGGCGGCTGCGCCCAGCGGCACTGTCAAGATCAAGTACACTTATATTGCCTGATAAATGATAATCAAAAACGGGAGCATAATGCCCCCGTTTTTGGTTAATGGACAGTATTCAAAGGAAAAGGGATGATATAAAATGGCGCACACCAGAGACATTGAACGCTTGAAGCGGCGAATACCCGCTATCAGTGACGAGCTGGCGCGGGATTTGACCGATGATGCAGAAAGCTTTATCTGCGCTTATACAGGGCGGCGCGAAGTGCCTGAGGGATTGCGCCATGTTATTACGCAGTTGGCTGTAATCTACTACAACCGGCAGGGGATCGAAGGGGAAACGAGCCATTCAGAAGGCGTTAGCCGGTCTATTGAGCCGCTCCCCGAAGATATAAAGCGCCAGCTAATACCCTGGCGAATTGCCCGCGTTGGGAGTGTGAATCCGTATGAGACATGCGATTGTTGATATGAGAGCGCTCTATTATTCGCCCGTGACAATTACGCGCAGTCAAAAGAACGGAGAAAAGATACCGACATACAGCCAGCCAACAGCCTTTCAGGCAAGCGTAGCGCCCGCGTCTGGACGGCTCGACGCAGCAGCCTACGGGCAACGCCTACCGTATATCAAGCGGCTCTATGGGGCCTCTGTGGCCCTCACAGAGGGCGATGGTATATGGCTGAACTCGAATACGGATGATCAGCCGGACTATATCGTAGCAGACAAAGAAGAATACCCGCGCGAGATTGTGTACATAATCGAGAAACGGGGTGCTTTCGGTGGCTAAAGGGTATAAGTCGTATGGGATAAAATCTATACAAGGCGGTACGATCTCCGGTATAGACAGTCTTTTGGCGAAGCTTAACGCGATGCCAGACAGAGCGCGCGAAGGGTTACGTCAAGGGATTGAGCGGGCGATGGGCGATATAAGGGCGCAGGCGGTCAATAATATCGGTGCTTTCGATGGCGAGATAATCAACGCGATAACGGCGGAAGCCGAGGTACAGGGCGATACAGTGCAGGGTCGGGTTTATGTAGCTGCGCAAGGCTTCGACCCGGTACAGTGGCCTGTATTCGTTGAAATGGGTACTGGCCCTCACGGAATCGCCTCAAGCGGCGGCCCGAGCGGGGCGAAATACCCACTTCCCTCCAGCGCCTATACTCAACAGGGTTGGTATTATATGGGCGATGATAGCGAATTCCATTATTCAGAGGGCCGAGACGCGAACCCGTATCTATGGCCCGCCTATCAGGCGCGCAAGCCGTTTATACGTGAGATCATCGCCGATAGCATCGGTGAGGAAATGAGTGATTAAATGGACGTATACAGCGACATTGAGAGCGCGATTTATGGCGTTTTAAGCGCTGTAAACGCCGAGACAACGCCGAGCTATCCGCCCGGTATCTTCACGGAGCCGATAGAGGCTCCTATTACGGTATATGAAATTGAGGCACGCGGAGAAATCGCCTTGCAGGGCGTAGAACGCCGCGTGAGCGTAACGGTCAGGCTAGACCATTTCGCAGGGACGCGCGACAGCATGGCGGAAACGGCGTCAGAAGCCCGGGCGGCGCTTGTTGGCCTGAGGCTCAAATGCACTATGGATAACACAAGCCGAACCGTTGGCGGGCTATACCGCCGCTCTCAGGTATATACCGGGATATATGACACAATCGAGAAAGTATTTTATGAAGGGGAAAGGGTGAGACGATGAACGAACCGATTTCTAACATTGGGGCGCTGCTGAGTTATTCCAGCACTGCTACAGGTACGTTTACCAATCTGTACGGTATTACCTCCGTGCCTGACTTGGGCGGCGAACCTGAGGAGATAGACGTCACGACAATCTATGACAGTAAGCGTAAGAACATCCCCGGCGTTGAGGCGAATGATAACCTTGAGTTCAACGGCCTCCGCGGCAAGTTCGGAGCGCCAGATGCCGCCGCAAATGCGCTTGTCGATGAATACGCGACGCTTAACGCGATGCCGACCGATACAGCCAAGTATTGGAAGCTGACCTATCCTGACGGTAGCTATCATACGTGGGGCGCTTATCCGCGTGTACATCAAAACGGATTCGGCGTAAATGAGGCGCTGGGCTATACGCTGACGCTTACGGTAATTACCGATATTACCTTCACTGGCCCGAGCACCTGACCTAAAAGAAGAATATAGGCGGAGCGGGATGCTTTAGCCTAACAGGAAAAGGAAGGCGGCGAGGCTGAGGGCTTCGCCGCCTTCATCATAATCAAGGAGGAAACAATGAAGTATTATAGCCTGAACGTGGGAGAAAAAGAAATCAAGCTGCGCATTACCGCGCGTTATCACGCCGAGCTTGACAAGCTGATGGGCGGGAAGTTCCTCAAGGTTATGCATGACGAAGATACCTTGCTCAATGCTATGGAAGTAGCGGAAAAGGTAATTTTTGTTGGCGCAAAGGGAATCGAACAGGATGACAAGGTAGAGTATACCCATGCCGCCTGTAATGAAATCATTGACGAGCTTGTCGATGAGGGATGGAGCACAGAGGACTTTATTTCGCTCATTGTCAAAGTGGGCGAGGTGAGCGGTTTTTTACCTCGGGACAGCATGGAAAAAGCGGAAGCTATGGCGAAAGCTCAGGAGAACGAAGAGAAACAAGCCTAACGGAACTGACCGAGGAATCAATGGGCCTGCTTGTCGCATTCGGCCTAGCGCCTAGCGAGTTCTGGGATATGACATGGGGCGAGATTCGCCGTGTAACACGATCCATGCTTGATAAACAGAGGCGACAGGATCAATTATCGGCGATGATTGCGTGGAAAGAGGCCGACCTAATCGGACAAAATGTATCAATGTGCCTAGGCTCTAAGCGGCGTCCCGAAGCGCTCAAAAAGGCTTTCAAGGAGCTATTTGAGCCGACAGAGGGGACGTCGGAAGAATGGCGTGAACTACAGTCGCGAATGATGCGGAACGCGGCTAAGATCAACAACGGCAGAAGGAAGTGACGTTATGCCGGGCTATGAGGATTTGGAACGGCTACAAATTGAAATAACCGCCGATGCGTCAGGCGTAGCGCCAAGCGCGAGAAAGGCCAGCGCGACGATTGAATCTATGCGCGGTTCAATCGAAAAGAGCATGGCAGGCGTAAAGCGCGCTACAGATTCAGTCAAAGCCAGCGTCGATGGCGTCGCCGAGGCCACAAGGAAAGTATCAAAAGGCGGCGGGAGCGTAAAGAGTGAAAAGCTGGACGCGATGGGCCGCGAGGCGGACGAAGTTTACTTCAAGCTGCAAAAACTCCAGGACGAATATAAAAAACTGAGCCGCCAGCGCGACACACTGTCTAAGATGATCCCTAATCTTACCGGCGCTGATAAATGGGCCGCTCAAAGCGATAGAACAGGCGCAGAAATGCGACTTCAAGAGCTTGCGCCCCAAATCACAGCGATGCAACAGCAGGCCGACGCGATTAGCGAAAAGCTTCTTGCAGCCAGTCAAGGCGAAGCGGCGGCTTTCCGTGAAGCCCAGCAAGCGGCGCAAGGTGCGGCGGAGGCGGCTTCGGAAGCCTCTCAGGCGGCGTCAGAAGGCGCAGACAAAGCAAAAGAAAAGGTCAAAGAGCTGAATGATGAGATCAAGCGGACAGGCTCAACCGCGAGAACGAGCGGTCATCATGCTAGAAGTATTTTTGACTCTATCGGTTCTAGCCTTCGCAGTATGCTTATCATACATGCCGTGTCAAGAGGCGTTCGGAACTTCATTTCTATGGTAGCGAGCGCCGCTATGCAAAACACACAATTTGCAACGAGCGTGGCACAGATCAAGGGGAATCTGTTAACCGCATTCGCGCCTATCATAACGACTATCATTCCTTGGCTGGTCGCCTTGGCAAATGTACTCGTTCAAGTCACGGCGGCTATAGCGAGGTTCTTTAGCGCCTTGTTCGGGTTCTCGATCAGTAAAAGCCAAGGTATAGCGGCGGGCCTCGGAAAAGTCGGAGGCGCGGCGGCGGCGGCGGGCGGCGCGGCTAAGAAGGCTGTAGCAGCTTTCGATGAATTGAATACGCTGGATTCTGGCGGCGGCGGAGGCGGCGGCGGAGGAGGCGGAGGCGGCGGCCTAGGCGCGCTCTTCGGCGGAGTCGGCGACGAACTGTCCGACCGGATGAAAGAAATACTCAAGTGGGTTACGGCTATCGGCGCGGGTTTCCTCGCGTGGAGAATCGCCTCTCATTTCCTCCCGGAGCTGAAAAGCGTAAGAGGCGCACTACAGGTTATTGGCGGCGTCGCGCTGATTGTCAAGGGGCAATGGGATTTCCTGCCGGCCCTGATTGAGCAGTTCCGCGAGGGCGTGACAGAGGCGAACCAGCTTAAAGCACAGATTGGCGCGCTTGAAACGGCGCTAGGCTCCTTCCTTCTGTTCGGCGGCCTGAACGGCAATTTCAAGGGCGGTTTGAAGGCTGCGGGTATTACGCTTGTCGTTGAGAATGTGGCCTTGCTTGCCGCTTCGATCAAGGATATAGCGACAAACGGGCCGAACCTCAAAAACGTCGGCGCGGCTGTTCAAGACCTCAGCGGCGGCATTCTCGGTATCGGCCTTGCGACGGGTAACATACCCGCTATTATCGCCGGTGTCATCGGCGAGGCCGCGGGCCTCGTTATGCAGCACTGGGACGAGATCAAGGCATGGTGGAATAGTACGGCGCTTCCGAAGCTGAAAGAGATATTCAAGCCGGTTGTTGACGCATGGAATACGAAGGTAAAGCCCGCGATTGATAAGGTCAAGTCGTGGTTCAAACAGGCATGGACATATATAAAGCTCACCGTTATAAAGCCGCTGAAAGACGGTTGGGAAGGCTTATGGGATAGCGTTACCGAATGGGCCGAAAACGCCTGGAATAATATTACCTCTATCTTTACAAGCATTGGTACATGGTTTGATCAAAATGTGGTTCAGCCAATCCTTAATAATATGCCCTCATGGCTAAAAGATTTGCTCGGTATAGAATCCGCGAGAACTTCAACAGGAGCCGGCAGAAGCTCAATACTCGCTTCAAAGTCTCAGGAAGCGGCTGCATTAGTAGCTCAAATAAAGATACTGGAAGAAGAATACGACAAGCTAATGTCAGCTTACGCGCAGACGCATAACTTCCACTATCAGGATAACGCGAATGAAGTGCTTGCTAGGATCAATGAGCTAAAGAGGCAGTTGTCGGGGCTTACGTCTGGGAGTTATGGAATTACGCTGAAAATCGATGCTAAGGCGACTGAAAACGCAAAAAAGGCCGCGAAAGCAGCTTCCACTATTGCAACCAGTACAGCCTCAAAAGAAACCTTGAAACAGATAGCAGAACTGCCGATTCATTACGTGCCCGGAGTTGCTACCGGCGCGCTTGGAATCCCCAAAGGACAGATGTTCATAGCCAATGAAGCCGGGGCCGAGCTAGTCGGCACAATCGGCGGTAAAACATCCGTCGCAAACCAGCGAGAAATCGGAGACGCTATCTTCCAGTATATGGACGCCTACGGCGGTCAGCGCGGCGGAGGCGCAAGCGCTCAGGATATAGCCGCGGCTGTTGCCGATGCCCTTGACGGCGCGCTTATCAAGGTCGGCGCGGATACGCTGGGAGCGCTCGCAATCAAATCTATCAACCGATACCAGAAACACGCGGGAAAAATCCTGCTAGAATTTTAACGGGAGGCGATAGGGGATGTTTTTAATCAACGGCTCAACGCCTCCCGCGCCTAAGAAGGTAAGCGTGAGCGTTCAGGACTTATCAAGCGGTTCGAGCGGTCGAAATGCTGACGGTCAAATGATGATTGATTTTGTCGCGTCAAAAAGAAAAATCGAATGTGAGTGGCCCAGCCTGACAACGGCTGAGATGTCGCAGGTTATGCAGCTTATTTCGGGAGTTACGTTCACGGTTACGTATATCGATCCTGAGACAGGCGCGGCAAAGACGATAACATGCTATAAAGGCGACCGCACAGCGCCGGTTTACTGGATCATAGACGGAGCCGTCCGCTGGGAATCTCTCAAAGTCAACTTTATCGAGGTGTGATATATGGGCTATGAAGATATGACCCGCGTATTTGACATACGCGGGACTCTAGCGCTAAATAACGGAACTGTGATTCCGCTCACGGCGGCTAAAATCAACTCATACAATATATCCGAAAGCAACGCTGAAAGCGGTATCCCGCTTGGATCGGCGAACGCGGCTGTATTCACGCTCGCGATTGACAACCGTCAAAAAACCCTGACTCAAGGGACGCTTGACGGGGCGCGGGTGACGATGGAAATCGGAATCAAGAGCGGAAACAGCTTCAACTATTCGCCATTTGGACAGTGGTATGTAGAAGATTTTAGCTTGCCGGAACAAAGCGTCCTTGCCACTCTCAACGGCTCCGACGCGCTGGCAACGGCTTTTGAAGTCCCGTTCGTGGATGATCCTACGGACTACCCGAAGACACTGAGCGATCTATATAGCGATGTATGTAGCCTCGCGGGCGTTACACCGAGAACAACGACGATAATCAACGGGACGCAGAGTATCGCGGAAATGCCGGACTGGCCCGAGAACGTGACGCTTCGGATTGTAGCCGGGTATATCGCCGCTTGCGCTGGCGGGTTCATCCGAATCGCCCGTGACGGACTCTGTGAAATTGTTCCGTTCGGACAGACGCCGACGCGAACGATAGGAACGTCTGTATATCGTAGCTTTTCGCCTCAGAATGGCGCTGCGTTCTCTTTTAACTGTCTCCAGGTCAAGTATTGGGGATCGGAAGAAATACACCGATACGCGATCAACAGCAGTATAGAAGATACGGCGCTCAACACGATCCAGATAGAAGGAAACCCGATTATCACCGAAGCGATGGTACAGAATGTAGTTACATCGCTTACCGGCCTGACGGCTATAGGCGCGGCGCTCGAATGGGGCTTTGATCCTATCGTTACCTGCGGCGACAAAATGACCGTTACGGATAAATCAAACACTCAGCATACGATGCTGATAAACTCTCAGGATATAGCGTTCACGGGCGGCCTTATAGCTACCTCGGTCTGTAATTTGCCTTCATTGTCCGTTAATCGCGCCGAATCATACGGGAACCGCGCCGGGCTGCTTGACGCGAACGGCTACATAAACCCCGCGCGAATCAAAGACCTTAACGGCGCTATTGAATCGTCTCAAATCATCCAACAGGCGCTAGAACGGCTGGATCAAGCCGAACAAGACCTGGAAGAAGGCAAGGAAGACATAACGGAAATCAATACGCGGCTAGATGGGGAATCGGGAGAAGCCAGCATTGAGACGTTGCGCACCGAATATAACCAGCTTTCGGGAACTGTCAGCCAGCATACGACAGCAATAACCGCCAATACTTCCGCGATTGCCTTGAAAGCAGATTCAAGCACGGTTGATACCTTGTCGGGTGTTGTCAGTAATCACACAACCGCGCTGGAAGTACAGGCGGGCCAGATTTCCGGTAAAGTCGGAATATCTGAGGTAAATACTGCAATCGGCAATATACGTGAATTTCATACGGAATCGTCTATATCCTTGACCGAAAACAAATTTGAAGTCAATTCGCCGAACATCGAGTTCAACGCGGGCGGGAATCAGACATTACGCATGGACGGAGATGGGGCAGTTATGGACTATTTGACTGTCAATAAAAAGCTCATTGCGCCGAATCTGGATATAAAGTATTCCGGGCCGACTGTTATTACCGTTGGTTCTAGTAATTCCAATTACACATCGCTTCAAGCCGCATTCGACACCTTGAACGATAAAATCATTTATGATGATATTACAATACAGATAAACAATGACCTCACAGAAAATGCCATTCTTCAAGGATTGATGGGACGCGGAAGCGTTACGGTAGAAGGTATATCCCGAACGCTGACGGGTAGCCTTATAGTAAAAGGATGCAATATCAATGTAACTATTGGCCCATTAACTATTCTGTGCGCGGATGAACGTTGTGTTACACTTCATGCTGATAGTTACGTCGATTTATTTGGCGTTATTATCGATGGTTATAATAAAGATTATGCTGTAGCATTAACAGGAGGAACAAAAGCATATATTCATGCTGGCGCTTTGTATAGCGCGACAAGTTTGATTTCTCTTGGTATGAATTGTGATTTACATGTAGAAAATGAAGTCGGCGGTAATTGCGTTTATTTTCTACAGTCACAAGGCGGCAGATGGTCATGGTATGGCGTTTGTCCTGATGGCTTTTATGATGAGATAGCTGCTTCAATTCATTATCCAAACGCATCTGATTTAACCCCTGACCCAGGCACTAGTCAAGACCCCGGATCGGCATCTGGGCCGGTGACAGATGATAAACCTACTCTTGCCGCGACCGGATGCTTTGGTAATACTGACTGGGATAACGGAACAGAACCAAGGGAAGGCGCGTTTGGCGATGTGAATTATAAAGGTTGCATGTGGTTCGACTTAAGCGGATTGAGAGGCAAGAGCATTCAAGGCGCAAGTTTGACGCTTTCAAGGCTCGGCGGCACGGGCGGTTCAAGCCCAGTAACCGTCTACCTATGGACAACGCCAGCGACCGGAACAAGCAGCGAAAATCCGGTAAATCCGGTAACCGGCGCGACCTATCGCGCCGAATTAGGGACTATTAGCAACGGAGAACGTAAGAGCTTTGAAATACCCGTCGCGGCTGTGACGGCGATTTTTGATAGCCAGACAGGCAATCGGACGGGCGGCCTGATGCTCTACGTAAATGAACAGAGCAGAACTCGCGGATATAGTTTGAACTATTCCAAATTTGGTGGTTCTAGCTCCGGCGCGGACGCGCCCGTATTGACTGTGACATATAAATAAAGAAAGGTAGTGGTCATATGAAAACAGTTCGTTTTAATGGTCGGCGCGCCGTCCCACAAAGTATCTGCGCAGGCGTTCAAATGGATAACGGCGTCGAGCAGATTATGTTCATCCTTCCTCAGATAGCCGAAGGCCAGACGGAAACACTGCATTGGGTAATTGATGACCATGAAGGAATGGTTATTCTTGATCATGGTTTGTGGACTGTGTATGATCCGTTTACACAGTATGCCGGCGCACATGAATGCTATGTAGAAATCTGGAATAATGATATTCTCCTTTGGCACAGTCATCCTTTTATGATTCATATCGCCGACCTGCCGAATGTATCGGGCGGCGGAGGCGGTATAGATTACAATAACCTTGAAAACAAGCCGATAATAAACGGCGTTGAGCTTGTAGGGGATAAATCGCTATCTGACCTTGGCATAGCGGACGCTAGACCGATGATTGCCATGGTAGAAAATGGCGATACCGCTAGTACCGTGCTTTCTCAAGGTCAATATATCGTATGGAAAGATGCAGTTTATGAGGTTATCGATTTTATCATGCCCGGAACCGCGTTTAGTGTAGGAACTAACATAGAGCTAGTTCAACCTGGAATCGCTAACGCGCTTAGGTACCAGATTGAGCACGCAAGCGGTTATGTTAGATATGATCAGAGGCAAAACAACCTGACCGAAGAAGATAGAGCACGCATTCGTTTTAATGCGGGCGCTATCAGTAACGAAGAATTAATAAAAATGGCTTCGGTCGGAAAAACTGTCATTAATCTAGCTGATTATGATCCGGGCACATATCCTGATTGCGTAATACCCTTTACAATAGACTCGACAGGCCATGCAGTCAGACTGAATACCACGGATTATAAATCTTATCAGATAAAGAGAAAAGACAATTTGCCATGCGTTGCTATTACTGCAAATGACGTAAAAAACGCCTATATAACCTTTTGTAATCATGATCTTGGTTTAGGGCCAAGTCACGGAACCGACTTATCTAGTTATATTTGTTCTGGTACTGACGCTCAATATATGATTCCGGCAGGGACAACGGTGCTATTTGATTTTCCGTCTGATTGTACTTTTATTGTTATTAGACGGAATTTTGGTAGTTCTTCGCCAGAATGGGAACCTGATTCCGTTATAATAACTACCGGAGTATCACACAGAATTGATGAACTTGAAGAAGAAATTGCGGATATTTCCGGGATGAAGATTCATATCTGCACTTCTTCGGAGTATGACGCGGTTACTAGAATCCCGACAGTTCAGAACCCTTCTTCGGATACGTTTTATCTTGTTCCTGCGGCAAGTGGTTCGTCTCCTGATTTGTTTGTCGAGTGGATTTATACGAACAACGCTTGGGAGCAGTTCGGTTCGGCTTCTATCGATTTGACAGACTATGCCCGGATAGAAGATGTTCCGACAAAGGTAAGCGACCTACAGAATGATAGCGGATTCATAACCGGGTATACTGAAACTGACCCGACTGTACCTTCCTGGGCGAAAGCGTCTAGCAAGCCTACATATACCGCTTCTGAGGTTGGCGCGCTTCCCGCAAATACACCGATTCCGACTAAGGTAAGTGATTTGACGGATGATAGCGGGCATTACACTAAGCCGTCAGGCGGGATTCCGAAAACCGATTTGTCAAGTGCGGTACAGGCTAGTCTTGACAAGGCGGACACGGCGTTGCAGGGCAGCGATGTATCTATAGCGGTTGAGACATGGCTAGAAGAGAATATCACAAATCCAGATAGCCCGCCGCTTGATAGAAGCCTTTCGCTTAGTTCTGCCGCCGCTCCGGCTGATATGGTTGGTGAGTTAAAAAGCGCGATTGAAACACTTGAGCCTAACGCAACGGCCAATGATATCGGTAAAGCCCTCAAGGTTAAAACAGTGTCAGATGGCAAAGTGACCGAGTATGAATTCGGTGCAGGATCGGAACCTGTTATAACAACTGTCTACTATGACGATGAAGATGCTGTTGATTATGCTTCGACAAATAGTAGCTCTGGCGCAAACCAAACTGTAATTATAATTGCGCCGAATATTACATCCGGGTATTTTGTTCGCTCGGCCGCTGTTTATGCTGCTGAAGGCACGGACGTAAAGTTCTCGGTCTACAGAATCGAGCCATACTATAATACGCCCGATGTATTAAACCGCAAGAAGTTTATTAAACTGTATGATATTGCGGTTATTAAGGCGAACGCAGACAGCAAGGCCGAAATTACGTTTGATGTACCGTTAAATCTTGTTGGCGGCGAAACTGTGCTTGGCGCGGCCACACAGACAGGGGCGATGAAGTATGGAGCATACAAAGATGCGGCATATACTATATTTGAGTATAATAGAAACTGGTATGATCTGAAACAGGGGGAATATTATGATTACCCGCAACTTTATATTACGTCTGGAAATTGTCCAACATATGATATAAGTTATGTTGCCGCGTATAATGTGGCAACAGAAGAATATAATCCAGATGAAATTCTGCAAAAAGATTATAACTTTAACCCATATGATTTGACGATCGATGAACACTCAAATAATGCGGTCAGGAATTCGGCATTATATAACGAATTGAACATCGTTAAAACGGAAACGATTGTACCAGTTGAAACAGAATATAAAAACGGCGAAACGCCAAACGGCTATTATTATGGAGTTGCAACATTAGAAGTTCCATTTGGTGATATTGTCTTGCTAAAAAAGGTAGATGTTCGTGCATACAGCGGTACTGTTTTGCTTGGAATTTGGACATTCCGTCATTATCAAGATAACCCAGAAATCAACAGAGGATATTTTACACTGAAAGCGTCTCTTGGTTCACAAGAAGTAAATGATACTCATGCAGTATTCACGTTGAATGATGTTGAGTTTGACCCGACAACGGATATTCTTATTGCGCTGTCCGATACCGGGAAGTTATCCCGTGTTATGGGTGTCGAATCGAATGGGTTAAGGCCGCTTGTGGACAACCATACCGATACCGGGATGAGTTCAACCGCTGTCGGTCAAGAATGTTCAACTTTGTTCTGGTATCATAACTCTCCCGCAGGGTCAAGCAATTACAGTTCGCAATGCGGATATGCTATCACGTATCAGTTAAAAGATGCGAAAACAATCACTACAGTTACAAACGTAAAGCATGCGGTTGACGGGTTGATAGACGATGTCGATCGCTTGAAAACCAATTTTGGTGTGTCTGCAATCAGTGACACGCTTCGTAAACCCCTTAACAAGTATTTCGTTGTTATAGTTGATGACCTTACAAGGAAAGCACTCGATATTGCTGACAGATTGCTTGCAAAGGGAATAAAACCTGCCTATGCGTTAAAGATGGAAACTATGGGAAGTGAAATAACGTGGGACGAAGTAAAACAACTGCAAGATATGGGGTTTGAAATCTGTTTCCATGGTATGCTTCATAGCCGCTATCCGGCAGGGTCTGCTCCTGCAAATGACGATGTGATGATTGCGGATATTGCAGAGTTTAAGGCGTTGTGTGATACACACGGCATTGTTTTGCACGGGTACGCAGGGCCAAATCATTATCCGCTCCCTGTTGGCGCGTTCAAAGAGTTTGAGTGGGCAAGAGGCCCGTATGGATTGGAAACATACGGGGCACCGGGTAGATTGGCAACAACATTTGCATCTGTAGCGGTATGGTCATGTGACCCTGTGAACAATGCAATCCCCGTGGCAGACATGAAAGCGGCGGCGAATAATGTTGGTAACAATCAATATCTATCTCCGATGTGCCATACAGACAATTTGTATGAGTACATCGACGATTATATGGAAGTGTTTGAAGATTGGATTAGCAAGGGGTTAACTCCTCTGCGACCGATGGATGCGATAAAACAATCCCTGTTCAATGTTGGTGGCATTGGCTTTAACAACACGTTTGATATACAGGCGGGAACAGCAACAAATCCCTATTATCTGATCAGTGGAAATGGGGCTGTTTTACACAATCCATGATGTGACATAAAGTGACCAATAAATGCGGTGGCGGAACAGGTAGACGCAGAGCGTGATCGGCAGGACATCGGACTATCCTGCTATGTGAGGTGCAAATCCTCACCCGCATCGTAGCAAAGGACAGGAGGAAATGCGGATGATTTCGTTCATCGTTGGCTTTTTTGTAGGACACTTTAAGTTATCTCAGAAATAAAAGGGGGTGATGCTATGCAGAGTTCAAGTCTTGATTTTGATAAAAGATGGACGCCGCCTCAGTAGCGATACCCCGTAAAGCGGGGTAATATCGCGTAGGGGCTGGGAGTGAGGGTAACGCTTTGGGCGTCCTCGCCGGGAACGATTGTTCCGCCAGCCCCTCAATTATGGAAGGGGGGATATATAAATGCAAAAAGTTCCTATCTCATTATTTGTCTCAGCCTTAGGTGACGCCTTGGCGCGGGGCGACGGCTATATCATGGGGGCTTACGGACAGAACCCGCGAACGGGTTATCTCGATCTCAATGTAAAAGAAGTCAAGGCTGCATGGCAGCCTTCGGGCTGGTATTATAGTCAATACACCGACCCGGAGCAACACGCGCAGGCGCTCAAATGGCGCGAGACATGCGCCCGAGTGTGGGACTGTAACGGGCTGGCTGAGGGTATATATCAGATTAAAACTGGCGTCTGTATCAATGACAAGGCCCGTGGAAACTATGCTTCATGGTGCGACCCGAAGGGTGAGGGAATGATACCGGCAAAATACCGTGTACCTGGCGCGGCGGTATTTTGGGGGAGTAAAGCTTCAAAAATTGAACATGTCGCCTATTTGTATGAACCTATCGACCCGTCCGACCCTTCGGGTGATTGGTGGCTCATTGAAGCCAAGGGTGTAATGAAAGGCGTTATTCGGACGAAGTTGAGCCAGCGCAAGCCGAAGTATTGGGGGCTGATGTCGGAAATCTACGACTATAACGGGTCAAGCGATATACTGCCTACCGGCATTCTTAAGCGCGGGGATGTCGGCGAAGCCGTCAAGGATATGCAAAACGCGCTAATAGGGCTGGGCTATGATCTCGGTAAATGGGGCGCTGATGGTGAGTATGGGAAAGCGACCGAAGCCGCCGTGAAAGCATTTCAGCACGACCATAACTTGCTCGAAACGGGTATTTGGGGGTCTGATGCTCAGACAATTCTTGATGAGCTGACAGGCGCGCCGCCGCATGAGCCATTGTATACGATCATAATACACGGTGTGCAACAGCCTGAAATGGAAGCTATGGTTGCGCGCTGGCCTGAGGCGGAGGTACGGGAAGAATGAAAGATATTACGTTTGAGCAATTAGTCCTATTGGTCGCGATTGTTCTAGCCTGTATCGGTGCCTATAATTCAATCATGACAGCCCGGAAAAACCATCGCGAAGAAAAAATGCAGCGCGAAAGCCCAGTTACACGACTAGCCGAGCGTGTCGATAAGCATGATTCTATGCTGGCGACCGATAAGCGGCGGCTGGATGAAATGGACGGGCGAATAGAAAAGATCGAAACACAGTCAACAATAATACTCCGTGGGGTTCGTTCCCTCCTCAGCCATGAGGTGAGCGGAAACAGTGTTGACAAGCTACAAAAGAGCTTGCAGGAGATCGATGAATATCTTATAGAAAGAAAGTGAGGGGTCAAAATGCAGGGGATTGATTGGAAAAGGAAGCTCACAAGCCGTAAATTCTGGATGTCCGTTGCCGGGCTTGTTTCCGGTCTTATCGCCGCTTTCGGTGGGTCGGAAGAGGTCGCAAAACAGGTATCCGGTTTGATCCTGGCTGCCGCCTCAGTATTTGGGTATATGCTGGCGGAGGGGCTTGTAGACGCGGAAAGCGCTCAGTATATGGATGAACCGGAAAGGCTTGAATCACGGAAAGAATGATGTTATAATAAAGCATCAATATTAGGGGAGGGCCAAACGATGGAAAGCACAAACAAAATCCCGGATACCGAGAACACAAACCCGGATTCTGTACCGTTCATAGTCTTTGAAAGCGAATTGACACGTATGGAACGGCATGTGCGGAGGCTTTGGATTGCTCTTTTATCGATGCTTTTAGCGGTCGTTCTGATTGTAGGAGGCTTCTTGTGGTACCTCAGTCTATATGATTATGTCAGTAACGAGACGGTCACTATAGACGGCGCGGACGGAATAGCGAACTATATTGGAAAGGACGGCAATATCTATAATGGCGAAGATCGTGGTGAAGCGTACCCGCTCGCGCACGACGAAGAGCGGCAAGAGTAGAGGAACACGAAAACGCAAATCCAAATAAAGAGAATGGCCCCGGCTAAACGCCGGGGCTTTTTATGGAGGCGTTATGTCATCCAAGAGAGATAAGTTTAAGGAATACTCAAACTCCCTTATAGAGATGATCATAAACGAATACATACATGATAAGCTACATCGAACGGTATTGAAAATGTGGCTCCTCGATCATGTCATATATGATGATATAGCAGAGAAAATAGACCGTGACGTCAGTACAGTAAAACGTATCATTTCGCGGAATGAATGGACGGTCTATAAACATTTGAAGTGAAACCCGAACCCGGACAGGCCTTGCGGCCCGTCCGGGTTTTTCTATTTTTGGTGAGCTTAAAATGCCCTTCTCATACCCTCAAATTGCGCTGTTCCTGCCCTGTAGATAAGGGCGGGAATCTTTCATAATTAAGGCATGGAAGAGATTATGAAAACGCTCAAATGCCTCGGCGTACCGGATGATATACGCCGCATGGCGGAGGAACAATTCAAGGGCGACCCGGACGGATTAACGGTATTCGTTTTGGGTTGTTTAGCGAGGTATGACGATAGTCATGAGTACGTGGGTTGAGTTTAATCCGAATCCCGCTGGGCGGCGTGTCGGTGATTGCGCGGTCAGGGCTATAGCCGCGGCGCTCAATGTAGATTGGGAACGGGCTTATGATCTTCTAGCCGACGCGGGCTATCAGATGGGGGATATGCCTAGCTCAGATAGCGTTTGGGGCGCTGTCCTTCGCCGGCATGGGTTCTATCGCCGTGCTATATCAATGTCCTGCCCGGATTGTTACACTACCGCAGACTT
>Ga0310690_10001377_pt1 | contig 43103 bp, 30 predicted proteins | sample AusTroGonzalo_MG_2_FD_207661 | JGI IMG/M metagenome (GOLD analysis project Ga0310690, IMG submission 207661) | Bovine rumen microbial communities from tropical cattle in Woodstock, Queensland, Australia - Gonzalo_04 (v2) (version 2) | ecosystem: Host-associated > Mammals > Digestive system >... | reverse complement strand
TCCGAAGCAGTCTGCCGACTCTCTCGACTTTGTCCGAAAGCGGGTTGTAATACTGCTGGCCGACAGCAAGTTCGCCGCAGTAAACCCTGACAAAGCTGAGTTCGCCGACATAAGGATCGGACATTATTTTGAAAATCAAAGCACCTGGGAAAGAATCTGTCGGTTTGACAAATCTTTCCTTTTCGTCTTTGACGGAAGTAACTTTTATCGGAGGAACATCCACCGGAGAAGGCAGATAATCGACAACTGCGTCAAGCAGAAGCTGGACACCTTTGTTTTTGAACGAACTGCCGCAAAGAACCGGAAAAATCGAGTTGCTGATAACTGCCTTGCGCAGAGCAGCGCGGATTTTCGCAGGTTCAATCGGAGCGCCGTCAAGGAAAAGAGCCATGATCTCCTCATCGTAGTCCGAAAGAGCTTCGAAAAGTTTTTCGCGGCACTGATCGACCACCTCTTTATATTCTTCGGGGATCGAGTTCTCTTCTCTGAAAACGGCACCGAGAACATCGCTGTCGTAATAACGGGTCGTCATGTTGATGATATCGATGATTCCGCAGAAAGAATCCTCTTTTCCGACCGGAACCTGCACAGCAACTGCTCTTGCGCCGAGTTTCTGTTCCATCATTTTAATAACGTGGAAGAAATCGGCACCGATGCGATCCATCTTGTTTACGAACGCGAGTCTCGGAACTTTGTACTTGTCTGCCTGTCTCCAAACGGTTTCGGACTGAGGCTCGACACCGCTTACCGCGCAGAAAACAGCTACCGCACCGTCAAGGACTCTCAGCGAACGCTCGACTTCGATAGTGAAATCAACGTGTCCGGGAGTGTCAATGATGTTGATTCTTTTTTCGCGCCAGTAGCATGTTGTAGCAGCGGAAGTGATTGTGATGCCTCTTTCCTGCTCCTGATCCATCCAGTCCATGACTGCGGTCCCCTCGTGGACTTCGCCCATTTTGCGGGAAACGCCCGTGTAGAAAAGTATTCTCTCGGTAGTAGTCGTCTTACCGGCGTCAATGTGAGCCATGATGCCGATATTGCGGATATCTTCGAGAGCTATGTGCTTTTCAGCTGCGGACATGGACTGAAAGACCTCCGATTACCACTTGAAATGTGCGAAAGCCTTGTTAGCTTCTGCCATTTTGTGAGTATCCTCTTTTCTCTTGAAAGAGTTTCCTCTTTTGTTGAAAGCGTCGTCGATCTCGCCTGCAAGTTTGGCTGCCATGCCTTTCTCGCTTCTTTTGCGGGAGAACATGATCATCCATTTCATGCCGATCGCCTGGCTGTTTTCAAGAGAAATCTCGGTCGGAACCTGATAGGTTGCACCGCCGATTCTCGTCGATTTAACCATAACCTGCGGTCTGATGTTGTCGAGAGCGGCTTTAAAAATGTCAACCGGATTCTCTTTCTTGCTCTGGGCAGCAGTTTCAATAGCGGTATAAACTATTGTTTCTGCTACGCTTTTCTTACCGCGAAGCATGATTTTGTTGATGAATTTCTGAAGAAGGACATCTCCGTATTTCGGATCTGCCGGAACTTCTCTTTTTGAAACGCATTTTCTTCTTGGCATTACTCAACTCCTTTGATTACTTCGGTCTCTTAGCGCCGTATTTCGAACGGCTCTGTTTTCTGTTGTTGACACCTGACGTATCGTTCGTGCCTCTGACGATGTGATAACGAACGCCGGGGAGGTCTTTGACCCTGCCGCCGCGGACAAGAACAACGCTGTGTTCCTGAAGGTTGTGACCTTCGCCGGGAATGTAGCAGGTAACCTCAAAACCGCTTGTCAGACGGACTCTGGCAACCTTTCTGAGAGCTGAATTGGGCTTTTTCGGGGTTGTGGTGTAAACACGGACACAAACACCCTTTCTCTGGGGACATGATACAAGTGCCGGGCACTTGCTTTTGTTCTGCTGGTCCTTACGACCTTTTCTTATTAACTGATTAATGGTCGGCATTTCTAAACTACTCCTAATATTACCATTACCAAAAAACCGCAGGCATTGTATGGAGGGAAGTACCATTGTCAAAGATTTGACGATTTTTTGCCATAACACAATGATTTTATTAAACTTTTCCGAAAGGCAAGTTTTCTTGATTTTTTCTTTTTTTCAATTTCCGGCAATTTTTGCCTTTTGAAAAAATTCAATGAAAACGCACATATTGAAAAAGCTCAGAGAGAAAGTTTCCTTGACATCAGGAGGGCATTTTCGACCGGATCGCGGTAGTAATTTTTTCTGACACCGTCTTCTGTAAAACCGAATTTTCTGTAATACGCGCGGGCCGGGAAATTTGATTCCCGCACTTCGAGAAAAATCTGCACAATTCCGTTTTTTTTGCACCACTCAAAAATTTCGTTCATAAGTTCAGAGGCGATCCCGCTTCTCCTGAAATTTTCCGAAACGGCAACTTCAAGAAGCTCAGCTTCATCGAGAACGGTCGAAAGAATTAAAAATCCGGCAGTTTTTTCATCACGGAAAACGGCAAAGACTCTGTGCGATGTTTTATTATTGATGATTTCTTCTATATATAAGGAAGTTTCCCCGTGGAAAAGAGAATCTCCGAGAGCGGAAATTTCCCCAGCGCAGTCTGAAAGTGAAGCAAAATCGAGCAGCATCTATTCCGCCGTTTTCTTTTTTCTCCCTCTTTTTTTCGGCTCTTCGTTCAAATTGTTTTTTCCGTCGTCGAAAAGCGACCCCTGAGCTTCCTCCGCAATTTTCTCCGGTTTCTTCTCGGGAATTCTGTCCGGTTTAACTTCCGGCGCGGCTTCCGGTCCTTCCTGAACTTTGACCGGCTCTCCGGCTGCTTTTCCGGTTCTCATTTCGCCAGGCTCGACGACATCTTTGATTTTTACGACTTTATAGGTTTTCTGCGGAACGAGAACTTTTTCGGGAATTATCGCGCTGTCACCGTTCGACGCATTTTCAAACCACGACTCGAAATCGACGAGCCCGTCACCCGAAACGACGCTTCCGCTGTACTTTTCCTTGAACGCAGCGATCGTCTCCTCCAGTTTTTCCTTCTCTTCACCGAGCGGAACAAGTTCCGACACAATCCTGACCTCGTAATTTCCCGGGTAAACGCGGTCAACTCTGTCGATATCGACTTCACCCAAATCGTTTTTGCCGACAACTTCAGTAGTGCCGTCAAGATACATCACGAAATAAACCATCTCTTTCCTCCATCTCAAAGATTTTATGAAATTCTTACCCTTTCTTTCGCTGTAAACGCCGCAAATGACATTGTATTTGCAGAAATTCGAAAACGCGCCGCACTCCGACGAAGCCTGTTTTCTCTTCGGGCAGTAAAGCTGAGCCAGTTTTCTCCTTTTTGCAAGCCCTTTGTTGAGTTCGATGATTTTCATGTTGAGCGGACTTTCCCTGAGTTCGATCCACTCCGGAAAAAACGCCGTAAAAAGCTGCGGCTTGACAGGACAGAACTCCCTCCGGCACGAAATACACTGCGAAAGATGGACTTTTGTTCCGGGCATAAGCCCGAAAAATCCAGGTTCTTCGCAGACCGTCCAGCTGTTATTCAGAAAATTTGCCATTCACAACTCAAAAAAAACAAACTGAACGAGTTTACCGACCCGGATTTCAATTTCAAGAGATTTCAACAAAAATAACTTTTGACAAAAAAAACTCTTGCATTATTATTAGCGGCGTTTTTTTGTAGTGTATTTTTTAACATTTTCCATTTTTGAGGTGTTTGATGAAAAAATTTATTATTTTTCTTATGATTGCCGTTCTTCTGCCGCTTGCTGCAAGCGCAAAAGAAATCGGCCCGAACGTTTCTGTCTACCGAAACCAGGAACTGAAATGGGAAGACGGTGCTTTCGGTTACCATGTAATGTTCAAAACCCTTCTTGAAAACAAAAAGCCTGAAACTACCGACCCCAACGCTACTCCTAATCCGCAGGGTGACACATGCAAGGCTTCAAGCACATACACCCTCGACATGAGCCACATTCCGGCTGACGCAATTATCGAGGACGCTTATCTTATCTGGACTGCGGCACAGCCTATCGCCCAGCTGAATTCGACTACTGACAACGAAGTTTCCCTTTCGTTCGTTTCCAGCGACGGCATGATCAGTCACTCAGACACGATAAAAGGAAAGAAGGCTTACAAACTTTCCGACGGCAACACTGTTTCCTTTGAGTTCGACGGTTTCAAAACTGTATCGGATGACGGAACGAGAGGCTGGTACACATACCGTGTCAAAGTTCTCGACTTCTTCAAGGCTATTCAGGAAAAGGGCAGAGCTTCGGCTGTTGAAGGTTCCTCTTTTTACGACGGCTTCTCGCTTCTCGGCGACTACACGCTTTCAGGCCTTGAGTGCACTGAAGATGACCTTTACCAAAAATCTACAGAGCTGGTTGCAGACTGGTCGATAGTCCTTATCTACTCGTCGACAGAGATCAGCCCGAAGAAAATTTATATGTATGACGGTTTCAAGTCATACTGGCACGAGCGCAGTGAAATCACTGTAACCGGTTTCGAATTTCCTATAGATCCGGAAATCAGAATCACCCTTGCTTCTCATGAAGGTGACCCGGGACTTGCAGACGCGAATCCCGACGGTTTCGCACTTATTCCGGAAGGTATTCAGGTTATGGGCGACGGTCCTGACTGGATCCTTCTTTCCAACGTCTGCAATCCGCCTGCTTTTGCCGACAAGGATTTCGTTCATCTTGACTATACCGAAATTTTCAACTCGATTTCATCCGTTTACGGCTACAACGACAGCGATCCTACCTGCATCGGAGGAACACCGCCGAGCTACAACAACGAAGAAATCGAATACGGCATGGATGTCGACACTTTCATCATGGATACGTCGGCAGATTCGAATGAAGACTGGGCTGTTTATGCTGAGCACTTCCACAAAGGAGGCAACAAGATCCTGCTCAGAATCGGCGCAAATCAGGATGCAGCAATCACCAACTACATGATAGTTTCGGTTGATACTAAAGCTCCGCAGTTCGATATTCCGGGCCAGCCTGAAAAGGTTGCCTGCACACCGGCGAACAACACTTTTGATTCCAATTCACTGGAAGGAAAATGGTGCCAGAACGGTCTTGAGCACACTTTCGCTCTCAGAATCCAGAACTGGGGAACCGATATGACAAAATCCGTCATCGTCAAGGATTCGATCCCGGCAGGTATGGAATATGTTCCCGGTTCGACCGAATATGCAACCAGCTTCAAAGTCGAAAAAGGCAAAAAAATCGCAACACGCTGGATGCCGATCCCCGACAACGGCGGTTTCCCGCTTGAAAACGGCTACAAAATCGCCGATGAGAAAACTCCGCTCAACTTCTGTCCGGAAGGAAGCGATTATTTTGCATGTAACGATATGATCATGGTTCGTTTCAGAGCAAAAGTAAAAGGCGAAACTCCGAAAAACCAGGTTATCGAAAACACTGCAACATACAAAAGTGCAGGAGCCAACGACTACAGGACAAACCTCGGTATTCCTGTAAAACTCAGAATGGTTTCGTCAGGCTGCGTAAATTCACAGGATGCAGTTGACCTTTCAGACTGCGGCGGCGTCGGAGCTGCAGCATGCACAAAGAACGAAGACTGCGGTGAAGGTTATCTCTGCGACAACGAAAGCGGTGCATGCGTGGAAGATCCTTCTATCATCAAATGCGAAAACAGCACAGTCAAAGCATCTGTCGGTAAAAACAGCCCGAACAGCAAAGTCATCTTCATCAGCAATCCGCAGACGGATCTTGTCATCGGTCAGCTCGAAATTGCAGGAAACGGCGAAAACTGCTACCAGAACCTTGAATCGATCAAACTCAAAATTGACAAAAAGGATAGCAACATCAACCTTTCCAACATCAAAATGTATAAAGACAACAACAGCAACGGAGTTGTCGACGCGGAAGACACGCTTCTTGCAAAAGCTGACGACGTATCTGGAGGATACGCATCTTTCTCATCTAAAGATCCGGAAAACAGACTCTGGGGCAACAAGAAGAACAACATTCTCTTCACGCTTGACGCTGCATACAAAGAAGGTGCTGCAATCCAGAACAGCGCAACATTCACGGCTTTAATCGAAAAGGAAGGCGGAATCAGCCTGAAAGACGGCGGAACTGTCACTATTGAAGGTCTTCCTGTCGAGTTCAGCACATTCCAGTTCGAGCCCGCTGAAGGTTTCATCGTAACGAAAGGCCAGCACGATCCTGAAGTTCCGGCAAAATCGGAAATGAACAAATTCCAGGATGTTCTTCAGCTTAGAGTAAGAGCAAACGGTGCTGACGAAACGATCAAAAAGATGAAAATCAAAGTTCCGGCTTCAAATCTCGTTTCTTTCGGCGGCGGCATCGCCAGACTTGCAGTTTACGAAGATACCGACAACGACGGAAAAGGTGATGTTGAACTTGCTTCGGCGACCACTTTTGATGAACCCAAAATGCATCAGTTCACGCTTTCGTTCGATGTTCCGAAAGATACCGACAAATATCTTACGATCAAAGCCGAACCTGCTCTCAAAGACGGCGAAATTTTCCAGATCTCCGTTTCGAATATAACCGTAGGCACCCTCAGCGTTCTCGGTCTTCCGGTAGATTCAAGACCTTATGAATACTCCTGCGATCCGAACCTCGAAGACTGCGGCGGAGACGGCGGATGCTCGATAGTTGCTGCGGAAGAAACTGACAACACTCCGTTCATTGCACTTGCAGCTGCTGCAATGCTTCTTCTTTCGGCAATTGCCCTCAGAATGAGAAAAAACTAATTCCCTAAATTCCCTAATCCCTACTCCCTAAATTAACTTTCCACTTGCAATTTCCAACTTTCTGAGTATAAAAGCGCGGTTTTTTGATTTGTGGGATTTATTTATGTTTCTGACCATTAATAATTAAAAGTTTGGAGGAGAAAACAATGGCAGCAAAGAAATTCGTTTACTTCTTCGGACCTCAGGGTTCGGAAGGAAACGCTTCGATGAAAAACACACTCGGCGGAAAAGGTGCAAACCTCGCCGAAATGTGCAACATGGAAATTCCGGTTCCGGCCGGCTTCACGATTGCAACAGATATGTGCACGGTTTACTACAAAAACGACAGGAACTATCCGCCTGAACTCGCAGAACAGGTAGATGAAAACCTTAAAAAAATAGAAGAAGTTATGGGCAAAAAATTCGGAGATCCGGAAAATCCGCTCCTTCTTTCTGTCCGCAGCGGCGCACGTGCTTCGATGCCCGGCATGATGGACACGATCCTCAACCTCGGCCTCAACGAAACAACACTTCAGGGACTTATCAAAACCGATAAGGATACCCGTTTCGCATGGGACAGCCTCCGCCGTTTCATGCAGATGTACGGAAACGTCGTAATGGGAATCAAAGGCGAGAATTTCGAACATGCAATCACTTCGCTCAAGAACAAATACGGCATCAAAAACGACCTCGAAATGACGGTTGAAAACCTGAAAGAGCTCGTCGAAGCATACAAAGTCATCGTCAAAGAGCAGACGGGCAAAGAGTTCCCGGCCGATCCTAAAGAACAGCTCTGGGGCGCAATCGACGCTGTTTTCGGCAGCTGGATGAACGAAAGAGCTATCGTTTACCGCAAAATGAACGGCTTCTCCGACGACTGGGGAACCGCTGTAAACGTTCAGGCAATGGTTTTCGGCAACATGGGCGACGAGTGCGCAACAGGCGTTGCCTTCACAAGAAACCCGGCAACCGGCGAGCACGTTTTCTTCGGCGAATACCTCATCAACGCTCAGGGCGAAGACGTCGTTGCAGGAATCAGAACTCCGCAGCAGATCACACTTACCGGCAGCAGAAAATGGGCTTCAGACCACAACGTAAGCGAAGAAGAGAGAGCTTCAAAATATCCGTCGCTTGAAGAATACATGCCTGAAGTTTACGAAAATCTCTGCAACATCTACAAAAAACTCGAACTTCACTACCATGACATGCAGGATATCGAGTTCACGATCGAAAACAGAAAGCTCTGGATGCTTCAGACCAGAAACGGCAAAAGAACGGCTGCCGCTGCGGTCAGAATCGCGGTTTCGATGGTTGACGAAGGTCTCATCACGAAAGATGACGCCATCATGAGAGTTTCTCCCGACCAGATCAACCAGCTTCTTCACCCGCAGTTCAGAAGCGACGACAAAAGAAATGCAAAACTCCTCACGAAAGGTCTTCCGGCAAGCCCGGGCGCGGCTACAGGACAGATCGTTTTCGATGCAGACGCAGCAGCCGCATGGAGAGCTGAAGGCAAAGATACAATCCTCGTAAGACTTGAAACCAGCCCCGAAGACATTACCGGCATGGTAGCAGCAAACGGCATTCTCACCGGCCGCGGCGGTATGACTTCACACGCTGCCGTAGTAGCCAGAGGCATGGGAAAATGCTGTGTAAGCGGCGCAGGCGAACTCGTAATCGATGCAGTTACAAAAACCGTCACAGTAAAAGGAACTGTCCTCAATGAAGGCGACTGGATTTCGATAGACGGCAGCACGGGCGAAGTTCTTCTCGGCAAAGTTGCAACAGAAGAGCCGAAACTTGACGGCGATTTCGAAAAACTTATGCGCTGGGCAGACAGCAGAAGAGTTCTCAAAATCAGAACCAATGCAGACACACCGAAAGATGCAGCGACAGCACGCAGATTCGGCGCTGAAGGTATCGGTCTCTGCAGAACCGAGCACATGTTCTTCCAGGGTGACAGGATCAAAGCGGTCCGCGAAATGATTCTCGCAGACGATCTCGAAGGAAGAAAAGCCGCTCTCGCAAAACTCATCGAACACCAGAGGAACGATTTCCTTGCAATATTCAAGGAAATGCAGGGACTTCCTGTAACAGTCAGACTTCTTGATCCGCCGCTTCACGAATTCCTTCCGTCCGAGCCGAAACAGATCGAAGAAATGGCTGAGACAATGCACACCACAGTTGAAAAAGTTTCCAAGAAAATCGCAGAACTGCACGAAATCAACCCGATGCTCGGACACCGCGGCTGCAGACTTGGCAACACCTATCCCGAAATCACGGAAATGCAGTCCAGAGCTATAATCGAAGCTGCATGCGAGCTCACCAGAAAAGGTGTCAAAGTATTCCCGGAAATCATGATCCCGCTCGTTGGAAAAACCGAAGAGTTCAAATACCAGGAAAAGATCGTCAGGGAAACTGCCGAAAAAGTTTTTGCAGAACAGGGAATCAACGTAGAATTTATGGTCGGAACAATGATCGAAGTTCCGCGAGGCGCGCTCACTGCCGACGAAATCGCAGAAAATGCGGAATTCTTCTCGTTCGGAACAAACGACCTTACCCAGATGTGTTTCGGCTACAGCCGTGACGACGCCGGCAAATTCATAAAAGATTACCTTGCGAAGAAAATCCTCGCAGTCGATCCCTTCCAGTCAATCGACCAGGACGGTGTCGGCCAGCTTGTCGAAATCGCGGCAAAACGCGGCAGAAAGACCAGACCGAACATCAAACTCGGCGTCTGCGGTGAACACGGCGGCGATCCGGCTTCGATCGATTTCTTCCACAGATGCGGACTCAACTACGTCAGCTGCTCGCCTTACAGAGTTCCCGTTGCAAGACTTGCGGCAGCTCAGGCGGCGATCAACAACGACGTGGTCCGTGAAATAAAACAGACCGTCGAAGACGCATACAGCCAGGCGGAACGCGGTTTGAAAAACCTTAAAAAGACCGTCGAAAACAGCGAAATCAAACAGACTGTCGAAGAAAGCGCGAAAAAAATCTTCGCAGGCATCAAAGAAAAATTCAAAAAAGACTAACGACCCGAATTTACTGATATTTTCTGTAGAGACGTCATATTATGGCGTCTCTACCGTAAATGCCTCCGCCATTTTTTGTCGATATATCGTGATTTCGAAATTTCGATATTCGAGGCGGCGAATCGAAATAATCGAAAAAAACACCTCCGCCGCTCCCTAAATTCCCTAAATTCCCTAAATCCCTAAATTTGAGTTTATTTCCTCAGATTATTGATCCTTTCTTCAAGGCCCGGATGTGTCGAGAAAATTTTGAAAAGAAAATTCGATTTCGGTGAATAAATGAACATGTGCGCCGTCGAAGCCGAAATCGCGCTTCCACGCTGCGCCTCGACGATCCTGTCCTCCGCACCTGAAATTCTGCAAAGAGCGTTGACAAGGTATTCACCGCTTCCCATCAGCTTTCTGCTGTAATCGTCAGCCAGATATTCGCGTGAACGGCTTATCGCAGCCTGGATCAGCATCGCTGCAACAGGCGAAAGAAGCGCAACAAAAATCCAGCCTATCGCGTTTCCGTCACGTCTGTCGCTTCCGCTGCCGCCGAAAATACCGAACCAGCGTGTCATCGAAGCGATCCACATGATAGCCGAAGCCATTGCCGCAACGATCGTCTGGATAAGAATATCATAATGTTTGACGTGACCGAGTTCGTGTGCAATTACAGCAGCGACTTCATCGTGCGGAAGCGCATCCAGCAGCCCCTGCGTAACTGCGACAACCGCGTGTTTCGGGTTTCTGCCGGTCGCAAAAGCGTTTGGTTCCGCAATCGGAATAACGTAAAGTTTGGGAACGACCGGAAGTTCAGCAGCATTTGCCAGTTTGGTAAGGGCATCGAAAAGCCATGCGTGTTCTGTCGAATCCGCCGGCTGTGCCCGGTAAGCCGCAAGAACGATCTTGTCGCTGAAAAAATAGCTGAAAAAGTTGAAAGCAAGCGAAATTGCGAAAAAAATGAACGCACCGTCGGGACCGCCGGTCATATAACCGACAAAAACCAGAAAAACCGACATCAGAACAATCAAAAATCCGCTTTTAATAATGTTGAGCATTGAAAAACCTCCTAAAAGTAACCACTCAGTCGCTGCTTCGACAAGCTCCCAGACCCCTCAGGCTCTATGAGCCAGCTCCCCTAATTTAGGGGCGCCTATTCTTCTCCGCCGCTCCCTAAATTCCTTAGACACCCTAGATTCCCTAGACTCCCTAAACTCCTTATATTTCCCGAAAGTGAAAAAACAACCCGAAACCACTAAATAATTGCCTTTTTCGCCGCAAATATTAAAAATTCACGTTTTTTGGGAGTGAAAAAATGGATTTAAAGGAAAATTTCCGGGCAAATTTTAAAGAAATCGTTGAAAAAACCGGGTTTTCAGGCAAAAATTTTTCAATTTTAGTAGCCTGTTCAGGCGGAGCCGATTCTCTCGCCCTTCTCTATCTTCTTCATGAAATAAAAAAAGATTTCGGTTTCACAGTTGCGGCAGCTTACGTCAATCACAAACTTAGAAATGAAGCTGATGACGAAGCCAAATTTGTTGACAAAATTTGTCAAGAGCTTGAAATCACTTATTTTTCGCTTGAGTTTGAACCCGACTTCTGGGATTTTGACAAAAAAAATATCGAAGAACGGGCAAGACTCAAGCGCTACGAACTTCTATTTGATTTGGTAAAATCCAATAAATTCAACATGTTGGCAACAGCGCACCATCTTGACGACCAGGTTGAGACAGTTCTGATGCGCATTTTTGACCGCGGCACGGGTTTAAAAGGCTTAAGCGGCATAAAATCAATAAATCCAAACTGCGATTTTTTATCGAATACACAAAACGATGATTTTTTTGTAATTCGCCCGCTGCTGAATATCGCCAAAAATAAGATTTCAGCCTTCATGAATGGGCGACAATTTTTGTCAGACCCTTCAAATTATTACGAAAAATACCGCAGAAACTACTACCGTCACAAAATTCTGCCGGCTCTCGACGCACTTCTGCCCGAAATTCCCTACAAAGAAAATATAGCACGCCTCGCTGAAAACGCCGCACGCGAAAGTGAAATCATGCGCGAACTCATGGACGATTTCTGGCGGAATCTCACGGCAGAAAATGCCGAAAAGACGATTTTCATCCCAATAAATACAATAAAATCAAAAAGTTATGACTTCTGGCTCACAGCCTTTTCCTATCTTTTTTCGTCAACGGTTTTTGTCAGATCCGGTTTTCACCGATCACCGTCGACAAAAACTCTGCACGATATCGTCGATTTCATCACAAAAACTGATCCGGGAAATGCCAGCTACAACCCGTTTGTGCTTGAACGCACGAAAGAAGGGGTGAAAATTCACCAATAAAATCGCCGTATTTCTGTAGAGACGTCATAATATGGCGTCTCTACTCCCTAAATTCCCTAGACACCCTAGATTCCCTTTCCCTAAAAACAAAAAAGATGAGACATGTCAGGTCGCGTTTCTACGTTGTTCACACGATGTTCCCATCGCCACACTGGAGAGGGGTCAGGGGTGAGGTCAGAAGTCAAAAAAAACCCCGCCGGAGCGGGGTTTGAAAAATCAAGCAAGGTCAAACTTACTTGGTGGTGTGGTTAAGGTTGAAACCTTTGTCCATGCAAGCTTTTCCCCAGTTGTTGCTTGCTGTGGTGTCGGTGTTCGGAACCTGATTCTTATCAATTGCTTCTGCATAAGCGATTGAAGAATCTTTTGCAACTGAAGTACCTGAACAGCCGTTGGTTGCACTGGTTGTGTAAGCATAGAAAGCTCCGCATGCCCACGGATCTGTTGCAGCTCCTGCAGCGGTGCCTTTGCAACCAGCAACATCAGAAGCAGTTTTGCCCGAACTGGTTTTGTAACCGATCGAGTTAATTAAAGTTGCGAAGTCAGCTGTTGATTTGCCGCCTTTGTCCGGATCTTCCTTCCAAAGGATCTGCATCTTTACAACTTCTTTAAGGTTGGTAGCAACCTCAGAAGTTCTCGATTTTTTGGTGTAGTCGCTGTACATAGGAATAGCAACTGCTGCAAGAATACCGATGATTGCGATAACAATCATGAGCTCGATAAGTGTGAAACCTTTTTTCATCTTTCTCTCCTTTTGATGAAATTAATAAAATAACGTCGTCTGACTATCAAACAACAAATTCCGATTAACATAAAGCAAAAAGCGTGCCAAAACTAATGCCCCGAACCGTGTTTATAAAAAAAATCACTGCTCATGCAGCCGGCACGAAAATCTGCGTGCAAGACTGTATCATTTATACCCAAAGCCCATGCAAAGTTGCCTATGCCGTTGTCTGCGCATGACATGGTTGCAGGATTGTCTGTGGAATAAGCGTAATAATTACTGCATGAATAAATATTCGTACTGTCGTTTGCAGTATTTGTTGAGCTCAGACACGCTTCCGGAGTCGAAGCAAAAGTGCCTTTGCTTGTTCTGACACCAATAGATGCTAGTCCGGTCGCAAATTTTCCGCCGCTGCCGGGATATTCCTTGTAAATAAACTGAAATTTAACAACATCCTTAAGAATTACCGGAACTTCCGATGCTTTTGCCTTTGAGTTGTAATTAGAGTACATCGGAATGGCGATTGCCGCAAGAATGCCTATCAAACCTATAACAATCATCAACTCAAGCAGTGTGAAGCCTTTCAATTTCATAACATAACACCATAAAAAAACACAAAAACTTGCCGAATCATGCAAATTTTATGCCAAGCTGACCTCTCCGTCACTGCGTGACACCTCTCCTTGTCAAGGCGAGGCAAGAAAAGGTTGCGCAAAAAAATTTTTTCCTTATAACATCAAAGGATATTTTTACGGGGAAGAAATGGCTGCGGAAAATTATAAAAAATTTGATGTTTTAAATGTCGGTCTTGCAGGAATAAATCTTATTGAAGCGGCTGCGGGAACAGGAAAAACGTTTTCGATAGCAACAATGGTCCTGCGCTGGATTCTGAGCACGGATCACCCTGTCGATTCGGTTCTTGCCGTGACTTTCACGAATTACGCGACCGCAGAGCTCAAGGAGAGGATCCTCAATTTTCTCGAAAAAGGGCTTGAATTTTTCAAAAAACCGGAAAACTGCGGAGATGAAACCATAAAAGCAGTATGCAGCTGCTTCCCGGACCGCAGGAAAGCCGCAGCAAAGCTTAAAAAGGCGATAAACGACTTTGACACAGCTTCGATATTCACGATTCACGGTTTCTGCCGGAAACTTATCCGGGAGCACGCTTTCGAACTCGGGATCGATTTTCAGATGGAACTTTCCGAAGAGAGCAGTCCTGCCGATGACGCTGCCGTAACTTTTTTCAGACAGAATATAGCGGACTGCGAAAAGAATGAACTTCTGGAAAACAAGGCCGCAAGAGAAAAAATTTCTGTAAAAAAGCTGAAAGAGTTTATTTCAAAAGCGGGTATCGGAGTCGAAAACAAAAAAATCGAAATTGATGTCCCCGGCCTTCCGTTTTCAGAAGAAATAGCTGAAATTTATAAAGATTTTGCCGAAAAAGCGCCTGTAATAGCAAAAAATAACCGCGACAGAAAAAACGTCATGGGTTTTGACGATATCCTGCTGATAATATATGAGGTCCTGAAAAATGACGAAAGCGGGGCAAGGGTGCTTCAAAAAATCATGGAAGAACGCTACTCGCTTGTTCTTATTGACGAATTCCAGGATACGGACCCGTTTCAATACTTTATTTTCAAAAAACTTTTCTGCAACGGCAGCCATACCGTCTTTTTTATCGGAGATCCGAAGCAGTCGATTTATTCTTTCAGAAAAGCCGATATCTTTTCGTATATCGAGGCAAAAAAAGAGGTGAAAAACATTTACGGCATGGAGACGAATTACAGATCTTCGGCCGCGGCAGTCGGGGCAACGAACGAAGTCTTTGCCGGAGAAAACATTTTCGGCGACGACTCGCTGATACAATACAAAAGCGTCACGGCTGCAAAAACTCCGGAGGATTATTCCCTGACAAAAAACGGCGAGCCTGTCCCGGGAATGTTCGTTTGTGAAATCAAGGACACGAAGGAACTGACAGATCAGATCTGCCGTCATATTGCACAGTCAATAGTTGAAATGACGGAAGCTGATTCTCCGTTCAAAATCAATGAAAACAGGGCTGAAAGAGCTGTCGGACCTTCCGATATCGCCGTTTTGACCGCAAGGAACGATTTTGCTCTGGAAGTGTGCGAAAAGTTGAAAAAATCCGGCATTCCGGCAATCGTCGAAGCTGACACGGCCAGGCAGCTTTCCGTATTTTCTTCGGAAGAGGCTTCCGTAATGCAGACGCTTCTTTACGCCGCTTCAACAGGCGGTTTTGGAGAATTCAAGGCGCTTCTTACGACATTTTTCTACAACAAAACTCTTGACGATATCGCAGGCGGCAACTTTCCTGCCGGCGAACTTCACGAACATTTCATATCATGCTTTGAAGAATGGGACCAAAAAGGATTTTACGCTGTTTTTTCGAAATTTCTCAAAAATGAAGAGATTCTCACTAACATTGCCCGTGAAGGAGAAAAAACCGTAAGTATTATCCGCCAGTTGTCTGAGCTGATCCACAAACACGAGCTGTCGGAAGGATATTCTTCTCACTGGACACCTGAATGGTTCGAAGGCAAAATAAAATCAAAAGGCAGCGCTGAAGACGAAATCACCCGTGCCGAAAGCGAAAAAACCGGATGTGTAAGGATAATGACCCTCCACAAAAGCAAAGGGCTTGAATTCAACATCGTATTTTTTCCGTTTATACTAAACAAAGAAAAAGGAGAAAAATGGGTGCTTCAGCATAACCAAAAGACATCCGGCGGATACGAAAGGGAAATGATTTTAGAAAAAGTCTCGGAAAGAAAACGGCACGGAGATCTGCCGAACGACGACGAACTTGAAGAAATGCGCAGAATATATGTAGGAATTACACGGGCAAAATATCTCACGGTGTGCTATACGCAGGAAGAAAAAAAATCTCTTGAACCGACCGCTCTCTTCAAGAACGGAACTTCAGGATCCATCAGCAGCTGCAACATGACGATCATGAACTGCGGTAGAGCGGCAGCGGACAGAGAAAAACAGGATCAGCCTGAAACAAAACTCCGCCCTCCGGAAGAGGCTGCGCGCGAAATAACTCCTGACTGGAATCTGTCGAGCTTCACGGGAATAATTTCTTCCGGCCGGAATGTTGACGAACATGCAGGGGGTGATGACGGAGATCCGGAAAGCAATGAAGCTTCCGGGGCACGCCAAGAGACTTCGGAAGACGAAAGCGGCCCGATGGCACTTTTTCCGAAAGGAACGGAAGTCGGAATAGTTCTTCACAAGATCTTTGAAAAAGCCGATTTTACTACTGACAACAACTCGGAAATTATAAGCACGCTCCTAAAAAGAATGATGAATTTCAACAGTAACCAGGAACTTGAAAACGCTGTTTCGGCAGTCAGCTGCTGTCTTGATTCCGTATGTTCGGTACCGATGTTCGGCAACGAAAGGACTCTGCACGATGTCGCAAAAGACGACAGAACCTCAGAAATGGAATTTTTCATCGCGGTCAGAAACGAAATGCAGAAAGGGGAACTCTCCAGGATCATGAGCGACAACTACAGAACGGCAGAAATCAAAAACGACAATATCGGAAAAGGTTTTCTCAAAGGTTCCATAGACCTCGTCGTAAAAGTTGACGGCAAATATTACATTATTGACTGGAAATCCAACAATCTCGGCAGCTGCTTTGCCGATTACAACGAAAAAAATATGAAAAAAGAGATGATAAAGCACAACTATTATCTCCAGTATATGCTCTATCTTGCAGCTTTCGACAAGTACATGACGACCGTTGATCCCGAATATTCATACAAGAACTGTTTCGGCGGAGTAAGATACGTTTTCCTGCGCGGCGTGAAGGCAGGAAGCACTAAAACAGGTATTTTCTCAGACAGACCGGATGAACAGGAATTAAGAAAAATCCAACAACTTTTCGAGGACAAAGCATGATTTTTGACACCAGAATCTACATATTGAATGAAATATCCAAAGAAAAACTGATTTCTGCGCCGGCAGTAAACATCGCCGAATTTCTGTGCGGACTTGAAAAAAATCTTTCACAAAATGAAATACCTGCTCTCGCAGCAGCAGCAGCACTTGCATTTGAACGGGCAGCATCAGGCAGCATCTGTCTTACAAAAGAAGATGTCGGAAACTTTATCAAAACAAACAGCGAGATTCTTTCAAAAATAACTTTCCCTGACTGGAACGAAATAACAAACATCCTTCCCGAAAGCTCCTGCTGCACCACGGATCCTGCTTCGGTGCAGCGGCCGTTAGTCCTTTCGGGCGACAGAATCTACTTTTACAAATACTGGCTTTACGAAGACCTGCTTGCAGCAAAAGTGCTGAATCTGTCATGCGGAGCAGGGAAATATGCCGGTCATACCGCTGAAATAAAGGCTGTTTTTGCAAAATTGTTCGACGTAAAAAGCAGTGAGCAGCAGAAAGCGGCAGAAACTGTCATCGGGCGCCGCTTTTCAGTCATTACCGGAGGTCCCGGAACAGGAAAGACAACAACTGTCGCAAAAATTCTCGCCGGAATTTTAAGTGCCTGCGAAAAAGCAAGAATAATCCTCGCAGCACCGACCGGCAAAGCGGCTGCAAGAATGACCGAGGCTCTGAAAAATTCCGTTGAGGACAAAAAGGGAAACAATAATTTCAAAGAGATTTCTCAGGATATCCGCAGGAAAATACTCTCTCTCGAAGGTCAGACAATACACCGCATACTTGACAAAAAATTCGGAAAGCCCGAAAAAAACAAGGAAAATCCGATATGTGCAGATCTCATAATTGTTGATGAAGCGAGTATGATAGACATTGCCATGTTCTCAGAGCTTCTTGACGCCCTTGCCGAAGAAACTTCGCTTATTTTGCTAGGCGACAAGGATCAGCTCGCCAGCGTTGATGTCGGAAATGTTCTCGCCGATATATGCGGCTGCAGAGAACTCCTGACGGAAGGAACCGTGTCTGAACTTAAAACAAGCCGCAGATTTGATGATGCTCCGGGCATCGGAGAACTTGCAAAAGCTGTCAACGATCAGAAAAACGCCTCTGAAATCATTAAAATATGCAAAGAAAAAAGCGATCTTGAATTTATTGAATCGAAAAAAGAAATAAAAGAAATTATCTGCGCCGAAGCAGAACAAAAATACCAATTTCTTTCCGATCCGAACCTAAGCCCCAAAGAAATTCTAAATAATCTTAATAATTTCAAAATATTATGTCCCTCCAAAGAAGATTCTCTCGGAGTCGAGAAACTCAACGATGAAATTGAAAAAGCTATAGTAGGAAAAGACAATTACGATGCCTGCTACAACGGCAGACCGATAATGATAACCAGAAACGACTATGACAACACCCGCCTTGTGAACGGCGACTGCGGCGTAATACTGAAAAGAGACGGCGCAACAAAAGCATGGTTCGAACAGAACGGCGGCACAAAATCGTTCAATATTTCCGAACTTCCGGCTTTTGAAACAGTCTACGCGATGACGATTCACAAAAGCCAGGGGAGCGAATACAATTCGGTACTTGTCGTTCTTCCCGAAAAGGATATGCAGATTCTTACAAAAGAGCTGCTTTACACCGCAATAACAAGGGCAAAAAAGAATATTGAAATAGTTTCTTCGAAAGAAGTTCTTCAAAGCACTCTCGAAAGAAGCGCGGCAAGGAGGAGCGGCTTCGAAGAGGCTCTGCGAAAAAGGAAACAGGCATGAAATACTTTCTGGGACTTGATTTAGGCTCGGTAAGCCTTGACTGCATTATTCTGAATGATGAGAAAAATATAATTTACCAAAGTTACCGCAGGACAAACGGCCGTCCGATGCAGGCTGCGGCGGAACTTTTCAAGGAAATTTCGGAAAAATTCACGGAGTTTGAGTTTTCGGGTGTTTGTGTCACGGGTTCCGGCAAGGAACTCATCGCGAACCAGCTCGGTTTTGATGTCACAAACGAGATCATAGCCCACGCGACTGCGGCATGGACACTTTATCCCGACACAAAATACATCATCGAAATAGGCGGTCAGGATTCAAAATTCATAACGATCGGAACTGACAAAAACGGCAGGCATTATCTCGAAGACCACGCTTTCAACGAGCTCTGCGCAGCGGGCACCGGCGCATTTTTAGACCAGCAGGCACAAAGACTTGGACTTACAACGGAAGAACTCGGAAATATCGCTTTCTCGGCGAAAAATGTCCCGAGTGTGGCCGGAAGATGCTCCGTTTTCGCAAAATCGGACATGATCCATCTGCAGCAGAAAGGGGTTCCCAAGGATGAAATAGCTGCCGGACTCTGCTTTTCCCTTGCAAGAAACTATCTCTCGGCTTTATGCCGGGGCAAACTGCCTCATCCGCCGATACTTTTCCAGGGAGGAGTCGCCGCAAACAAAGGTGTCGGAAGAGCTTTCCGCGAAATTCTGGGACTTAATGAAACAGAACTCAGAATCCCCGAGAATTTTGGTGAGATGGGGGCGATAGGCGCCGCGCTCATCGCATACGCAAGCGCTCCGAAAAAATTCCTGCTTTCCGAAATAACAAAGAATTTTTCAGTTACTTTCGATTTTATCGAAGAGAGCGATTTAGAGCCTCTGAAAGCTGAAGAAATACCGCAGAGTATAGAAAATATGGGACGAAGTGAGGATTTATCGGAACTTTTTTTAGGCATCGATGTGGGTTCCGTCAGCACAAAAGGGGCACTTCTCGATAAAAACAGAAATGTTGTAGCAAGCGCATACCTTCCGACTGCCGGAAAACCGCTTGAAGCAGTTGAAAAAGTTGTCTCTGAAATTACTGCGAAAGCTCCAACTGAAGCACCTTTCGCGGCAGTTGCGGCGACTGGTTCGGGAAGAGTTTTAGCCGCAAAATATCTGCATACAGACCTCACGATCGACGAAATTTCGGCCCAGTCGGTTTCATGCGGATACTTTTTTCCTGAGTGCGACACGATAATCGAAATCGGCGGCCAGGATTCAAAATTCATAAAAATGGAGAAGGGCGCGATAAGCAATTTCAAGATGAACAGAGCGTGTGCGGCAGGAACCGGTTCGTTTCTTGAAGAACAGTCGAACCGCCTTAAAATCAGCATAAAAGATGAGTTCTCAGACCTCGCCTTTAAATCGGCTCATCCTGTAAAACTGGGAAGCAGATGCACCGTTTTCATGGATTCAGATCTGGTCCACCATTTGCAGAGAGGCGCAAAAACAGAGGATCTGTGCGCAGGGCTTGCTTACGCGACATGCGAAAACTACATCGAAAAAGTGGCGGGATCGTCAAAATTCGGAAAAAACATAGTTTTTCAGGGAGGAGTCGCGAAAAACAGAGCGGTAGGAGCCGTTTTTGAAAAACTTCTGAAAACTAAGATCAAAATCCACCCCTACCCTGAAATTTCGGGGGCAATCGGGGCAGCGTTCTTCGCTATGGAAGAGCATCTTTCGCCCAAAAAAGAGGAAAATAAGGCTGAGCCCGTAAACGGTTTCAAAATCCGTGACGAACTTCTGCTTTCATACATTAGAGAATACGATGTAAACCCGCAGACCCCTGACTGCAAAGGGGTCATAGCGATGCCGTTCGCACTGAATCTCAAGGAATTTCTCCCTTTCTGGGCGGCTTTTTTCGGCGAACTCAACTATGAACTTCATCTCTCGCCGGAAACAAATTCTGAAATCGTCCAGACAGGTCTGATTCATGTTCCGGCGGAATTCTGCTACCCGATGAAAGTCCTTTTCGGACACGTTAAAACCCTTTTGGATAAAGGATACAAGCGTATTTTCATCCCCCACATGCAGTTTTTCGAGCCGCCGAAAAAAAGGCTGCAGTATGCCTGCCCCTACACTCAGGCCGCGCCATATATCATCAGGGAAAACCTGAAAAGCGATGCCGAAATAATGACCTTGAAATACCCGGTCGAAGGAGAGGAAAATTTCTGGATCGAAAGCACCGCAAAAACGCTGGGACTTACTTTCTATGAGGTCGATTCGGCCTTTGTGAAAGCGCGTGCTGCACAGCGGGAATTTGTCAACAGGTGCATTGAAAAAGGAAAGGAGATTATTGAAAAAATCGGGCGCGAAAACGGACGCGGAGTCATCCTTCTGGGGCGTCCCTACAACACCGGAGACCGCCACATAAACCTGAATATTGCTGAAAGACTTACTAATCTAGGCATTTCGGTGATCCCGCCGGACTTTCTTCAGCTTGAAACAGAGGAACTTCCGCATATCTGGGACCGGGTACGCTGGGGTTACGGCAGAAAACTCGTGAAAGCGGCAAGAATTCTCAAAAAACACAAAAATCTGGGCGGAGTCATCGTCACAAATTTCGGCTGCGGACCTGACGCTTTCATCGACCAGTATCTTGAATACGAGCTTTCAGATACGCCGCATCTTGTTCTCGAATTTGACGACCACCGCGCCGAAGCTGGCCTTGTGACGAGGCTTGAAGCGTTCTCGCGCAACTTCAAAATCGCAGAAAAAGAACGCCCGGCTGTTGACGGAATCGACCCCGGGAAACCTAGAATCCCGCTTCGCGAATACACCTACTACATTCCGAGTTTCATGGATCACGCCATGGCGATAAGCGGCGCGCTCAAGGCAAGCGGCTGCAAGGTCGTTCTTCTGCCGCCGACAGACGACAAAAGCTGGGAACTCGGGCTCAAATACGCTTACGGCAGAGAGTGCCACCCCTTCATTTCGTTCGTGGGAGACCTGCTCAAAGCGGCGAAACGGCCTGATTTCGTGCCGGAAAAAGCGTGTTATTTCGGCCCGTCGTATTTCGGCGCGTGTCTCCTTCCGCAGTATATCATCGCGATGCACCTTGTTCTGAAGCGTCTGGGACTCGGTGCAGTCACGATCATGAATATCACCGACGAAACCAACATGAAGGAACTGGGACCCAAGTATCTTGCGAGAATGGCTCTCGGGATCTATGCAATCGACCGCTTTTTCAAGTGGAAAACAGAGATAATGCCTTATGAAGCCGAGGCCGGCGAAATCGAAAAAGTTTACCGCGAAGTTCTGTCAAACATCGAGAAAGGGCTTGAGACAGGCGGATTTTTCAAAGCGGTAAAACGCGGGGTCAAGGCGATGAAATCGATAAAACTGACTCCGCAGAACGGCTCGAAACCCAAAATCGGCGTCGTAGGAGACGTCTACACCAGAATCAACGCACATTCGAACGGAAAACTCTTTGAAAATCTCAAAAACATGGGCTTTGAAGTGTGGCCGTCGTGCTCGATGATCGATCTCACCTTCATGGCGCTCGAACTCAAATCGGACGACTTTCTGAAAGAAGGGAAAAAGGTAAAAAGTTTCCTCGCGAAAGGGACTTTTCCTGCCGTAAAAATGTGCCGCCATCTCATTGACAGATACTTCCCCGACACGATCAGAACTCCGCAGGAGAAAGACCTCAACTTCATCAAAAAGAGTGTCGGAAAACATATTGACATCACGATCGACCGCGCTTTGACACTGAATTTAAGCCGCATCGGAGAACTTCATGAAGCAAAAGCAGACGGAATTTTGAATGTCATGTGCCACAACTGCATGCTCGGCACCGTCACGGAATCGCTCACCTCGACTTTGAGAAAAGAAACTGACGACACGCCCATCTGCACACTTGTTTACGAAGGCCTGAAATCCACACATAACAAAAACCGCCTCGAAGCGTTCGCCCATCAGGTGAAACAGAAAATTTCGGAAGAATAATTAAAAAAACACCAACACTAAAAACTTGCCGTACACTTAATAAGATATATACTCCCCCGGTTGAACTGACGGAGGTCTTATGAAAAACTTAAAAGTCTGCACAGCAATCAGGAACAAGGATTTTGAAGATGAAATAATCAAAATCATCCAGGATTCAGGCTGGATGCATTCAAATGTCAACATTGACGACATTGTGAACGAACACAGGTCGGCGAATCTGGTATTCATCATTGAGGACAACTATTCGCAGATTCTTAATTTGATTGAATTTCACAATTCGTGCAATATGAATTTTATTCCGACAATCGTCCTTTCTACACCTGAATCAAAATTCAAAGAATGGGTCAAAGGCGTCAGATATCCCGAAAAATATTTTCACTGCGGCCTGATGAATTTCAGAATGATAGCCACACAGACAATCGGAACAATGTCGGCTTTAGCCGAAGCTCACAGAAGTATTGTGATCAGCAGATACAGAAATGCGGCGGCGGCGGCATTCAAGAAATCGGCTCTTGATTTCAGGGTATTCCTCAACGAAATCCTTGAGCTGACTCTTGACATACTCTATGCGGCAAGAGGTTCGATCATGCTGATCAACGAAAAAGGCAACCTTGTTGTTGAAGCGGCGACAAAAAAATCGATTCTCGGCGTCGAGATCCCGCCGTGCAATGAAAATGTCGCATGGACTGTCATCAACACGATGAAACCGATTTTTGTTGAAAACATAGACGACGATCCGAGATTCAAAAAGTCATCTTCTGGATACGCGAAAGACTATTTCATGTCCCTTCCGATATTCCTGAACAAAAAAATCGCCGGTGTTTTCAACGTCTCGGACAAAATGGTTTCGCTGATTTTCGACAACAACGACTACGAAAAAACAAAAGAACTTCTGTGCATACTCGAGCCTTACCTCTACATAAATAAACTGGCCAAATATTTGAGAGCGTTAAGAAATCAATAAAGCAATAATGCCTGACAGACCGTTGCTTTTAAAAATCGCATCAATTGTCATATATCTCTCAGCTTTTATTTCAGTCTGCCTTTTCGTCAACACGCAGATGAACAAATATGATTACTTCATCTATCTTTACGGCACATCTACCGCTCCGGGCTCCAAGGCTCTCGTCAAAGTTCTTTCGCGTGACGGCGAACTCGTTTCGAATCCTGTCGTATCCGTCAACGGAGTAAAACAGCCTTCTTCTCTCATCGACCTGCGCCCCGACATGAAAGAGATAAAAGTGGTTTTCGGCACGACAGAAGCCGTTTTTCCGCTGAAATACAAAGATGTCGCAGACTCGCGTTTAACTCCGCAGAAAAAGCTCCGTCCGACAAAACAAGAGGCTGAAAAAGCGAAAATCATGAATGTCGGAAACAGAAAAATTTTCCTTCTTCCGGAAAATTTCAGGGCTGTTTCGGAATTTGAGACCACTGTCGGCCTGTACTGCACTGAAAACGACAAACCGTGCGCCGACATTTCAATATTTCTCGACGGCTCGCAGCATGAACTTAACAACGGATTTATGAAATTCTCCACCGTTTTCGGAAAAGATCAGGGCATAAACATCTCCTTTGAAAACGGAGATAACGGCTATATTCCGATTCCCTACCACGGTAAAATGTTCAAATTCTACAAAACGCAGAATTCGCTCACCCTTGCTTCTCTCAGCGACACCAGAAATGTTCACATCGACTGTTTCAATGAGGGAAAATGGGTCGGCACGGATATCGTTTCAGTTAGCTACGAAGGGCTCGTCCTGCCGAAAGTCTACACTCAGTGCGATACTGTTCAGGCAAGTCTGAACTCAGCTTCGCCGGGAACCATGTTTGCTGTTCTTACAAATATAAAAACACCCGTCGGAAAGGTTGACGATCCTTACTATTCCGCTTTGTCAAAGGCGTTTCAGCACTTTTCCCCCTCAGCACAGAAATATTTCACCTCTTCCTACAACGCATCGTTTTTCCAGCCTCTTTCAACGGTATTTTCGGGTGAAAAACTTGAGAAAGAGTTCAACACTGCGCGTGAGAGCGAGCTTTCGGCATACCGGATAATGCTGATAATCTCTTCGATCCTCGGTTTTGCTCTCTTCGCTTATATCATGTTCAAAAACATCAAAGTGGTCGAAGACGAAGACGGCGAAGTGATTTCGAACTCGCTTGCAAAGCAGCGTGCAATTGCAATCAGCGCGCTTGCGTTTTATGCGCTTTTCATACTCGGTTTATTATATTTTCTTAACAATCTGGCGTAACTATGGGAATAATCAGACAGCTTTCCGAAACTATAATCAATAAAATCGCGGCAGGCGAAGTGGTCGAGAGACCGGCTTCAATAGTAAAGGAACTTATCGAAAACAGCATCGATGCCGGTGCAAAGAACATTGAAGTCGAAATCGAAGGCGGCGGAAAAAAACACATTTTAGTCCGCGACGACGGCTGCGGAATGAGCGAAGACGACCTTTTCATGGCGCTGGAAAGCCATGCAACAAGCAAACTAACGAAAATCGAAGACCTTGAAGATATCGCCACGATGGGTTTCAGAGGCGAGGCAGTTCCTTCGATAGCGGCTGTCACGAAGTTTTCTATCTCAAGCGCACAGAACCACGGAAACGGCTTCAAAATCGAGACGAAAAACAATTCCATCGTCAGAAATCTGCCGGTTTCGATGCCGAAAGGGACTGAAATAGTTGCAGACGACATTTTCTTCAATGTTTCGGCACGCAGAAAGTTTTTGAAGGAAGATAAGACCGAATACGGCAAGATCCGCGAAATAGTCACGAATTTCGCTGTCGCATACTATCAGACGGCATTTTCGTTCAAAAGCGACTCCCGTATAATTTTCAGCTATGCCGCGGCAAATTCTCAGCTTGAGAGGATTTCGTCGGTCTGGAAAATATCGAAAGAGCTCATAGGATCGGCGGAAGCTGCATATCAGAACACCGTTTCGGTTCACGCTTTCATTCCGAGTCCGCTCGAATCTGTTCCGAATCATTCGGTGATCACGGTAAACGGCAGGATAGTTTCGGACCGCGCGGTAAATTCAGCAGTTTTCAGCACTTTCAGAGAGGCTGTAGGCGGCGAATTCAAGTCTCCGGTCATGCTTTTCATAAAAACAGATCCGCACTTTGTCGATGTCAACGTCCATCCGGCAAAACTCGAAGTACGTTTTCTCAACACTTCGCTTGTTACATCGCTGATACGCGAGGCTATGCTAAAAGCCATTCAATCGATAAGGGATTGCAGGAAAAATGAGGCAGAAACCGAACCGAAACCATCGCAGAACCCTCTACCAAAGCAGGTTTCGCAGGATTCTGAAAATCACGGAAACACAGACAATACCGCAAAGCCTTCATTAAACGCGGTTCAAGAGAAAAATGACGGATTCGTCCACGGCAAAATTCCAGGCAAACCTGCTTCTAATGCAGGTTTCAGGACCTACGTCTACGAGCCTGTGCCGAAAAATTATGTAAATCCTTTCAAAATCAGAGAGAACGAACCGCTCTATACCCCGGCGAAACAGGAAAATGAAATTCCGGAACAGACTTACATCCCCGAACCGGAACACGGAAACCTTTTCGGGATGAAAATACGCGATTACAAAAAAATCGGAGTTGTTTTCGGCGTTTATCTGGTCATTGAAATGAAGGATAAAATCGTTTTTCTTGACCAGCATGCGGCGCATGAAAGAATAACTTATACCCGCCTGAAAAAAGCCCTTTCTATGAATAACGGGCTTTCGCAGGAACTTATAACTCCGCTTCTGATAAGGCTTTCTCCAACCGAAGCTGCAACTCTTGAGGAAAATCAGGATAAATTCAGAACGGCAGGTTTTGTAATCGACCTTTTTGATGAAAGTTCGGCGACACTGAGGGCAACTCCGGCGCTTGGTTTCGAGACAGACTGGGAAAAAGTTGTAAAAGAGATTCTCGGAGAATTTTCCGAATATGCAGGTTCGCAGGAAATGGAGCAGTTCTTCGTATCGCATCTGTCGCAGACCGCCTGCAAAGCCTCGGTTAGACGCAACGATCTCCTTGCCGATGAGGAAATTGATGCGCTTATAGACGCCGTAAACAAAAGCGATTTCCTTTCGTGCCCGCACGGAAGACCCTTTTTCTTCGTAATGACTAAAAACGAATTCGAAAAAAAAGTGCAGAGACGATGACTCTTATATTTATCCTCGGTCCTACAGCATCAGGAAAGACTTCCCTTTCAGTCGAACTTGCAAAAAAAATAAACGGAGAAATCATAGGTGCCGATTCCGTGCAGATTTACAAAGATCTGGTTATAGGTTCTGCCGCTCCGACCCGTGAAGAGATGCATGGAATCCCGCATCACCTCATCGGAACAAGGGATCTCAAAGACGAAATCAGCGCCGGGATCTACATAGAATCGGCTCTTCCGATAATCGATAAAATAGAAAAATCGGGGAAAACACCGATCGTTGTCGGCGGCACGAATTTCTATGTCGACGCTCTGATAAACGGGCTTTCGCCTGTCCCCGCGGCGGATGAAGAAACGATGCGCACTTTTGAAGAGGAGTTCAGCCGTTTTTCAACTGAAGAACTTTTTACCGAACTTCAGAAAACAGATCCCGAATGGGCTGAAAAAATATCTTCACCGAACGACAGACAGCGGATAAAACGCGGCCTTTTCGTCGCAAAAACTACCGGAAAAACTCTTACCGAATGGAATAAAATGGCTAGAGTAAACGCCTATTCCGGAAAATTCATTGCTTTAGGAATAGATATTCCGCGAGAAAAACTTTACGAAAGAATCAATCTGCGCACAAAAATCATGCTTGATTCGGGGCTTATAGAAGAAGTCTCTGCAATCAACCAAAAAGGGTTCGATTCTTCTAACTGCAAGGCTCTGACCTCTATCGGCTACATCGAGACAGAACGCTACCTGAAAGGCGAAATCGCATCAATTGAAGAACTTCGGGAACTTATCGCGCAGAATACGAGACACCTGGCGAAAAGACAGCTCACATGGCTTAGGAACCGTGACTATGTCGTGTGGAAAAATCCTGAAGAAATCCTGAAATTATCCTAGTAGAGACGTTTCCTGAAACGTCTCCTTAAACGTCTCAGACACGTTGATTAGTTGAATTTCTTATCGAGTTCGTAGAATACCGAGAGGTAAAGAGCATTTGAAACCTGCCAGTCGCGAACGACAGCGAAGTCTTTCTTGACATTGAGCTCGTAGTTGAAAGCAACATATTTGTGAACGTTGAAATCAAGTCTGAAGCGGGTTTCGAACTGAAGAGCATCCAACCATTTGAAATCGTCTTCAGGATCAGCTTTGTAGTTGTCTTTCGTGTCATCCGGCATATAGAACGGCATAATGACTCTTGCCATAAGGTCATAAGCAACTACTCTGTTTTTAAGGAAACCGTTAAGGGTAAGACCTGCTTCACCGCCGATTTCATAAACATTGTTAAGACCTTTGAGGGTCGCAATGTTGTCTGTGTCATCGAAATCAGAAACGATAAGTGTATCGCCTACAAAAACTTCTCTGCCTGCAAGACCGGCATAAACTTCAAGGTTTGCATCTTCTCTTTCGACCGGACGGACAAAGATACCGGTTCCTTCGGTAAGATAGAGAGGTTTGCCTGGTTCAGCCGTTTTGTATTTTCTCTTTTTCTCTTTGCTGGTAAGAGATTTACCGTCAACATCGTTATAGGTCGTGTCTTCGTTACGGTAGTCATATCCTGGAAGGAAGTGAGTCTCAAGACCGGCTTTCAAATAGTAACCGGCAATCTTGTGGAACATAAGGTTGTAACGGAAATCAAGTTTGAAAAGGTCGTTTGCAATTACCCAGCCGTCGAATGCAGGAGTGTAGCTTACGCCCTCTTTAAGGTTGAGGTCGGTAAGAACTTCGTGGATGCTCTCTTTGTACTTGTAGTTGAAAACGATGTTTGCATCCGTCTGGAAGTAGTGACCGTCCGTTTTGCCTGCAACAGAGTGGTTGTGCATGTAGCTTGCGGAAAGCTGGGGTTTGAAGTAGATGAAGTGGTGCGGATCAGCAGCCGGAGCTTCTTCAGCCGGAGCGTCGCATTTCGGGCAGTTGCAGTTGTCAGCCGGTACTTCTGCAGCAGCATCAGCAGCGGGCGCTTCTTCTTTTGCAGGTTCTTCTGCAGGAGCTTCTTCTTTCGCAGGCTCTTCTGCAGGAGCGGGCTGCTCAGCCGGAGCTTCTTCTTTTGCTGGTTCTTCTGCCGGTGCAGCCTGTTCTTCAGCCGGAGCTTCTTCCGCAGGTGCAGCCTGTTCTGCGGCAGGCTGGTTTTCGTCAGCAGCCGGCTCTTCTGCAGGAGCTTCCTGAGCTGTCAACGAAGTAAAAATAAAAACAATTGAAAGCAAAAACATAAAATGTTTCATCTTTTCCTCCTAAAACAAACAAAAAAATAACGGGCGGAATTATAGACAAAAAAAATTTTTTTGCAAATTTTTTACTCAATTCTTTGCTAAATTTTGCAGATTTTTTATAAAATTATGCGTAATTATATGAAATTTACACTGTTCCGCTCATGATCCATGTTCCTTTTTTGAGCCACTTTTCTGCGGCTGCGCGGATCATTTCGGGAGTGATGGAGTTTATGATTTCGAGCTGGCGGAGGTAAGTGCCCGCTTTTATTCCAAGAACTTCTTCGACCGCCATATTTTTTGCGTAGAAGCTGCTGCTCTGTAGAACTTTGGCAAAGCTGGTGGCAAGGGTGTTTTTGGTTTCGTTCAGGCGTTCTTCGACAAGTTTTCCGCTTTTGATTTCCTCGACCGCCTTCTCAAAAACCTCCTGGACCGCCTTGATCTTTTCGGGGCTTGTTATCGCGGCGAATATTTCGGCTCCGCCGACCGGAGTGTTCGTTCCGTAAAATGTGAAAGTATAGACAAGGCCGCTTTTTTCCCTGAGTTCGGTGAAAAGAGGCGATCTTTCGCCGGTGAGATAACATTCAAGAAGCTGCATCGTTTCGTAATCCTTGTCGTAGTGCGTGGGGCCTCTGAAAATTTTCGAAATATATGCCTGATCCTTGCCTTTAATCGGTATTTTTATCGTTTTTCCGCTCAGAGGTTTGGTGATACGCGCCGGGAATGCAAGCCGGCTTTTCCCTGACCTGAAACCTGAGAGCAGACTTTTTGCCGTTTCCGTGTCTGCGGCACCTGCGATAGAGATCGCAAAATCGTTTTTCTCCATAAAAATGTCGCGGACTTTTCTTGCATCTTCCAGCGTCATCTTGGAAATCGTTTCTTCGGTTCCGTCGGAAGGATATTCCCACGGCGTTCCGGCGAAAAGTTCTTTGTAAGCCGCAGTTTTGATGTGGTATCCCGGATACTCCTTCATCATAGAGATGTTTGAAAGGGCGTTGAGCCGCTCTTTTTCGAAGTCATCCTCTTTGATTTTGTTATTGAAAAATCTTTCGATAATACCCGCAGCTTCCTCGGTGAAGCTGTCGCGCGCCGTCCATTCGAGCCCGGCGTAGGAATTGCTGTTGAGGGGCTTTATCTTTATTCCGAATTTGTCGAGAAAGCTGTTGGTCTCGTCAAAAGTCATGCCGTCGGCAGAAGCAAAAATAGAAGAGACCGCAAGTTTGAAAGAGCCGGGAAGCCCTTTCAGATCCATAGCCGCGCCGCCTTTTTTGAGGATGCAGCCGCTGATGAAAGGAGAAGCGTCGAGCTTTTTGACAAAGCACTTCGTCCTGCCGTTTTTAATGATTTCGCGCTCTTTGTTTTTGTCATCGCCTTTTTCTGCCGGGAATTCGAACGAATTTATGTCGAAATTGCATCGCGGCGACTTCATGAAGCCTGTGAAGACTTTGTCAAAACCGAGCCATTCACGCTTGAAACTGTTCAGATCCTCGGCTGTGAGATGGAAAAGTTCGTAAAAATAGTCTCTGTCGAGTTTTTCCGCGTCTTTGAAAAGAAGATAGCTTTTTCCCATGATCGCAGGGGTGTTTCCGAGCCCTTCAGAATTAAAAAATTCCTTGCTGAGGAGCACTTCGCGCGCTTTTGCGACCTGGCTCTGCGTGAAAACGAGACCGTTCCATATCTCAGCCCATTTTTCGAGACGGCGCTTTATGTTTGAAGCCGGCATTGCGAAAAGCTGAACGTATGAAGAGCTCATAACACCGCATTCCACCGCCTCGACATAAGAATCGAAGATGTTGCTTTCATAGACAAGGCTGTTGTAGAGGACACCGCTATCCATCCCGTAAGTTATCGAGCTGATGAGGTTCATCACCGCCTCGGTTTTTCCTGTCTGCGACGGGAGCTTCCAACCTGCGGCGAAGTAGCATTTGTTCTGTTTGTGGCTTGTTTCGAACCGTTTTTCCCCTTTCCACGGAGTGAGTTTCCCCTTTTTCCACTCAGTGTTCACATCAAGTTTAATCGAGGGTTTTCCGTCGTAGCCGCCCGCAATAACAAGATAAGGTGCATTGAAAACGCGGTTCTTCCAGAAGTCAGCGATCTCTTTTTTCGTCGCTTTTCCGACTGTGCTTTCTTCGCCTAAAATCTTCTGCCCGTAAATGTGCGAACTGTAAAGGTTGTGCATCAGGCTTTCGTGCAGAGAGTCCGTCGGGTTGTCGTCATACATCGCCATTTCCTCGAGAACGACTTTTCTCTCCTCGTTGAAATCGGCATCGCTTATTGTCAGAAAACTTTCGGCAAAAAGCTTTTCCATAAACGCGAGAACTTTGAGCGCGTATTTGCTCTGGATCGAAATTTCGAACGCGATCACGTCGTTTGAAGTGTAGGCGTTGCTGCTTCCGCCGAGTTCCGAAACAAACTCGAAGATCGATTTTCCCTTGAATTTGAGCTTGAACGCAAGATGCTCGCAGAAATGGGCGAAACCGAGCGTTTTGTCGTCTTCGAGCGAACTTCCGCCCGGAAAACAAAGAGTGATCTCAGTGTATGAAAAATCCTTTTTATACTCAATTACAGGAATTTTTTGAATCATTTCAACTCCTTGAAATATTTGGTGATTTTTTATTTTTTAGAAATCTGTTACTTCGAATCCGGCAGGGATATTGGCTTTGAAATCCTTTTTGTCGAGAGCCGGATTGCGTTTGATGTCGCTGAAAGTGAACTGGGTCATGTTTTTCATCAGGTCGATGATGATGACGCTGTCGATCTCGTTGTTGATCGCGGTTATGAAAATGTATTTTACCTGCTGATTCGGCGTTTTCGGGGTGAGTTTGAGCATTTTCGAGCCGTCTTTTATGACCATCCCGGTCTTTTTAGCCTTCTCGATCGTGCCGGTGGAATCGCCGATCGTGAACTTCTTGCTGACTTCGTCGAGACCTTTGAGGAAAGCGAGGTATTCCGCCGCTTCGTTCGAGGATTTCTTGACCATGACATTCTTTTTCTCGAAGTTGATGATCGAAGTTTTTTCGGAATCGACTATGATCTGCTCGACCATTTTTCCGCCCATGAGAGCGTCCATTCTGATGTCACTCGGAGCTATAAACATAACCGTTCCGTTGTCGTGGCTCTTTTTTCCAGTCGCGTTCTGCGTCGTGACGCGGTCAAATTTTGCGGAAAAACTTTTGAGATTGTTGTACTGCCCCAAAATCGCTGCCGCTATGCTTTCGCCGTCATTTTTCGGCGCCTCTGCTGCAAAAAGTGATGAAACAGTAAAAAGCAAAACAAAGAAAATTCTTATAAATTTCATGTCGTCCTCCTTATTTGTAGACTTTTTCAACTTCGTCTTTGAGCATATTATATTCAACAAATCTGCGCGTCAGAGCCGAAAAACCGAAGAATCTCATCGGCGCCGGACTTTCAATATCAGTCATTATGTCGGCTGAAGCAAATCCGACGAACGGAACTCCCTGTCCCAACGTGATATAAAAAGAAGTCTCCGGCTCGGTTGTAAAACTGTCGTCGGTGCGGCGAATGGCTACCGAAACATCGTCGTCTTCGAATGAGAAAGAGTCTTCGGAATCGCTGCTTCCAAGCTCTGTCGCCGTGCCGACAAACTCTTTTCTGCCGAATGTTTCCCGAGTTACAGTATAAGTTCCCGCCGTAAACGAACCTTCGTCATCCAAGCCTTCGTAAACAAACCTGTAAGTCGTCGGCGAAGTAAGCCCTCTGACGACTTTCACCTTGTCGACAAACGGAGCGTTGTCGTAAGTCGTAGCGCTGTTTTTCGGGAACGACGAATAGTTTGCAGCAAGGTACGGCCGCATTTCGATTTCGTAAGTCGAAACCGCTTTCTCATCAAAAGGCTCTACCAGCCAGCTTTCAGCGTTGAAATCGTATGCTCTGACATATCCGTTTTTCATGCCGATCCAGATTATGTCGCCGCTTTCGGCTTCGACCGTCTCCCACGAAGAGGAAATCCCGGTATTTTCATCGGAAAGCGCCTCTTTTTCCTCGTCACTCAGATCTTTTTTGAAAACCTGAACCTTTTCCGAAACAGCTTCTGCTTCAAATTTTCTGTATTTGTAGCCTGATTTGTAAGGAAAAATATTTACTGCCGAAATGTCGAAACCTTCAGGCGTTTCGAGTGTGTGCAGAGAATTGAGACCGGCATCGAATATTTCAAGTCTGTTATCTTTGAAAAACGCGAGTTTACCGCCGTAAATACGAACCATCCGCCCTTCAATGTAATCGTCGAGAACTGCCGCTTCTTCGGGTTTAAGATCTTTGTCAATCGTGTAAACCGTTCCGGTCAGATCATCGAAAAGGTAGACTTTTTTGCCGATAACGGCAATTTCGGAAACCGGGAAATCGATCTGAACCCGCTCTCCGTTTCCTTCGGCATCGACAAAACCGATATAGTAGGCTGCGAAATCAGAACCGGAGAAGAAAAAGCCCTCGTTTTCGTAACTTTTTACGATTTCAGGATAGAAATCAAGGAGGAAACTGCGGTTAAACTCTTTGACCTGCTCGATTTTGTTGTCAAATTTACGAAGAACGATCCTTCCCTTGTGATCTCCGAGATAGAGCGCCTCTTTTTTTTCGTCTTTCCAATGATCTACGAGGACACGGCCGGTAGATGCGACTGCTACGACCGCCTCTCCGCCTGAGACTATTTTGTCGATTGAAACGCCTGTACCTCCGACGTAAATTCCTCGTTTTTTATCGCGTTTGTCTTTCAGACTTTTGTCGATCTTTTTCTCACATCCGCTGATTTTCTTTATTCTCGCTCCGTATTTAGCCGTATTGTCAACAACGAAAGCCATGTAAGATGTTTTTCCGTTTTTACAATGCATCCCGCTCACGGTAGTGTATGCTGCCGGACTGTCGAAAACATAGTCCGCACCGCTTGAACTGCACGATACGGCAATGAGAAAAACCGCAAAAACAATGAATAATCCGCAAGCATTTCTCATTCAAGGACTCCGATCTTCTTAATGACTTCTTCCGACATAAGATCTATCGAATAAAGGTAGGCCCTGTCATCCTGGAAGCACGAAACGAAAAGATAACCGGTCGTATTTCCTGTGCTTTTCGCATAAAGTTGATAAGGATGACACTCTTTTTTATCGTCTTTGTAGGAAATTTCGTCGCGGATTGAATTTCTTGCCGAATCGATAACGATAATTTTTTCATCAGTCGGAGCCGCAACAAAAATCAAGTCTCCGATCCTTTGAGAATTTTTGTTTTCATCAGCTTCTGAGGTATCGCTGTCGTCAGTCGTTTCATCATCGGCCGCTCCGGTTTCAACCTGATTTTCGGAGACATCGGCATCATCGATTTCATCATCGTCTGTCTCATCGCCATCATTTTCTTCCGCAGCATCGCTGTCGTCAGCTGCTTCGTCTTCATCATCGCTTTCCGCAGCTTCCGAACTGTACGGCAGCACCGCCATTTCGCCGAGATTCCCGCTGACGGAAAGGGTTTTCACGATTTTGAGTTCCTTATCCTCGATTTTAAAGGTTACAATCTGCGGAGCAGTGTCCTCATCGTAAGAATATTCGTAGGTATCTTCGTTGTAGGTGTTCTGGAAAACGGCGTAGAACACTTCGCCGTCGCCGGACTGTTTGATCGAACGGACATCAAAACCCTTTGTCGGCAGATCAATCGGAAGCTCTCTGACCTTGACCATGAATTCTTCAAGATTTTCCTTTGCCTCGATGAGCGAAATATTGCCGGAACTCCTGTGCGAAGCGAGGAAATAACCCGAATTTTTGTCGTACAGTATTTCGGTAACACCGTATTTGAGTTTGGAAGTTTTTATCACTTTCCATTCTTCGGTGTCAACGACTGAAAGTTCGCCGTTGAGAATATGCGTAACAAGAAGTTTGGACTCGTCTTCGTTGAGTATCAGCGCGTAAGGTTCTTTTTTTGTTTTCAGGATGTCGGGAGAATCCCCTTTTACGCCGTCATCGTATTGGAGCCTGTAACCACCGGATTTTCCCGCGACTTTTGCTCTGACAACGCCGTGTTTGTCACGCGTAGTGACGAAAATGTCCTTCTCGTCGGCAGAAACAGTCATTTTGCCGGCAATCGACGGAACAAGAAGCGAATTTTTGAAAACCATATCGCCTTCGTCGTCAATTTCCATGAGAACCAGTTCGCCGAAATCGTATTTTCGGTTCATATTACTGCTGAGATAGATAAAACTTTTTCCGTCATTAAAAAAGTAAAAATCGGTGATGCGGTTCACGACTCCGTCAGGCGGATAAATCAGTTTCGTGTCCGAATCGCAGGACATGAACACCGCTGCAAAAGCCGTAATAAGCAGGAAACGAAAAAATTTCGACATAAAAATCTCCTATTTGTAAACACCGCGCAACTCTTCGGGATGAAGGGATGCGACTTTTTTTCCGAGGTTATCCATAAACGCCTGCTTCAGCCCCTGATCATCGCCGATTTCTCCAAGAATATCAGACACATATTCAGCTTTTCCGACATTTATTCTTATATTTGACGGATGAAGTTTTCCCTGAGATATCGGGAGCATTTTTTCGCCGCCTAAAATCGAAACCGGCTGGACAAGAACGTTTTCACCGGTGTCGATCATCCTGTAAACTCCGGCAAGAAAGTGATCCATGCTTCCGTCGCGGCTTCTTTTGCCTTCAGGAAAAACAAGGAACATCTTAACTTTAGCCTTGATATCTTCCGCAACCTTTGCAGCAGCTCTGGCAATAACGCGGATCGGATATGCCACAGGCACTGATGCTACAGTCTGTGACTGGGCGATAAGAAGCGAATTGAAGTGCATGCTCGCAAATTTTCTGACAGGATGGGAAAAAACTTTCGGACCTGCAATAACTGCAAGTTTTCCGGCAAGTCCCGCTTTTTCGAAATCGGTGTCAAAAGCCGCCGCAAAAATATTCGCATCGGAATAACTGACGTGGTTCGCAACGAAAACGAGCCTGTCAGCTTTGCCTTCTGCAAGCAAATTCAAAGCATTATCGAGATTTTCAGTACCCTTGATATCAAATTTAAGCATGATGTCGAGAACCAGTTTCATAATATTGCGGACAAATTCCGACCCTTCCGAATACCCCCAGTCCTCGCCTGCGACTTCATATTTTTTCAGGAATTCCGAAACTGCGCTGTCAGGCTGATTATCGACAAAATTCCGAACTACCGGAACAAGATCATCCGGAAGCGCATCTTCCCATCCTTCAAGGAGTTTATAAAGCAATTCTTTTTCTTCTGACATAAGTTTCTCCATGTCAATAAATCAAAACCGCGATTTTTATATTAAGCACGTTTAAAAATCAAGTAATGACGGGAAAATTCCAATGTTTCACCCCGTCTCTCATAATTTTTGCCGTAAAAAAGAAAATCGCTATAATCATTCGTTTTCGTTTTTTTAACAATCATTTCGGAGGGAAAAATGAACAACAAAATCCAGGCTGTTCTCGATTTATTCGAAGAACTCGACAAGGTTCCGCGTCAGAGCAAACACGAAGAAAAAATCAGCGCATGGCTTGTAGAATGGGCAGAAAAACACGGTCTCAAGGCTGAAAGAGACGAGTTTATGAACGTTCTCGTCCACGCTCCGGCAACTCCCGGCTACGAAAACAAACCGACAGTCGTTATTCAGGGTCACATGGACATGGTCTGCGAAAAAATCGCGGGAAGTGCTCACGATTTCAGCAAAGATCCAATCAAATGCATCGTTGACGGCGAATGGCTCAGAGCTGACGGCACGACGCTCGGCGCTGACGACGGTATCGCTCTCGCTATGGGTCTTCTTCTTGCAACGGATAAAGACGTCATTCATCCGCCGCTCGAACTTCTCTTCACTATCGACGAAGAGACGGGACTTACAGGAGCAAACACCGTTAAACCCGGCTGGCTCAAAGGAAAGATCATGCTCAACATCGATACCGAAGATGAAGGCGTTTTCACGATAGGATGTGCAGGCGGAAGAGATACCAAAATCGAAATGGCATACACTCCGGCTGAAATTCCCGCTGCATACAAAGCTTACGACCTCAGAGTATGGGGACTTTACGGCGGTCACAGCGGTGTTGACATCAACCTTCCGAGAGGAAATTCCAACATCATCGCGGCAAGATTCCTCGATGAATTTTTGAGAAACGCGAAAATGCAGATCGTCAGCATAAACGGCGGAAGCGCGCACAACGCAATTCCGAGAGAGACCAACGTCCGCTTTGCTGCTGACAAAGATATAACGGCTCAGTTCAGCGCTCTCAAAGAGAAGATCTTCGGCGAGATCGGCTACGCTGAAACCGGAATGAAAATCGACCTTACGCCTGCTGAAAACAAAGGTCTGAAAGGACTCAGCCTTGAAGATTCCGCAAAATTCACAGGCATCATGATGGCTATGCCTCACGGCGTCGCAGCAATGAGCAAGGATATCGAAGGACTTCCGGAAACTTCCAACAACTTCGCGACAGTCAAAACGACCGAAAACACCGTTTCGATACTTTCGAGCCAGAGAAGCTCCGTTGAAAGCAAACTTGACTGGCTTTCAAGAAAAATCGAAGGGATCGCAGTCGCTGCAGGCGCAAAAACGGCAACAAGCGACGGTTATCCGAGCTGGGAACCCAACATGGAGAGCGCACTCAACAAAAAATGCGTCGAAATCTACACCAGACTTTTCGGCAATGCTCCGAAAGTCGAGATCATCCACGCAGGACTTGAATGCGGCATCATCGGCTCGAAGCACGAAGGAATGGATATGGTTTCCTTCGGCCCGACAATCAAAAACCCGCACACTCCAGACGAAAGACTTGAGATCGCAACAGTCGGCAAAGTCTGGGATTTCTGCGTAGAACTGCTGAAAGAACTTTCGTTATAACGAGCGGTTTTGACTGCTCCCCTAAGTTAGGGGAGCTGGATGCGAAGCAGACTGTGGAGTGTGTATGTTTTAACACACGCCCCCATCGCTTTGCGACACCCCCTCTAGCTTAGAGGGGGAATTAATTTGGAGGTTTTTATGGATAAGATTCTCATTCTCGATTTCGGTTCACAGTATAATCAGCTCATCGCAAGAAGAATAAGGGAGATGAACGTTTACTGCGAGCTCAAACCGTTCGATGTAACACTTGATTTTATTAAGGAATTTGACCCTGCAGGTATAATTTTCTCAGGAGGTCCGTCGTCGGTAAACGATGAAGGTTCGCCCGATGTCGATCCGAAGATTTTCGAACTCGGTATTCCGATTCTCGGCATCTGCTACGGAATGCAGCTCACGGCGTCGCGTCTCGGCGGAAAACTGAGCAGCGGGAAAAGCCGCGAATACGGCAGGGCTTACATCGAAAACCTCGCGACCGATTCACCTTTTTTCAAAGGAATTTCGCCTCAAACGCAGGTCTGGATGAGCCACAGCGACTATGTTTCCGAAATTCCGCAGGGATTCTACCCGATCGCAAAAACCGACACGATTCCGTTTGCCGCAATAGGAAACGACGAGAAAAAAATCTACGCCGTTCAGTTCCATCCTGAAGTAAACCACTCTCTCGAAGGGCGCAAGATGCTTTCGAATTTCCTTTTTAAAGTTTGCGGCGCGAAACCGGAGTGGAAGATGGATAACTACATCAATATCGCTGTAGAAAACCTCAAAAACACGATTCAGGATAAAAAAGTCGTCCTCGGTCTTTCGGGCGGAGTCGATTCGTCTGTCACCGCAGCGCTTCTGGCCAAAGCGATAGGCAAAAATCTCACCGCGATATTCGTTGACAACGGCCTTCTGCGCAAAAACGAGCGCGAAGAGGTCGAGGCGAACTTCAAGGACATGCTCAACCTCATCGTAATTGACGCACGTGACGAATTTTTGACCAAACTCGCAGGCGTCACCGAGCCTGAAAAGAAAAGAAAGATCATCGGAAACACTTTCATCGAAGTTTTCGAGCGCGAAGCAAACAAGATAAAAGACGCGGATTTCCTGGCGCAGGGAACGATTTATCCCGACGTAATCGAAAGTTCCGTCAACAAAAAAGGTGCTTCCACCACGATAAAAAGCCACCACAATGTCGGCGGACTTCCCGAAAACATGAAACTGAAACTCGTTGAACCGCTTAGAGACCTCTTTAAAGACGAAGTGCGCGAACTCGGACTCAAACTCGGACTTCCCGAAAAGCTCATCAAGCGCCATCCCTTCCCCGGACCGGGCCTTGCAGTCAGAATTTTGGGCGAAGTCACGGGTGAAAAGTGCGACATACTCAAGGAAGCCGACCACATTTTCATCGAGGAAATCAGAAACGCCGGACTTTACGACGAGATTTCGCAGGCTTTCGTCGTGCTGCTTCCAGTCAAAACCGTAGGAGTCATGGGCGACTGCCGCACTTACGAATACGTCGTTGCACTGCGCGCTGTCAAGACGGACGACTTCATGACAGCCGACTGGTTCGAGTTCGATCCGAAATTCCTCAAAAAAGTCAGCTCGCGCATCATCAACGAAGTCAAAAGAATAAACCGCGTCGTCATGGATATCAGCTCCAAACCGCCGGCAACTATCGAGTGGGAATAACCGTCAAAACGGCTCAAACCCGCATGAATACAGGGTTTTTGACCTGTCACTTTGCCTTGTGATACTGGATTGATACTATTCGTTTCAACCCGGCCACACAAGAGAATGATTGCAAAGGGCAAGCAAGCCGCCCTGCTGAACGACAAATTCAGCAGGGCGGCTTTGCTTGTCCTATTTTTCTTTTCTCCAAGGAACATAGTAGTCAAACCGTTTGCTGTCATCGCAGGTACACGGCCAGTTGATTTTCCATTCAAAGTATTCCTCCCTGGTGATCTCCCCGGCGTGAAGTTCCTGCTGGCGCAAGAGCCATTCCCGCATGAACTCGTCTACCAGCCCATAGTTGAAGTAAATGCCCACGGGAGGTTGAGCGGGCCAGTCGTCCGTGTCGTTGTATCGGACGGCGGTATCATCGGAGGCCCCCGTCTTGCCGGGATTGCGGACAAGCTGAAACAGGCGGATGGAGCCGGGGCTGTCCTCGTCCAGCCAGAAGAATGTCCGCATGAAGTCCTCGGCGCAGCCAGGGCGAAGCGTGTAGAAGTTCTGGCTCTCTACCCGAAGTGCCTGGGCAATCTTGTCCAGCAGTTCCCTTTTCGGAACACGGTAGTTTGTTTCATACTGGGCGATACGATTGTCCGCTCCCTTTTCCTCAAAACCGACAGCCAGCCCCAATTCCTTTTGCGTCATGCCTCGAAAAGTTCGGATTTTCTTGATTTTTTCTCCTACTGTCATATGTTCCACCGCCTTTGAACATAGTATAGCGCAAATAAGCGAAATATGCAAGAGAAAAATTAACAAAATTGCGAAATTTCCTCTTGACATTAACAACCATGCGAATGTATAATAAGAACGTGGGCATTAACAATTTTGCGAACCAGAAGCAAGGAGGTGAAAACATGAGCAAGGAACTGTTTGTACGGGCCGAGGAAGTGGCCGGGGTGCTGGGTATCTCCAAGCCCTACGCCTACAAGCTGGTGCGGGTATCTGAAATTGCCTTTTCCAATGAATATGGATCTCTTGTAATTTCAAAAGGAATACGATTCTCCCGGACAGCTTGCCTAAGGAATATGTTAAGAGCTGTGGTCATATTCATTCCCAAATCTGAAAAAAGAGATTCGGCTTGTTTCTTTAACTCTGAATCTGTTTTTACGTTAATAGTTGCTGTCATATACCACCTCTAATTAAAATCTATATAATTGTAACACATTGTATATACATTGGCAATATTTTATATTATTTCCCATTTTTGGTACATATAAGAAAATCGTGCACCATTTTTGTCAGATTTCTGGAGGGGAAAGTCTTCCCCTCACTCCCAAGCAAGTCGCTCCACGAAGTGTCCCGTAACCGTCAATTCTCGTGTATTTTCCCAAAATAAATATTTAATCTAAACTTCTACCCAAGGTGGAAGAAATTATGAAATCAAATTACAGTCGTGAAGAACGTCAGAAAATTGTTGAAGAATACATCCAGTCAGGAAAATCACAGACAGTATTCGCTCCAGAATACGGCATTAAACCAAATACTTTGTCTGCATGGGTGACTAAATACAAATCTGCAGAAGCATGCCAGGCTGCAGATGTTCATTTCGTTGAATTAAAATCAACATTCATAAAGGAAAAACAGAACCTGATAATCCGTAAGGCTGGAATAGAGATTGAAATTCCTGGAAACAGTAATGCGGTAATTATCCGGGAAATCCTTGCAGCAATGGCTTCTTTATGAAAATAGATTTTGAAGGTGCTAGACTTTACGTAAGACCAGGTCCTACTGATCTTCGAAAAGGAGTTACAGGACTTTTAGCAATCATTGAAAATGAAATGCATCTGGATGCTTTAAGCAATTCCGTATTCTTTTTCTGCAACAAAAGCCACAGACTGCTCAAGATTATATTCTGGAACAAAACTGGATTCTGGCTTGCCCAGAAAAGACTTGAAATGGCAACCTGGCCATGGCCTAACACAAGTCAGGAAGCAAGAGAAATAAACACAGAGCAGTTTGAAATGCTTCTTGCAGGAATTGATTTCTGGCGTGCCCATGAAGAAATAAAGTTTGATTCAGTTTTCTGATTTTTCTTTTTAAAACTACTTTTTAAAAAAATTCAAAAATGCTATTCTTTAAATATGAAAGACGGAAAACCTGAATCACTTGCAGAAGCCTTACTCCTACTCGAAAAAATGAACGCACGTCTTTCAGAAAAAGACCAGAAAATTCGTGAACAACAGGCAGAAATAAAGATTCTCAACGAAAAGCTTGCCGTAAAAAGAGCCAGAGAGTTTGCTGCAAAAACAGAATCCCTCAAAAAACTTTATGAATCTCAGCCATTTCTTTTTGACGCTGAGGAAATGGGAATAAAAGTTGAAAACCAATGTCCTGAAATCTCTGATGAAGATATAGCGCAGGCCCTTAAGGACGATGATCTTTTTGACAGAAAATCAGAAAAGGAAAAGCCCGGCAGAACCAGGAACAAATCTAAAAACCTTCCCCGCCAGAAATATGTAATAGACCTTTCTGAAGATGAAAAAATCTGCAGTAACTGCGGTTCAAAAATGGTAAAAGTCCGTGAAATCGTCAGTGAAAGAATTGTTCATGTTCCATCTTCTGAATACATCGAAGAAGTTCATCGCTATGTATATGAGTGTCAGAACTGTCTTGATGACAACGATAAGCCTGTAAGGAAAGCTGCCAGGGAAAAACGAATCATTGAACAATCCATTGCAACACCAGAACTGCTTGCCCATATATTCATCAGCAAGTACATGAAGCATACGCCGTTCTATTGTCTTGAAGATACCTACAACTGGCAGGGAATCCGCATCAGCAGGCAAAATATGTGTAACTGGTCACTGAAGGTTCATGAAAAACTTAAACCTCTGGAAAAGTTTCTTAATTCAGAACTGAAGAAGACAAAACTTCTGATATTTGACGAAAGCCCGGTAGAAGTTCTGAAGATAGATCCAGAAGAATTGAAGGCTGAATACTGGGACGAGGCCAGGTACAGGAAGAAAGCCGATGACATTGAAGATGAGTGCCGCAAAAATTGCTACATGTGGGTGGTTCTTGGCGGAACAAAGGAACATCCTGTTTTCTCATACAATTTCAGATGGACCCGTAGTGGAAAAAACGTCCTGGATTTTCTTGAAGGATATACAGGTAATGTAATCCAGTCTGACGGATATTCCGGCTACAATGCTGCCATCAATTACTGGAACCTTAGCCATCCAGACCATAAAATAGAATTACTCAACTGCTGGGTTCATGCCCGTCGTGGATTTGCTGATGCAGTAAAGGCAACAAAGTCAAAGCATGCTGCACAAGCCATAAAGCTGTTCAAGGATGTATTTGACAATGAGAATCGACTTAGAAAACTTTTTGATGAAGAAAAAATTTCTGAAGCTGATTTCCTTGAAAGACGAGTAAAAGAAGTTAAACCCCACATGGATAACCTTCATTCATGGCTTCTTGAAAAGAAACAGAAGGAAATGATTCTTGATTCCTCAAAGACAAAGGAAGCTGTAAACTACTGCTTAAACCGATGGGAGAATCTTGAAAACTTTATAAAATATCCTGAAGCAACTTTTTCAACCAATGCTAGGGTGATATAACAAAAGTTCATGGTGTGGATGCCATTGTCAATGCCGCGAATCGCACCCTGCTCGGAGGAGGCGGAGTGGATGGCGCGATCCACAGGGCTGCGGGACCGGGACTTCGGGCTGAATG
>Ga0310690_10001376_pt1 | contig 43115 bp, 45 predicted proteins | sample AusTroGonzalo_MG_2_FD_207661 | JGI IMG/M metagenome (GOLD analysis project Ga0310690, IMG submission 207661) | Bovine rumen microbial communities from tropical cattle in Woodstock, Queensland, Australia - Gonzalo_04 (v2) (version 2) | ecosystem: Host-associated > Mammals > Digestive system >... | reverse complement strand
TCTTCAACAGTCTTCTGATCGTCAGAACCGAATACGTCCTTAGCGATAGATCTTCTGTAGATGAAAGCACCACCTGTGCACTGATAGCAGAGAGCCTTCAGTTCGCCGTCCTTGGAACCAAGGTCAACTGTGTACTGAGCGATCTCAGCAGTCTTAACCTTGTTGTCAACGTCGTCGATGAAATCCTTGTAAGATGCAGCGTACTCAGAGAAATCACCCTGTGTGTAAGGCATAATGTAGTCAGCCTCAGCAACGTAGATGTCCGGAGCTGTGCCTTCGCCAGCCTGGAGAGCAGCGTTCAGCTTTGTCTCATAACCCTGACCGTCGTTGTTGCAGTACATAGCGTCGATCTTGTACTTAGCAGCCATGTCCGGATACTGCTTCATGAAAGCACCGAGCATGTTCGGAACCTCAGCAGACATCGCATAAACCTTAATTACGATGGAACCGGAACCGTACTCAACATTAGCTGTTGTCTGTGTAGCAGCTGCTGTTTCCTCAGCTGTTGTGTCCTCAGCTGTTGTGTCCTCAGCTGTTGTGTCCTCAGCTGTTGTGTCCTCAGCTGTTGTGTCAGCGGCTGTTGTGTCGGCAGCAGTTGTAGCAGCAGTTGTAGCAGCAGTAGTAGACTTTGTTGTCTCTTCGGAGCTACAGCCAGCTACGCCAGCAACCATCGCAAAGCACAATACACTTGCAATAATTTTTTTCATATCGTCCTCCTGATATTTGTAGATTTTTGACGAAATACTCGCCTGCTTTTTGTAACTACACGTACATAATAACCATTGCTTGTCGTTCTTTCTTTACAATTATTGCTCTTTCTCTGCAATACTCAAAACATTTTTTGCTTTTTTGAGAGCAAAACGTTTCGCGCTGTATTTTTATTCAGGCTGTTGGTATAATCTTTCTCAGTGATCTGATGACCAGTCACCAAAATCGTCATTTTCGTCTTTTGAGGTTTCACTATGAACGAGCTTTTTAACTCCAATAACCCTGCTATGCGGTTTCTTGCAAACATATTCAATATGTTTTGGGCCAATCTCCTATTTATATTTACTTGTTTACCGATCATTACTATCGGGCCTTCCCTTTGCGCGCTTTACAAAGTGTGCCTGAAGATCTGCAGCGGCGAGGATCCGAACGTCTATCAGGTATATTTCCGGGAATTCAAGAGCAGCTTCAAGAAGGGCATCATCCTCTGGATCGGCGTCCTGTTTCTTCTTTGCTTCTTCGGAGTGGAGCTCTACGGCATCTACTTCCGTCACGATCTGGTTCCGGAGAGCCTCTCTTTCCTTCAGTACCCTGTATGGTTCATGGTATTTCTTGTAGTCGATGTATTCCTTTACGGATTTGCTATTCTTGCTACATACGAAACCACACTGAAGAATGCGATCAAGAATTCGATCCTTCTCAGTATTAAGAATGTCCCGATCACGATCATCCTGATCGCGATATGGCTTTTCGTTCCGCTCATGATCAACACCTTCCCGGATTTCTTCTACGGCTTTCTCGGATTTGAAGTGTTCTTCAATCTTGCGTTCCGTGTCCTTGTCTGTTCCCTCTTCATCCATAAGGCTTTCGGCCTGAAGAAGTTCAAGTACAACCGTAACGGGGATGCGACCGAACTGTCATACGAAGACATGGTCGTAAGCGAAGACGGTGAAAGTGAAAACTCTTCCGATGAAGAGAGCACGGAAAACAATGACGATAAAACTTCCGCTGATGAAAGCGACGGATCTTCTGATCTTTCCAATAATGAAAACGCCGGGGATCAGACCGGCGGGGAAGAGTAAGGAGCTTCCTTCTCTATTTAAGATATTACTGACCGTTGAAGAAGAGATATTCCAGAAGGAGTTTCTCTTCTTCTGTTTTATTGGAATAGGCGGAAAGGAACAGATAGTGTTTCTCGTCATTTCCATTATAGGCAGGCTCGAACCGCTCCATGCCGGTCACATTGATGGCAACGGGGACCTGTGCCTCATTTTCAAAATCAATATAGAAAAGCACATCCCTCTGCTTCAGTTCTTCGATCTGCTCCGCAGAGAGTACGGTACGAAGATCCCGTACGCCATTCTGCCCGTATTCCTTGATCGACCGTGCATTGGTAATGACCACATCAACGACTCCGCCGGTGATCATGGAGACGGTCTTCTGCATACTGGCGATCATATCCTGGGAAAGATCGATGGAATCATCGTTCGTCGGAGCATGGTATGTACTGTCTACGATCAGTTCTTTTCCGACGGACTCAGCAAAATCGGCAAACACGATATCACTGGACTCATACCGGGCATTGACGAGAATAATATTCAGGTAGGCCTTCCGGGAAGCTTTCAGATAGGAGCTGACCAGGGAGAAAAAGATGGCAATGACAATAACGGGGATGATCACCCACCACTTGTAATATGTCCAGAAATGAATGAGCACACCTTTGACTCCGACTTCTTTGACACTTACCTTTTTCTTTTCCAGACTCGGATCCGGCATGACATTCACCTCTAAAAGAAAATAACTAGAGACATGATAGCAGAAAGCAGGACTAAAGGGAAATGATTTCTTTCAGTATTCTTTTTCAAAATCGAAACCGTTTTATTTCACTCTTAACTTATGTTTCGAAACCGATTTCATATTTATGTTTATGTATAATAATATAATAATATATTACATATTACGGGTTATTTTTCTTTGTGAAACAGAAATACGAAACCTCTTGTTTTTGATCAGCAAGAGGTTTCGTCAGCCTGAAGGGACTTTTACAATTATGAAACGTTTTAGTGTCTGCTAAAAAGAAGCCAAACTTCCGCTCAATTTTTTTCTTCTTTTGCAGGCAGGATGGCGAACTTGATAATGCAGTCGCAAGCCACCTCATCTCCGACCGAAGCGACACCGTGACCCATACCGACAGGCCCGCGGAGTGCCGTGATCTCGGTCTTTAAGGTCAGAACATCACCGGGTACGACCGGACGCTTGAACTTGCACTTATCGATACCTGCAAACACTGCGATGCGGCCTTTGAATTCATCTTTGCAAAGGATCGCCACCGCGCCGGTTTGCGCCAGGGCTTCGACCTGAAGGACACCCGGCATGATGGGCATTTCCGGGAAATGGCCCTGGAAATACGGCTCGTCGTACGTGATGCACTTTCTTCCGATGGCATAAACGCCTTCTTCATAGTCTTCGATCGCGTCCACCAGAAGGAAGGGGGAACGATGCGGAAGGATATCCATGATCTCTTTTGTGGTCAGTGCTTTTGCCATTTTAGAATCACCTCCGGTACCGGGCAGGAACGTCGCCTGCGCCCGCGTTTCTTACTCTGCGAATTTCTTCATGATGATGGATGCGTTGTGTCCGCCGAATCCCAGGGAGTTACTCATGGCATAGTTTACTTCCTGTTCATAGGATCTGCCGAAGCAGTAGTTGAGATCCATCTCTTCTTCTGTCTCCTCGGAGCCCATGGTCTGATGGATGAAGCCTTCCTCGACGGACTTGGCCAGAACGATGGCTTCGATGGCACCGGCGGCACCGAGGAGGTGTCCGGTCATGGACTTGGTGGAGTTGATCTTTACATTATACGCCGCATCACCCAGTGCTGTCTTGATGGCACGTGTCTCGAAGAGATCGTTATGGTGGGTGGATGTACCGTGAGCGTTGATGTAATCAAGCTGGGACGGCTCGATGCCGGCATCCTTGATGGCCATCATCATGGCGTGGGCCGCGCCGATACCGGATTCTTCCGGAGAAGTGATGTGGTACGCGTCGCAGGAAGCGCCGTATCCGGCCATCTCTGCATAGATCTTCGCGCCACGGGCTTTGGCATGTTCGTATTCTTCCAGGACCAGCACGCCGGCACCTTCGCCGAGAACAAATCCGTCACGGTTTTTGTCGAAAGGAATCGAAGCCTTCATCGGATCCGTGCTGGTGGAAAGTGCTTTTAGCGCACAGAAACCGGCCACGCCCAGAGGACAAACGGCAGCTTCCGTACCGCCGGCCAGGATCACATCTGCTTCATTTGCCTGAATGCTGCGGAAAGCTTCGCCGATGGAGTTGGTACCGGATGCACAGGCGGTAACCACGTCGATGTTCTTGCCCTTGAATCCGGTCACGATGGCGATGTTTCCTGCCGCCATATTGGAGATCATAAGCGGGACATAAAGAGGTCCGATCTTATTCGGTCCGAAGTCCAGAAGGCGCTTGTGTTCGCGCTCGGTCGCCTGCATGGAACCGACGCCTGAACCGACTACGACACCGCAGCGGTAAGGATCTTCGTTCTCAATATTGATCCCGGAATCTTTTACTGCCATCAGTGCAGCCGCGGCCGCATACTGGGAGAAGGGTTCCATTCTCTTTGCGGTCTTAAAGTCCATGTATTCATCCGGCTTGAAATCCTTTACTTCGCCGGCCAGTTTGGCCTTATACTCGGTGGTATCAAACTTGGTGATCTCGCCGATACCAACTTTTCCGGCGCGGATGTTCGTCCAAAACTCGTCCACCGTGTTGCCCAGCGGCGTGATCGCGCCCATACCTGTAATTACAACTCTTCTCATAGATCGTTACCTTCCTTCTTTATTCCGTGTTTCATTATTCTTTCTTATGTTTTGCGGATGCATCCTTACATGCACATGCCGCCATCAACAGTCAGTACCTGACCGGTGATGTAATCTGCCTTTTCTGATGCCAGGAATCCGATGGCATTGGCGATGTCTTCCGGTTTTGCCGTACGCTTCAGCGGAATGGCATTCATCAGGGACTCCTTGACTTTGTCACTCAGCACATCCGTCATATCGGTCTCGACAAATCCCGGAGCGACTGCATTTACACAGATACCGCGTGAACCGAGTTCCTTCGCCAGAGATTTGGTAAAACCGATGATGCCGGCTTTGGAAGCCGCATAGTTTGCCTGTCCGGCATTTCCGGATATTCCTACGACCGATGCGATATTGATGATCTTTCCGGAACGCTGCTTCATCATGATGGCAGCGGCGGCCTTACTGAAGAGGAAGCATCCCTTCAGGTTGGTATCGATCACCGAATCAAAGTCTTCCTCACTCATACGAAGAAGAAGGCCATCCTTTGTAATACCGGCATTATTGACCAGTACATCGATTGAGCCGAATGTTTCCCGTACATTTTCGATGGCAACAGTCACCGCTTCCGGATCTTTTACATCACACTGGATGGCGATGGCATCCACGCCGTTCTCTTTGCAGGCTGCGCAGGTCTCTTCCGCCTTGGCCTGGTTTCCATGGTACACGATCGCGACATTCATGCCCATCTTACTCAGTTCGATTGCCGTAGCCCGTCCGATTCCGCGGGAGCCTCCGGTTACGATCGCTGTCTTTGTCATTTTGCTTTCTCCGCCAGTTCCTTGATCCTTGCAGAAACCGTCTTTACGTCTTCGAGGGTCTCCACGTTCAGGATATTCACGTCTTCCAGTGTTTTCTTTACAAAACCGGACATGGTCTTACCCGGACCGATTTCGATAAATGTATCAATCCCGGCCTTGGCCAGAGCCTCGATATCCTGCTGCATTCTTACCGATCCGCTGACCTGCTTTTCCAGAAGATCCGGGATCTCTTTCTCATCCGTAACGATACCACCGGTGAGGTTGGCTGCATACGGAACCGTCAGTTTCTCAAGATGTACTTCATCGATATAGTTTCTCAGTTCGTGGCCGGCATTCTCCATGATCGGGGAATGGAAAGGACCACTGCACTTCAGCGGGATCACACGCTTTGCACCCTTCTCTTTCAGGACTTCGCCCGCCTCGGCGACAGCTTCTTTGTATCCGGTGATAACGATCTGGCCAGGGCAGTTGAAGTTTGCAACATATACACCGTCAATGCCATCGATCGCTTCACGAAGTGCCTTCTCATCCATGCCAATGACCGCGCTCATGCCGCCGATATCCGGAGCTGCCTCTTCCATGATCTTGCCACGGATCGTTACCAGTTTTACTGCCTCATCGAAGCGCATGGCTCCGGAAGCAACCAGTGCCGTGTACTCACCGAGAGAAAGACCACAGGTGGCATCCGGGGTGATCCCTTCTTCCTTCAGGACTTCCGTTGCCGCCATGCAGGCGGTAGTCAGACATACCTGTGTATATTTCGTCTGATTCAGTTCTTCTTTCTCATGGAAGCAAAGATCCGGAATATCGTATCCGCTGATCTTGCTTGCTGTATCAAACAATTCCTTTGCCTTTTCATTATTCTCATAGAAGTCCTGCATCATGCCGTTCTTCTGAGAGCCCTGTCCGGGATATAAAAATGCGATCTTCATGGTTTATTTGTCCTTTCTGTCCTATGTGTTTCTTCAATATTTTTCTTGCTATCAGTTACGGTTCATCAGCTTTTCAGCCTGATCCATCATGGATACGATCCGTTCTTTCACGGTCACCTGTTCTTTCAGAAGGCCGGAGATCTGACCTGCCATGAAGGAACCCATTTCCTTGTCACCATCCAGCACGGCTTTTCTCAGAGATCCCAGGGAGAGCTGTTCGAGTTCGTCCAACGTCGCGCCTTCGCTTTCCATCTTCAGGTAGAGCTTGGTGAGCTGGTTACGGAGCGTTCTTACCGGATGGCCGGTGCTTCTTCCTGTCACCTTCGTATCGATGTCACTGGCCTTGATGACCAGATCCTTATAGTTCTGATGAATGTTCGTCTCGTCACAAGGAATGAAGCATGTGCCGCACTGTACACCTTCCGCACCCAGCATGAATGCCGCGGCGATGCCTCTTCCATCGGCGATACCGCCGGCTGCCACGACCGGAATGGACAGTGCGTCCACGACCTGCGGGACCAGCGTCATGGTCGTCAGTTCACCGATATGTCCTCCGGACTCGGTACCTTCTGCAACAACCGCATCTACACCCAGTTTTTCCATTCTCTTTGCCAGGCCCACGGAAGCGATGACCGGGATGATCTTGATCCCTGCTTCCTGCCACTTTGCAAGATAACGCTCCGGAGAACCTGCGCCGGTCGTCACTACGGCCACCTTTTCCTCCGCCAGAACATCCGCGATCTGCGGTGCATGCGGGTTCATAAGCATGACATTGACGCCGAAAGGCTTGTCTGTCAGTTCACGGCAGCACTTGATCTGGTTTCTGACCCAGTCCGCATCCGCTCCGCCGGAACCGATGATACCCAGACCGCCGGCATTACTGACCGCCGCAGCAAGGTGATAATCCGCCACCCAGGCCATACCGCCCTGAATGATCGGATATTCGATGTTCAATAATTCCGTAAGTCTTGTCTTCATGTTGTTCTCCTTCGTATGAACGTTCTTTCTTTACCCGCAAGCGGGTCTTTTTCTTCTTCAGATCGTCGTTTCAAAAGCACCCCACAGGAGGCCTGCTCCGAAACTGGACATGATCACTCTCTTTTTTCCTTCGCCGATCCGTCCGTCCTTCTTCATTTCGTCAAGGAGGATCGGGATACTGGCCGAGGAAGTATTCGCTGTTTTCTCAATATTCATCGGGAACTTTTCGATCGGCTGTTTCAGGCGCTTAGCCACCGACTCGATAATGCGGCGGTTTGCCTGATGCAGGATAAAGTAATCGATTTCATCCGGGCTGGTGCCGGTCTTGGAAAGGAGGTCCTCAATGATACGCGGTACTTCGGTAACGGCAAACTTAAATACCGTCTGGCCATCCATCATGATGTAGTTGGACTTAAGGAATTCTTCGTTCTTCTCTCTGCCCTTCTGCATGTATGACTCACAGCGCATGCATTCACGACGCTTGCCGGCTGCGCGCATAAGTGCATCATATTTCACATCCGAATCAGCTTTCAGCACACAGGCACCTGCTCCGTCGCCGAAGAGGATGCAGGTTCCGCGATCTTCAAAATTCATATAATTGGAAAGATTTTCCGTGCCCACGACAAGTGCGCACTCCACGGCACCGGAACGGATATAATTCTGAGCGGTCACATAAGCGGTCACAAAACCGGGGCAGGCCGCGTTGATATCGAAACACATGGCGTTATCCGCATCTACAGCCGCCTGAACGCTGGCACTCAGCACAGGAAAAAGAACATTCGGTGTCGTGCAGGCCACGATCACCAGCCCGATCTCGGACGGATCGATGCCGGCATCCTGTACCGCTCTCTTTGCTGCTTCCACAGCCATGCTCTCTGAAGTATCCTTATCCGGATCCGAGATATGTCTCTCCTTGATCCCGGTCCGCTCCGTGATCCACTCATCGCTGGTGTCCACGATCTTTGCCATATCGTCATTAGTGAGTATATCTTCCGGCAAATAGCTGCCGATCCCGATTACGCGTCCGTATAGCGCTTTGTCGCTGCTCATAAATTACTTTGCCTTTCAAACTATTTTATATACAAAATATATCCTTTTCCTACTTATATGTCAATATGAGAATCTTGACTTTTGGCTTCTCACAGGCTGTTTCGGGGGAAGCGGGCGCTCCTTTGAAAGAAGAAACAGATCTTCTTCCTCTCTCCCCGTTTCAAAGAAAAAAAGTGTTGACAGATGGCGCGGCGGCGAATATAATATCACATGTTGACTTCAAAAACGCGGGATTAACTCAGTGGTAGAGTGTCACCTTGCCAAGGTGAAAGTCGCGAGTTCGAATCTCGTATCCCGCTCCAGTAAAATGAAAGTCTCTGACCGATCGGCCAGAGACTTTTTTCATTCTATTATCTGTTTTCGGAAAACGGATCTATTCTTCTTCACAGATCCGAAGTATCTCTTCGCAGGAGAGTTCCCCACCAAAGAGGTCCAAGGCGGATCCCACCGTGATATTTACCTTTCCCCCGGATACTTTTTTCAGTGCACGGATATCCTCATAAGTATGGATCCCGCCGGCATATGTCACCGGAAGGCCTTCGTAGCCGGAAAAGATGGAAAACAAAGCCTGATCCGGTCCCGCTGCCTTTCCTTCCACATCCACGGCATGCACCAGGTATTCGGAAGCATATTTCTCCAATTTTTTAAGAAGGGATGCGGTCAGCTTCGTTCTCGTAAACTTCTGCCAGCGATCGGTCACGATATAGTAGTCATCGCCTTTTTTTCTACAGCTCAGATCCAGAACGACATGTTCCCGTCCCACAGCCGCGACAAGCTTTTCCAGATTCTCGTAGCTGATCCTTCCGCCGGAAAACACATAGGATGTCACGATCACATGGCTGGCGCCTTCTTCTACAAAAGCACCGGCGTTATCCGCATTGATCCCGCCGCCTACCTGGAGTCCACCGGGATAAGCGCGAAGCGCTTCGATCGCCGCCTTCCGGCTTGCCTCATATTCTTCGGTCCCGGTTTTATTCAGCATGATGATGTGTCCGCCGGTGATACCCAGATCACGGTAATACTCCGCATAATATCCGGCGCCACGCCCGGACACGAAGTTTTCCGTCGCTCCGGAATCGTTTAAGGTACCGCCGACGATCTGCTTGACCTTTCCATTATGGATATCGATACAAGGGCGGAATTCCATTACTTCTTCTCCTGATCCTTCTTCGGTACTTTCTTCGTGAAATCGTGGAACGGATCCTGAATATCGTTGATCTCTCCACCCAGACGGCGGATCGCCGACAGGGCCTCATAGAAAGTTTCCCGATCGATAGTATGCACGGTACGGTCCAGATACCCCTTCAGAAGGGCAATAGCTCTCGGATCTCCATAATCGCCCAGGCAAATCACGGCAATGACCTTCGCCTTCATGCGGCGGAAGCCCGCCCGGAGCGCCTGATAGATCTCATCGGACTTTTCCTTGATCCCTACATGGGTCAGGATGATCATCATGTCCTCATACGGACCGGTGATCTCCTCATCGGAACGGTTCAGAAGGAAGTCCACCAGTGTCGGGACACCTTTCTGTCCCATTCCGAGCATCATGACCTTCACAGAATCCGCGATATACTCCTGTGTACTGGAAAAACTGCAGAAACGGGACAGCACCGGTTCCATCGCCGGCTCATATTCCGCCGCGCCGAAGAAACGGATCGCTGCCACACAAGGCTGGAATCGGACGAAGAACTCATTCTCATCCTCTCCCTCTGCCGGCTCCCACGGAGTATCCAGCACCATCTTCAGAAGACGCTCCGAAGATTCGGGGGAAAGTTCTTTTAACTTAGAAACCAGAGGATACGGTGTCGCCTCATCGTCAATGATCTTCGCGGATTCGGAAAAAGCCGCCAGAGCTGTGTCCAGATCCATCTGCGCAATATGTTCCTCACCGGTCTTTCCGTCAAGATAGTCCTTCGGCTCCTTCCAGAAAGGCGCTGTCGTCTGCTCAATATACGAACGGAAATTCTTAAAATGTTCCGCCATCTCACTTTCCGTCGGTCCTTCGCTCGAGGAAACCTGATCGGCAAAATCCTCGCAAACCTTCGAAAGTCTTTCATTAAACTCGGTAAAAAGCTTTGTCGTGCAATCCATGTCGCGCCTCCCATGCGGTGTTACCTAAGCATTATAACATCTTTTCCCTGCTTTCACGAAAAAAGCTGTTCCGGTTTCCCGAAACAGCTTCTCTCATTTCTGGAGGCACCACCCGGATTTGAACCGGGGATAAAGGTTTTGCAGACCTCTGCCTTACCGCTTGGCTATGGCGCCGTTTATGCAATCAGCGTATGAAATGATACCACCAAATGTGTCCTGACGTCAAGTCTTTCTGCGAAATCCCCGTTAACACGTTCCTGCGATCTTCGTCGGAAGATTGGCCATGGCATCCTGTGTATTGTCGTATTTTTTCAGGACCGCGATCACACCATGATCCGGTCTCGGGAAGATAAACGGAAGATCTGTCTCGCCCAGACCCGGCCGGACCGGAAAAGCCAGTTTCTCTTCTTCGATGGAAAACTGTGCATCCACGCCTTCTTTATTTCCCCGTGCATCCATTCTGACCCAGCGTCCAAGGGATTCGAAATAGACCGCATTCAGCCCGTGAAGGATCAGGGGGGAGGCATCGTCGTTTTCATCCAAGCGAAGATACTGGTAACAAAGTCCCGCCGGAATACCCGAAGCCCGAAGAAGCGCAGCCAGAAGATGGGATTTGCCGAAACAAAGCCCGGTCCGCTTATCGAGCACATCACTGGCACGCAGGCACAGTTCTTTTCTGCCTGCATCATTACTGTGGGAGATCTCATCACGCACAAATTTGAAGGCTCTCGATGCAAACTCGATCTCCGGGTCGAGATACTCCATCTCTTTCCCTTCGTTCATGTCCTTAAAGATCGTCTCCATGATGTAATTGGCCACGATCACGACCTTCACATTATTGTGGTTGATATATTCACTAACTTCCAGGTATTCTTCGAAATTCTCCGCTTTGGTATAAAGTTCCATCTCTGCTCCTTCCGGCATTCACGTAAAAGTAGTCCTATTTTAGCACATCCCCACGGGAATACGAATAGATCAGGCGTTGGCTTTCGGGAAGAAATACCGTCTCCCGTCCTTCTCCATCACGTCGAAGTTCACCTCATAGACATCCGAAAGAAGTTGCGATGTCATCACATCCCGGGTCTCCCCTGTCGCTACGATCTTTCCGTCTTTCAGGAGCACGGCTCTGTCACAGTACTGTTCCACCATATTAAAGTCATGCATGACGACCACACAACTGGTCCGGCCTTCGTTCACCCGTTCCCGCATCAGTCTCATGATCCCGATCTGATGTTTCACATCCAGATTCGAAGTCGGCTCATCAAGCAGTACCCAAGGTGTCGTCTGGGTCAGCGCTCTCGCGATCAGGGCGCGCTGCCGCTCTCCTCCGGAAAGTGACGAAAGCAGCCTCTTTCTAAGTTCCCATATTCCGACACTACGCATGGCCTCTTCCACGATCCGGTCATCCTCGGCGTTATCCGGTTCGAACGTCGACTTATACGGATATCTCGCCATCCTGACCGCTTCTTCCGTGTCAAAAGCACTATCCCCCGGCTGGCTCTGCGGCACCCAGGCGAGGATCTTCCCCCGCTCCTTCGGTGCATACTCCCCCACCGGCTTGTCTGCGATCAATACCGCCCCTGAATCACTTCGGATCTGCCCCAGGAAATGGCGCAACATCGTGGTCTTGCCCGACCCGTTCGGACCGAGCAGTGCCGTCATATGTCCCTCTTCAAAAACATAACGGATATCGGAAAGGATCGGCCTGTCCGCCGAAGACGGCTGGTAGGAAAGTCCTTTTGCCTCAATATTTCTCATGACCGGTCCTCCTTTCCTCTTTCTCTCCAGAGAAGATACAGGAAGAACGGCGCTCCCGTCACCTGCGTAATGGCACCCACCGCGATCTCCGCAGGCGGCACCGCAGTACGGCTGATCATGTCACAGAGGACCATAAAGATCGCGCCGCCCAGAAGCGACAGCGGGATCAGCCTTCTGTTCTTCGGTCCCGCCAGGATACGCATGATATGCGGGATGATCAGGCTAACAAAGCCGATGATCCCGCTGACGGAAACACTGGCCGCAACAAGAAGGGACGTCGCCACTACCGCGATCGTACGCGTACGCTTGACCGACACACCCATACTCTGTGCCTCCTGATCACCGAAACTCAGAAGATCCAGATCTCTACCAAGGACCGCAAAACAGATCACCGCCCCGAGAAGAACGAGAGCCATAAATCCGACCTTCACCCACGACGCCGCGGAAAAACTACCCAGCATCCAGAGATAGATCCGCTCCAGCTTATCCCGGTTCCACATCATGATGATCGTGATCCCCGCCGTCAGCATCGACGAACAGGCAATTCCGGCCAGCAGGATCCCCGTGACCGAGTGAGATGTCGCGATCCTTGCGATCCGGAACACCAGGAGCATCGTCAGGATCGCGCCGGCAAAAGCAAACATCCAGATACTGCTGATCCCGGCGACAGAAAAACTGATCCCGAAAGCAATCGCGATACTCGCTCCGAACGCCGCTCCGGACGAAATACCCAGGACCTGCGGATCCGACAAAGGATTTCGGAACAGTGCCTGCAGCACCACGCCGGCCGCCGCAAGGCCACCGCCCACCAGCGCCGCCAGAAGCACGCGCGGCAGACGGATATCCCAGATGATCAGCCTGTTGGCATTTGAGATCCCCTCCAGAAGCGAATCCTTCTTCACGAAAGGAAGCTTGGCAAGAACGATCCGCACGCTCTCTGAAAAAGGCACGGATACCGAGCCTACAGCCGAGGCCCAGATAACAACAATGACCAGAAGGAGCAGCATGCTCCCTCCGGCCACTGTCAATGTCGATGTTTTAAGCGGTTTTTTCTTCATAAAAAGCCTTTACGATGATCGGTACAGGAAGTACCGTTTCAGCTTTACCCGACGTAATAAGAGCGGTGTCAGATCACGCAGCCTTCTCTTCTTCGAAGCACTCCGGGAATACCAGTTTCGCAATCATTTCCACAGCGTCCGCGTTTCTAGCGCACTGACGGTCCAGCATATCCGTGCTCTCCAATACGATCACGTTGCCTTCCTTCACGGCAGTCAGTTCCGAATACGGTGCAGTCGTCTTAAATCCTGCCTGATCCGCCCAAGCCGGCAGAATGATGATGTTCGGATCCTGAGAGATCAGGTCTTCCACATTATACAGGTAACCGCTCGCACTCTTTGCGATATTCTCGCAGCCAGCTGTCTCCAGGATCTCGTTGATGAATGTCTCACCGGTAGCCGTATAATCGCCACCCTCGCCGAAACCTACAACGTAGTAAACGGACGGATGATTCTTCAGATCCTTGAGCGCTTCCTTGACACCCTCGATCTTCGCCTTCATGTCAGTAACGACCTTCTCGGCCTCGTCATTTGCATCGAGCATCTGACCGATGGTCTTGATCTTGTTATACACACCGTTGACCAGCTTCTCCTCGTTCACGATGGCAACCGTGTAACCCAGTTCCGTCAGCTTATCGTACGCTTCCTTCGGGAAGATCGAGTCAGCCAGGATCAGATCCGGCTCAACACTTGCGATCGTCTCGATATTCGGATTATAAAGCTCAGAGATAACAGACTTGATCTTCGCTGCATCTTCCGGATAATTGCAAAGATCCGTACGTCCCACCATGCTGTCCTGCTGACCCAGGGAGAACAGGATCTCCGTGATTGCCGGGCTACAGGAAACGATCTTCTTTGGATCTTCCTTGATCGTTACCGTGTTGCCGTACACATCCGTAAATGTGACCGGATACTCTGTCGCACCGCTGTAAGACAGCTCAGACGTCTCCGCTGTTGTCGCTTCCGTCGTTGCCTCGGTCGCCGCTTCGGTAGTTGCCTCGGCCGTCGCTTCCGTTGTGGTCTCTTCCGTCGTCGTTTCCTCCGTTGTTGTCTCCGGAGCAGACTCCGTCTCTGAACCGGACGGCGGTGTCCACTGCTTCTCCGTCTCCTTCTTGCTCTGGCATCCGCTCATGAAAGCCATGCACAAGGACAGCGTCAGCGCAACCGCTGCCACCTTTTTCAAGTTTTTCATGGTAAACTCCATTTCCGTTCTTTTCCCGTCCCCGAAAAGCACTAAAAACACATAAAACTCGCCGGCAGGTCTCCTGGCTTACCCGTTTCTCCTCTATCCTTCACCTTCTCAGCCGGATGTCTTGCAACAAACACAGCCAATGGCTTCATTCGGACTTTGTACCGGGTTACAGTAGTGGGGGCTGCTGCGGATCTTCACCGCATTCCCTATTCTCCTCTTTTACAAGGCACCGACGGTCAAACCTATTATACAAAACCTTCCCACATTTACAACAATATCAGTGATTTTCGGGATTTTTCACAAAATAAAACAGGAATGAGAGAAAATTCTCATTCCTGTCAGTAATTATTTCGAATTGTCAAAAACTCAGAGATCGAAACCAAGATCCTTGATCATCTTCTCCTGCTCTTTGGCATCCGGTACAGCCGTGATGCCGACTGCGAAGTAATAGTAACCGGTCTTCAGATCAATGGCACCGAATGTCTTGGTCGAATCCATGGTCATGATCATGGTGTTGCCCTTGGTATCTACTGTGTATCCCTGTGCCTTCAGCTGGTCACCGATCGCCTTCAGCTGGGCTTCGTTATAATCAGCGCCCATAGCGATCTCCATGTACATATATGTCATGGAATAATCGGAAGGGATCGCCGTAAATCCCTTTGTTCCGTCCGGGAAAGCATTACCGGTGGTGCTGGCCGCGGTCTCCACATCCATGATGATCGCACCGCTGCTGATCAGGTCATTTGCCCAGTCTCTCGCCTTCTCATTCTTCAGGTCGGAAGGATCGTAATCATAGAGAGAACCCCAGTCGAAAGAAGTCGTGGCTGCCGTGCTGTCGCCGGCTGTAGTCGTATCTTCTGTATCTTCTGTATCCTCAGTAGTCTCTTCAGTAGTTTCCTCAGTAGTCTCCTCGGTCTCTTCTGTTGTGGCCTTAGTCTTCTTGGTCGACTCTTCTGTCGGATCCTCATCATCGTCATCGTCGTCATCGTCGTCGTCCGTTGTAGCCTTGGTCTTCTTTGTCTTCTTTGTCTCTTCCTCGTCATCGTCGTCATCGTCATCGTCGTCATCGTCGTCGTCATCATCCCGATCCTTATCCTCGGTCTTGGTGCCGCGCTTCGTTCTGGAAGATTTAGAATCGTCGTCCTTGTTGCAAGCACAAGCCGACAGAACAATGGCCATAGTCATCAAAATAGCTGCAATTTTCTTTTTCATAAGTATTTCCTTTCTTCTGCCAATACGAGATCTTCTGATCAAGCATGATTGTACCACAAATCGGGCACATTCCTAGTATCTCTCAAAAACCTTATGCAAAAAACCAACGAAAGCGCGCGATATCCGCGCATATTTCTACACTTCGTCCTCAAAAAGCACCCTCAACGGTCATTCCGCGTACTTCTCCATGACAGCTTTCACCTTATCTTTGCTTTCCACAAAGGCAGCAACGATCTGCGGATCGAAGTGTTTGCCCGCACCCTCTTCAATGATGCTCATTGCCTTATCGAAACTGAACGGCTCTTTATAGCTTCTTCTGGACACCAGTGCGTCGAATACATCCGCCACCGCCATGATGCGGGCAGAAAGCGGGATCTTCTCACCGGCCAGATGATTCGGATAGCCGGAACCGTCCCATTTTTCATGGTGGGAATGGGCCATATGCTTGGCCTGCTGGAGATAGCCGCTCTCATCCATATTCTCGATGGCACGCAGAATGATCTCGTATCCGGCCGTCGTGTGACCCTGCATGATCTTAAACTCCTCATCCGTCAGTCTCTCCGGCTTATTCAGGACTGCGTCCGGAACATTGATCTTACCGATATCGTGAAGCGGGGCAGCGCGGAAGACATTGGCAATATACTCATCGGTCAGTTTGTCCTTGAATTCACCCTTCTCCTTGAGTCTCTCAAGAATGATCTTCGTATATTCCGCCGTCTTACGGATATGGTCACCGGTGCACTTGTCGCGGCTCTCGATGATATCCGCCAGCACCATGAGGAGTCCGCCCTGCAGCTTATCGATCTGCTTGGACTTCTTCCTGATATCCGTCATATACTGCATACTTTCTTCCGTCGTCTGCGAATATGCGTTATAGAGATTTTCAATCTCGTCACCGGTATGGATCGCCAAACCTTTGATCCTCTCGACGCTCTCATTTCTTTCCTGCGTGGAAGTATAGGCGAAAGCATTCGCGCCGTGGCTCATCGCATTCAGCGGGTAAATGATGTTATAGTCCGCTAGCCAGAGCCCGAAGGCCAACACCATGATAAAGAATCCCAGGAACAAAGAGACCTGCTTGGTCAGATAGATCTGGGTATTGGAGACGATCTGGTTCATCTCGATGTCCACGGCCACGTAGCACACGCACTTGCCGTTTGCATCGTAGAGCGGCGAATAGACAGACAAAAGCCATCCGTATTCATCTGTCGTGATCACCGGATCCACCGGTTCTCCAAGCAACACGCCCGGCAGAAGGTCTTCGAAGGCTCTATCGTAGGTAAGCAGCACGCCCGGCCGATCCGCGATCGTATCCTCCGTATCCACATCGAAAACGACGCGCACTCCGTCCTCACGGAACTGGTATGCGTACAGGTACTTAATGTCATCCGATGAGTAGCAGATCTGCTCCAGTTCCCTGCGCGTATCCATATATCCCTTCGCCGCGAATCCTTTTTCGATATAGCTATTGACCTGTTCCGGATCGATCTTCTGCTTGCTGAGCTGCACGATGCCGTTGGCAAAAGCAACGTGGTCATCGATGGTATTCTGTCTGTCCACAATAAAACCGATGCCGATCGCCACGACGGCAACCAGTGTCACGGCCACGGAAACCAGGAGAAGGAGTTTCGCCCGAAGTGAGATCTTCCTGACCTTCGTACGGTTGATGTCGTCCAGTTCCTCTGTCTCGATCGGCGTCTGCTGCCAGCCATAGACATGCATGAGTTTGATAAAGGATTTCGGCAAAAGCCAGAAAACCGTGGCACTGATAAGTACAGTGATGGTCTTGTCGACGATATCGATCAGGAAATCAGCCGTGAGCTGTGCCGCCAGCCGGTTTCCGAGCACCTTCTGGAGCTTCATGGCCAGTTCCGCGCTGGTCCCCTCTCCTGCAAACCCGAAAAGGAACCATGTCAGAAGCGAGCCCAGGCCTCCGCCGATCAGCGCCAGAATAAGTATCATCGGCACAATGTATTTTTTCTTCAGTTCCCGTCTGCTGAATCCGGCGGCGACCACGGCGATCATGACATTCAGCGCGCCGTAATAGATCGATGATGTATCGTGCAGAAAAAGTGTCCGGAAAATATTCGTGAGATAGCCGACTGCGATACCTGGAAGACTTCCTCCGACAAATGCAGTCATCACGGTTCCGACCGCATCCAGATACAGCGGCCAGCCCATTTTCCTGCTCAGTTCCGAGAGCAGAAGGTTGATGGCCACCCCCACCACAAATAAAGCGATCAACCGAAGGATCCTCTGACTGAGATCCTTTCTTCTATTCGTTAATTCTTTCATACCAATACCTCTTCATCGATAAAACAACGACCCCCATGAGGTATACACCCTTACGCTCATTATAGCAGAATCCAAAAAAAGTTTAACAAATATTTCTCCTTACCAAACAAGAAGCGGCGGCCCGGACCTGCCGTGCCGCCGCTATTCAAGCTTCTTAATCGGTTTCCCGCTCTTACTTCGTCTTTGCCGCGAGGATGTAGATGAACGGAGAATTCCAGTAGATCGCCACCTCGTTAATGGAGTAAGCTGTGTCGTTATCGCAATAGCATGTTGCCGGCGGTTCGCCGTAAAGCAGGCTCATTGCGTACGGATCGGCCGGTTCGCCGTTCGGTCCGCCGACTACCATACCCGGAACTGCATGCTCTGCATACTGGGACGGACGATGGTGCGGGTTCTCGGCAGCATGCTCGCCGAACCCTGTCAGGAAGCTGTAGCCGCAGATATTCATACCCATGATGTAGTCTACCTGGAAAGCGGACAGATCCTCGTACTCTTTCTCGCCAGTGATCAGGTAAGCAAGGTAATAGAGGATACCGTTGTTCGAAACAGTCAGGTTACTGCCCCACGGATAGTTCATACCCATCGCATTGTAATAACCCTCACGCTTAGCGACCATGAGATCCATGGATACCTTATCGGTAACACGCTTGGTCAGTTTCTCGGTAAACTCGGAATCAGTCTGCAGTGCTTTGTCAGCAAGGAGATAATCGTGGATACCGTAAAGACCCATCTCGATCCAGCCAAGACCCAGTTCCATCTTGTCGACGTAGAGAGACTTCGCCTTATCCAGATAAGCGCTCTCGCCGGTAACCAGATACATTTCGATGGCAGCCCAGAAGAACTCATCCTTGTTCGAAGCATCCGGATATTCACCCGTTGCCACATCCTCCGGATTCAGGAATCCGGTCGTATCGGCTGCAGCATTCGCTTCCATATACGCATAGGCTTTCTTTGCGGCCTCGAGGCACTTGCCTGCGAAATCCGCGTCGATATCTTTATAAAGGACAGAAGCCTTGGCCATTACCGCTGCAAAATCACCTGTCGCAGTGCAGGAGATCGGGAGAACGAGGAGTTCTTCTGTCTCTTCCTGCGGCGGAACGGTTGCCGGGAAGTTTGCGCAGGTCACCTTATGGTATACGCCGCCGTTATCGGCCTGCATCTTCAGCATCCATTCGAGTTCATAACGTGCTTCGTCGAGAAGATCCGGAACACCATTGCCGCTCTCCGGAATACCCACATCATCTGCGTCATAGCCTGTATCTTCATAGGTCATGAAGAGGTCTGCCACAGCCTTTGCACCCGGTGCCACATAACGGCCGTAGTCACCGGCATCGTGCCAGCCGCCGCTTACGTCAATGGTATCGTTGGTACCGTAGATCTTCGCCATCGAAGTATGACACTCGGGATGAGCGAAATCTTTGTATTCATCTGAGAGGCCGGAGCCGACTTCGCAGCCGCAGCGCTGTGTGTAAAGCATCAGGATCGATGCCTTCAGTGCGTCATCATATACGTTGTCCTTGATCTCAAACTTATAGGAATCGCCGTAGGTAGCGGTACGGATCACGTAGGTACCCGGTGTCTTAAAGTCGGAGAAATCACCTTCGGAAACATACTTCTTCGCGCCACGGAAAAGCGTCGGATCGCCGAGTTTGCCCGTGTAAACAGACTTGTCGGTCGCCACGTCGATGATATCGAAGGTCTCATCCTCATTGCTGTAAACGAAGACACTCTTCTTATCGTCCGGTTCATAACCCACCTGGTTCACGCCCATGTGGTTTGCCTCCGGCGGCGGTTCCACTTCTTCGGCCGCCGAGCTGTCAATGATCTTCAATACCACGTTGTCGATATAGACAGTGTGCTTCATACCGGTGCAGTCACCCTGATCACCGAGGTTAAACGCAAATCTCGGAGACGGATCACTCTTCTCAAACATAGTAAATGTGGCCGTGATATGTCTCGGCTCTGTTGTGATCTTCTCACTCTCTTCACCGCAGTACTTGTGATAGTCACCGCCGTTGATCTGAATACGCCATTCGAAGGATCTCTCGATATCGCTGTAGATATCGAAGTCCAGCTGATACTGCGCGCCCTTAAAGATCGGGAATCCGTCCAGGAATACCTGGCAGGCGTGCATCTTATAGCCCGGGTCAGTAATCGAAACCACCATCTGGCCGTCTTTGTCCTCCAGCGAGAATACACCGCCTTCTGCGTAAGTGCCCCACTTGAACTCTTCCACATAGTCGAAGTGTTCATCAATGGAGAGCGCACCATCCACCATCTCTTCGGACGGATTGTTGTGCACCGGCGCCGCAGTCTCCCTCGTTGTTGCCTCTGTCGTTGTCTCTGCTTCTGTTGCTGAGGTCGTGGCTTCTGTAGTCATATCCGAACTGAGCACCGTCGTTTCGGTCGTTGTCTCAGCCGGAGTGTTCTTACAGGCAGCCAGCCCAAGTACCATCGCACAGGAAAGCAGGACTGCTACTACTCTTTTCATTGTCTTCTCCTCCATTGAATGAAAAAAATTTGTCCCCCCGTGATGATAAAATCACACTAGATTTATTATATGTAGAATTCAGTTAATTGAAAAGGAAAATAAAAGAAAAACTGCCTCAGGTTTCCTTGAGGCAGTTTCTGGTGACCCGTAGGAGAATCGAACTCCTGTCTACGCCGTGAAAGGGCGTTGTCTTAGCCGCTTGACCAACGGGCCTTGTAGTGGTAGCGGCAGTGGGATTTGAACCTACGACCTGCCGGGTATGAACCGGACGCTCTGGCCAACTGAGCTATGCCGCCATATACCACGCGTTTTTTGACGCCATTAAATATTATCAGCAGATCTGCTCCATGTCAAGCCGTTTCCGTAACAAATCCGCACTTTTGAGAAAATCCGTCTGAGGAGATCCATGTATCTTCAAAAACAGTAAGGAAAAAGAGGCCGTCTCCGACGGATCACCGTGTGGAGACAGCCTCTTGATCAGACTTACTATGCCGTTTTCCAAAGGGTTGGATTACTTGATCTCAACCTCAGCGCCAGCCTCTGTGAGCTTAGCAGCAGCTGCATCAGCCTCTTCCTTGGAAACATTCTCTTTGATTGCCTTCGGAGCACCATCAACGAGTTCCTTAGCTTCCTTAAGACCCAGACCTGTGATCTCACGAACAACCTTGATAACAGCGATCTTCTGAGCACCAGCGCTCTTGAGGTTAACTGTGAACTCTGTCTGAGCAGCAGCAGCGGCACCAGCGTCACCACCGGCAGCAGGAGCAGCAACTGCTACAGCAGCTGCGGATACGCCAAATTCTTCTTCGATACCCTTCTCGAGCTCGAACAGTTCCATAACGGACAGTGTCTTGATTTCTTCGAGAAGCTTTGTAATTTTTTCACTAGCCATTTTTATTTCCTCCATTAATTTTTTTCAATAAGCCGTATTCGGCATGAACTAGTATTAGCCGGAATCATGGATCCCGACCGGCTGATATTACTCAGCAGGTGTTTCTGTTGCTTCAGCAGCAACGGCAACCGGCTCAGCTTCAGCTGCCGGAGCGGCTTCTTCAGCCGGTGCAGCTTCTTCTGCCGGAGCAGCTTCCTCTGCCTTAGCCTCTACGCCACCCTCAGACTCGAGCTTTTCTGCAACGGCCTTGGTGAGCATAGCGAGCTTGGTAAATGGGAAGAGCAATGCATAGACGATCTGGCTGAGGAGTACGTCCTTGGACGGTACTGCAGCAAGAGCCTCGACTTCTGCAATTGTTGCCACTTTGCCTTCGATGATGCCGCCCTTGATGTTCAGCTTCTCGAAATCATCAGCAAACTTCTTGACTACCTTAGCAGGTGCGATGAGATCTTCTGTGGAATAAGCAACAGCTGTCGGGCCCTTGAACATTTCGTCCAGACCTTCGATACCGAGTTCCTTGAAGACCAGATTCAGTGTCGTGTTCTTAACTACCTTGTAGTGTACACCGTTCTTACGAAGTTCGTTACGAAGATTGGTGTCCTGCTCAACAGTCAGACCACGAGCGTCTACGAAAACAAAAGACTGAGCGTTCTTGTAGCTCTCAACGAGCTCGGCAACAACTTTCTTCTTTGCTTCCAAAATCTTTTCACTTGGCATGATGTCTTTACCTCCTTATATTGATACTAAAATACCCCACGCTGTCTCGCGAGGGGTATCAAGTGATCAATATGATACGGATGATTCCTCACCTCGGCGGGACGACTTAACGTTTACGATCGCTCTCCCGCTGTCTTCAGCAGTGGATATTTTATTAAGTTGTGATATCCATTCGAAAAGCACTTCCGATAGGGAGTGGATATACCCCCGAAAAGAGGCCGTACCTCTTTTCCTAGTGAAGAATCATCAAAACTGAATTACAGCTTCGAAGCGTTTACACGGATACCGGGACCCATTGTAGCGCAGATGGAAACGTTCTTCAGGTACTGACCCTTAGCAGCAGACGGCTTTGCCTTGATGATAGCGTCCATGATGGTCTTGAAGTTCTCTTCGAGCTTCTCCTGACCAAAGGAAACCTTGCCGATCGGGCAGTGGATGATGTTTGTCTTATCGAGACGGTACTCGATCTTACCGGCTTTGATGTCCGTAACAGCCTTGGCTACGTCCATGGTAACTGTACCGGCCTTAGGTGTAGGCATCAAGCCCTTCGGGCCGAGGACCTTACCGAGACGGCCGAGCTTCGGCATCATGTCCGGTGTCGCAATGAGAGCGTCGAAATCGAACCAGTTCTCGTTTGCGATCTTGTCGATGTACTCTTCAGCACCAACATACTCTGCGCCGGCAGCCTGAGCTTCATCAGCCTTCGGGCCCTTAGCGATAACGAGTACGCGCTTGGTGCGGCCTGTACCATGAGGGAGAACTACAGCACCACGAACCTGCTGGTCAGCGTGACGGGAGTCAACACCGAGACGGACGTGGAGTTCTACCATCTCATCAAATTTTGCTTTACCTGTTTCTACAACCAGACGAACTGCTTCGGAAGGATCGTAAGAAACAGATCTGTCTACGAGCTTAGCGAGCTCTGTATATCTCTTTCCTCTTTTCATAGTAACTCTCCTTCAAATCAGTCCTCAGTTACAACGATACCCATGCTTCTGGCAGTACCAGCTACCATACGTGCACAAGCCTCGATGTCTGCGGCATTTGTATCAACGATCTTGATCTCAGCGATCTTCTTGCACTCCGAGAAAGAAATCTTTGCTACCTTGTCCTTGTTCGGCTTACCCGAAGCCTTCTCAATGTTGCAAGCTTTCTTAAGCAGTACCGGTACCGGCGGAGTCTTAGTAATGAAAGAATAAGAACGGTCAGCATACACTGTAATGATTACAGGGATGATGAGACCGGCATCCTTTGCTGTTCTCTCATTAAATTCCTTGACGAACTGGGCAATGTTAAGTCCATGCTGTCCAAGGGCTGGTCCTACCGGCGGCGCAGGTGTTGCTTTGCCTGCAGGGATCTGAAGTTTAACGTACCCTACAACTTTTTTAGCCATTTGCGGCCACCTCCCAAAAAATTTTCTTTCCGCTCCGTCTTATCCCGGATGCGGTATATCTTTATCTCCGAAGAGATCGATAAGCTAAGTTATTAAACTCTTACCACCTGTGTGAAATCAAGTTCAACAGGGGTCTCACGGCCGAACATCGAGATACGTACACGTACCATGTGCTTCTCGAGGTTCACTTCCTCAACAACGCCGACACAGTCGGAGAACGGTCCGGAGATGATTCTCACGGAATCGCCGATCTCGTAATCCACGGACGGAACCCAGCTGGATTCCAGACCCATGAGTGCCAGTTCCTCATCGGAAAGAGGCTGCGGCTTGTTAGCGTTCGGTCCTACGAAGCCGGTCACACCACGTGTATTACGTACAATGTACCAGATCTCTTCAGTATAGACCATCTTGATCAGTACATAACCCGGATAACGCTTCTTCTGTGTTACCTTCTTCTTTCCATCCTTCACTTCGACGCTCTCATCGATCGGAATGGAAACTTCCTGGATCATTTCCTGAAGTCCACGGTTTTCGATCACCGCTTCCAGAGTGCTCTTTACTTTATTCTCATATCCCGAATAGGTATGTACCACATACCACTTCGCTTCATATGGTGCACGCTCTTCTGCCATGTCTACGCTCCTCTATTCAACAAGCATGGGAAATACACTTACTGTATTTCTCAAAAAACGAATGCCGGTTATGATTCAGACGGTGCCGTTGTCTCCTCAGATGCAGCCGACTCGGATGAAGCGGCCGTCTCTCCCTCGGAAGACTCGGATGAAACCGACGGAACAGTATAGCCTTCCAGGCTGGTAGCTGCTGTCGACTCGGTTGTTTCCTGTGTCTGCTTGTAGAATCCGACTTTCTCAAGGACCCAGCTGGAACCTTTGCCGATTGCCGTCAGAAGGATGGCACATACGGCGATAACAACCAGAACTACTGCAGATGTCTGCACCAGTTTCTCTTTTGTCGGCCATATTACTCTCTTGAGTTCAAGACGAACATCATTGAACTTCTGTGCTATACGCTTGAAGATGTTCGGTTTCTTCTTATTGTCAGCCATTGGTCATACCCTCTTCTTCCTTGAATAAACGGAAATTACTTGGTTTCCTTGTGTACAGTATGCTTGCGGCAGAACTTGCAGTACTTCTTGACCTCCAGACGATCCGGGTCATTCTTCTTGTTCTTGTATGTCTGATAATTTCTCTGCTTGCACTCTTCACAAGCCAGTGTGAGCTTATCACGAGCTCCTGCTTTGGTTGCCATGTTCGAACACCTCCAAAAAATATGTGCTTCCATGCATCATCCGATGCAAAAATCCGCGCATTAAAAATAGACCTAAACGGCGATAGCAACGGATATGATAACACAGGGTCAAGTTATTGTCAACGAAATCTTTTACTTTCCGCAGTGTTTCTTCAGCGCTTCTTCAACTCGGTTTCCACGTCTTCCGGCGTGATCCCCATCTGCGCCATCATGACCATGGCGTGGTAAAACAGATCGGCCAGTTCCTGGATCGTGTTTTCCTTGTCGCCGCGGCTGGCGGAAATGATCGCTTCGATCGCTTCTTCGCCGACTTTCTTTCCGATCTTCTCGATTCCTTTATCGAAAAGATAATTCGTATACGATCCGTCTACCGGATTGGCCTTTCGGTCCAGGATCAGATCATAAAGGTCGCGGATCACGTTTGTACTGTTAGCATCCATTTCTTCTATTCCCCTTTTCTTCGGCAAAAGCACTTGCTTCTGCCTGTGATTAACTTAATTTTCCTTCTTTTCCGGAAGTGTCACTTCCGTATAGAAGCATGTATGGTTGCCTGTATGGCAGGCAGCGCCTTCCTGGTCACAGTAGAATAACAGGGTATCACGGTCGCAGTCAAGCATGACTTTCTTCACATGCTGGAAATGCCCCGAGGTCTCCCCCTTCTTCCAAAGCTCGTTTCTGCTTCTGGAGTGATAGTGCATCAGCTTGGTCTCCAGTGTTTTCTCCAGTGCCTCGTAATCCATGTACGCGAGCATCAGGACGTCTTTCGTGGAATCTTCCACCACGATGGCCGGTACCAGGCCCTGCGGATCCTTCTTCAGAGACTGCCACAGCGAAAGCGTGGAACTCATGGTACGTACCGGGATCCCTCTTTCGGAAAGATATGCTTTCAGATCCGGGATCTGGATCTCTCCGAAGTGGAAAAGGCTGGCCGCCAGAACCGCGTCTGCGCCGCCGTCCACGATACCGTCGTAAAAATCCTCCAGTTTTCCGGCGCCGCCACTGGCGATGACCGGAATGGAGACCGCATCGGCAATGGCTCTTGTGATCACATTATCAAATCCGGATTTTGTACCGTCACGGTCCAGGCTTGTCAGCAGGATCTCCCCTGCGCCCAGAGACTCGACCTTCTTGGCCCACTCGACCGCATCCAGTCCTGTCGGTTTCGTTCCTCCGGCCACAACGACTTCATAGCCGCTCGGGAATTTCACGTTATCTTCTTCTGATGCAGATTCATCGATCCCGTCAAAAGAGGCATCGGTACTGGCAATACGGATCTTGCCGCCCTTTCTTTCTCGAACGTCGATCGCCACGACCACACACTGGGATCCGAACTTCTCACTGGCACGGCGTACCAGATCCGGTTCTTTTACCGCGGCGGAATTCAAGGAGATCTTGTCCGCACCGGCATTTAATATCTCACGGATATCTTCCAGGCTTCTGATACCGCCGCCGACCGTAAACGGGATAAAGACCTGCTCTGCGACGCTCCGGACCATATCGACCACAGTACCGCGGCCTTCAACAGTTGCGGAAATATCCAGGAACACCAGTTCGTCTGCGCCGGCTTCGTTATAGGCTTTCGCACACTCGACCGGATCTCCGGCGTCACGAAGGGAAATGAAGTTCGTGCCCTTCACGACACGTCCGTTCTTCACATCCAGGCACGGTATGATTCTTTTGCTCAGCATATCAGCCATCTCCTCTCTCAAAAAAGGCAGGACGCGCGCATCCTGCGGCGTCCTCTTCCTTCATCTTTTAATATTCTCTTACGCTTTCGTCTGTGCCGCCCAGCGGTCCAGGATACGAAGTCCGACTTCGCCGCTCTTTTCCGGATGGAACTGGCAGGCAAATACGTTATTTCTCTTCACACTGCAGCAATACTCGATCCCGTAGTTCGTCGTCGCCGCGATGTCTTCTTCTCTTTCGGGCACGCAGTAGTAGGAGTGCACGAAGTAAACATATTCGCCGGAAGGGATCATCTTCTCTCTTGAAGAAAGATCGTTCCAGCCGATCTGCGGGATCTTCAGTCCCATATCGGAGGAAAACTTCACGACTTTTCCCGGAAGGACCGAAAGCCCGCGTACGGGTTCGCCGCCGAAAGATTCTTCCGATGTATCGAAAAGCATCTGCATACCGAGGCAGATCCCGAGGAAAGGTTTTCCGGTAGCGATATATTCGTGTACCACTTTGTCGAGATCCTTGCTCTTGAGCGCTTCCATGGCCGCGCCGATGGCGCCGACGCCGGGAAGGATCACGCCGTCCGCACCCATAACGGTAGACGGATCGTTCGTGATGACACTGTCATAGCCCAGAAAAGCAAGTGCTTTTTGAACGGAACCTAAGTTTCCCATTCCATAATCGATAATGGCGATCATGCAAGTTCCTTTCCTGTCAGCAGGCGATAGCACTCTCTGTACTTCTCTGCCGTCTTCTCAATGATTTCGTCCGGGAGCTTCGGTGCCGGATAGGTCTTATCCCAATCCAGTGTTTCCAGCCACTCGCGGAGATACTGCTTGTCGAAGCTCTTCTGTGCACGGCCCGGCTCGTAATCGGAAAGATCCCAGAAACGGGAAGAGTCAGGGGTGAACATTTCGTCGGCAACGACCAGTTTTCCGTCGATCTTACCGAACTCGAACTTGGTGTCGGCCAGGATCAGTCCGCGTGTCAGCGCATACTCGGAAACCTTTGTATAAAGAGCCAGAGCAGCGTCCTTCAGTGCTTTTGCATCTTCTTCACCGAGAAGATCTACGAGCTGCTCGTAGGTGATGTTGATGTCGTGGCCTTCATCTGCCTTGGTGGAAGGAGTGAAGAGCGGCTCCGGAAGCTTGTCGCCCTGCTTTAAGCCTTCCGGCATCTTCATGCCGCCTACGGTACCGTTTGCCTTATACTCTTTAAGTGCGGAACCTTCCAGGTAACCTCTTACGATACACTCGGCCGGAAGCATCTTTACCTTCTTTACCAGCATGGAGCGGCCCTTGAGTTCTTCTTCATACTTATCCAGGCCCATCGGATACTCTTTCGGATCAGTGGTGATCACGTGATTCGGAATGATGTCCTTGGTGAAATCAAACCAGAATGCGGAAATGGAACTCAGTACCTTGCCCTTGTCCGGAATGCACTCGTTGAAAACGACATCGAAAGCGGAGATACGGTCGGTCACGACCATCAGGAGCGAATCGCCCAGGTCGTACACGTTTCTGACCTTACCCTTGATAAATACCGGTAAATCGATAAAATCTGTGTCACGTAATGTTGCCATAAGTTTATTCCTCACTTTTCATAAAATACGTTATTGATCGATCAGTTCCCATTCCGTTTCGGATCCGTCTTCCTTGTACTCCCCGAGTACTTCGAGATTATCGAACTCGTCCACGAACATGGATACCTCTTTTTCTATTCCCGTTGCAACGATGGCAATGATCAGATCCAGTGCGATGCCTTCTTCCACCATCTCGGCATAACACTTCACCACGGCGATCTCTGCCGGCCGAAGTTCGATCCTGGCGTCTCCGTCCACGGTAAAGTCCTTGGAGGAAAGCAGTTCGCAGATCTCCTGATCCTTGGTGTTCAGCCACTCGATCCGCTGCCGGAGTTCCACGGAACGCTTCAGGAACTCCAGTTCGTCCTTCGCCTGCGTGAGCACCTTGATATCCGCATCGAAAATCGGGAGTGTCATCTCCCACGCTTCGAATTCTTCGTTATACGGGTAGTCCTTCAGCATATCAAAGCACACCCTTTGTGGACGGGATCTGATCCTTGAACTTCTCATCGATGCTGATAGCGATACGCAGCGCTCTGGCAAAAGCCTTAAACATCGCTTCGATCTTGTGGTGGTCATTGGCCCCGTATTCGCACTTGAGGTGCAGCGTCAATCCCGCGTTAATAGCAACGGCCCGGAAGAATTCTTCTACGAGTTCCGTAGCAAATTCGCCTACATACTCGCCGCCGAATTCAGCCTGAAGGACCAGGTACGGGCGTCCCGAAATATCCAGGGAGCACTGTGCCAGAGCCTCGTCCATCGGAATGGAGGCGAATCCGTAACGGTTGATCCCACGTTTCTCGCCCAGAGCTTCACCCAGGATCTTGCCGATCACGATGCCGATGTCCTCGGTCGTGTGATGTCCGTCCACATTCAGGTCACCATCACAGGTGACGCTCAGGTTGATCCCGCTGTGACGGGTCAGAAGATCCAGCATGTGGTCGAGAAAACCGATACCGGTATTAATGTCACTCAAGCCGGTTCCGTCGAGGTCGATCGAAGCTTTGATCTTCGTCTCTTTCGTGTTTCTTTCCTGTGAAGCTTGTCTCGTCATGTTTTACTTCCCTTCTGCTACTTCGTCGATCGCACTAAGCAAGGCATCCATTTCCTCGTCCGTACCGATCGAAATACGGAGATATTCGGAGATCCTCGGTTTATTAAAATACCTTACCAGTATACCTTTCCCGCGAAGATTTGTGTAGACGCTTTCCGCCGACACTTTGACCGGACTAGCAAAGAGGAAATTCGTCTTCGATTCCGGCACCACCCAGCCGCGTTTTCTCAGCTCTTCCTCGATCCGGTCACGGGTCGCGCAGATCTTCTTCGTGTTCCCGTCGACCCATTCTTTCTCCCGGATGGCCGTCGCCGCCACCTGCTGGGCGATCGTGTCCACCGGATAGGAATTGAAGGAGTCCCTGATCCGGGAAAGGCCCTCGATCAGTTCTTCGTCACCGATGGCAAATCCCAGTCTCAGCCCCGCCAGGGAGTGGGACTTGGAAAGTGTGCCCGTGATCAGAAGGTTCTTATATTTCGGTAGCAGGACTCTGGCTGTCTCATCGGAAAACGCCGCATAGGCCTCGTCCACCAGCACCACGTGATCCGGATTGGCGATGAGGATCTTCTCCACGTCCGAAAGCGGAAGTTTCAGCGAAGTCGGTGCATTCGGATTGGCAAATGCCACACCGCCCTGTGGATCGTTGCAGAACGCTTCCACGTCGATCCGGAAGTCTTCCTTCAGCGGGATCTTCCTGACCGGAACGTTATAAAGGCTGGCATATACCGGATAAAAACTATAGGAGATATCCGGGATCAGAAGCGGCGCAGCGCTTTCGCCGGATTCGAAGAATGCCTGGAAAGCAAAGGCCAGCACCTCGTCCGAACCGTTTCCGCAGAATACCTGCTCCGGTTTCACATTATAAAGATCAGCCAGCGCCTCTCTTACGATCAGTCCGGAAGTCTCCGGGTAGCGGGCAAGCCTTGCGATGTCCACCTGATCCAGGACCTCTCTGACTTTTGGAGATGCCGGATACGGGTTTTCATTCGTGTTTAGTTTAATTACTTTCTGACCGGGCTTGGGCTGTTCGCCAGCCACGTACGGCTCAATATTTCTCGTTTTTTCATTCCAGAAACGACTCATGGAATAGTTCCTCATTTCTATTATTCTTCAAATCTTACTCTTATGGCACTGGCGTGACATTCCAGTCCCTCTGCATCGGCGAAAGCGGCAACATCCTTGTAGCACTCGCGCAAGGATTCTTCGTTGTAGCGCAGCACGCTGGTCTTCTTGAAGAAATCACCCGTATTGAGCGGCGAGAAGAATCTTGCGGTTCCGGATGTCGGAAGAGTGTGGTTCGGTCCGGCAAAATAGTCACCCAGCGGTTCCGGTGTGTAGTTGCCTACGAAGATCGCTCCGGCATTTTTGAGGCGGTCAATGTAGCTGTCCGGATCGTTCACGCAAAGTTCCAGGTGCTCCGGTGCCAGCTCTTCGCTAAAGGCGATGGCAGCTTCCATGTCGTCCACAACAAGGATCGCGCAGTAGGTCGCCAGGGACTTGCTGAGGATCTCTTTTCTCAAGCTCTTTTCGGAGCGGCGGTCAACGGCTTCGTATACTGCGTCGGCCAGTTTCTCGCTGGTGGTCAGAAGGATCGCCGAAGCCAGTACATCGTGCTCGGCCTGGGAAAGGAAGTCAGCAGCGACGAATTCCGGAACAGCGGAATCATCCGCAATAATCAGGATCTCACTCGGACCTGCAAACATGTCAATGTCCACCTGACCGAATACCAGACGCTTGGCTGTATTTACATAGATATTTCCCGGTCCGCAGATCTTGTCGACACGCGGGATCGATTCGGTTCCGAAAGCCATGGCTCCGACTGCCTGCGATCCGCCAACCTTGTAGATCTCTGTGGCGCCGGCGATACTTGCTGCAGCCAGGATGACCGGAGCAATCGTTCCGTCCGCTCTCGGCGGAGTACAAAGTACGATCCTCGGAACACCGGCGGCTTTGGCCGGGATCACATCCATAAGAACAGTGGACGGAAGCGGTGCTGTTCCGCCCGGTACATAGATGCCTGCTACAGAGATCGGGCGGACGCGCATGCCGATCTCGGCGCCCTTTGCCACATCCATCTTAAAGCCGGTCTCGACCTGTCTCTCGTGGAAGGCCATGATGTTTGCCGCCGCTTTCTTAAGGATCGCGACCAGATTCGGATCGAGGGAAGCGATCGCATCCGCGATCTCCTGATCCGTCACTCTTACATTAGACGCGTTGATGTCTGCCTTGTCGAATTTCTTCGTATACTTGAAGACCGCTTCATCACCGTTCTTCCTAATATCGTCCAGGATATCGTTCACTACATCGATGATCGGTCCCAGATCCATTTTCCCGCGCATGCCCAGTTCTTCACAGATCTTCTTGAGCTCGCTCTGCGGTGCTTTTATCTTCTTACATTTCATATGTACGTCCTTCTTTCTTTCAGTATGTTATCTGAAGCCCGCCTTCCGGCGAACGGTCACTTGGCGGCTTCAGAAGCCTTGGCCGCGTTCCGGATGGCAACCTGTTTTCTCAGGGCATCCAGCATCGGCACGATCTCGGCTTCCTTCATCTTCATGGATACACGGTTTACGACAACCCGTGCGGAAATGTCCGCCACGACTTCCAGTACATCCAGACCGTTCTCTTTGAGTGTACGTCCGGATTCCACGATATCCACGATCACTTCGGCCAACCCAATAAGCGGCGCCAGCTCCACGGAACCGTTGAGTTTAATGATCTCGACGCTCTCTTTCTTCGTTCCTTCGAAGTAGGCCCGGGTAATGTTCGGATACTTGGAAGCCACACGCTTATTCGGGATCTGATCCAGTTTTCCCTTAAGCGATACCGGTCCGCACACGCACATTCTGCATGCACCGAATCCCAGATCGATCACTTCGTATAGATTTCTTCCTTCTTCAAGGAGTGTATCTTTTCCGACCACGCCGATATCGGCAGCGCCGTATTCCACATAAGTCGGTACATCAGCCGGCTTGGCCATGATGAAGCGAAGACCTGTCTTCTCATCTTCCAGTATCAGTTTTCTGGACTCTTCACGTCCGGCAGAAACATCGTATCCCGCTGCCTCCAGCAGATCCAGTGCTTTTTCCGCTAGACGGCCTTTTGATAACGCTATAGTGATCATTGATCTTCCTCCTCATCCTCTTCTTCAACAAATACGACCTGATCGATGCCGTGCTCTTCCGCATAGGCATCCAGTTCCGCTTCGGTTCGATGCTCTGTATCCACGATGACCTTGTTGCCCATAGCGCGCAGTTCTTTTGCCGTGGCAAAAGCGGCTTTCCGCATGCCTTCGCCGTCCTTGTATCCGACGATCGCATCGACTTCCACGAATTCCGGAAGCTTGTCCTGGCGGCGGAGTGCAGTCAGGATAAGGTTGATGCCGAGAGAGAAACCGACGGCACTGAGGTCTCTTCCGAATGTGGAGATCACCTTGTCATAGCGGCCACCGCTCAGGATCGGGAAACCTACCTCGTATGTGAATCCCTTAAAGATCACGCCGGTGTAGTAATCCAGGCTTCGAAGCATGCCCAGGTCGATACTTACATACTGAAGCAGATCGTAATCTGAGAGCACATCCAGGATCTCGCGGAGATTTTTGATCGCACCACGGGATACCGGGTTGTTCACTTTCGCTTCAAAAGCATCAAGTACATCATACGTTCCGAACTTTCCGGAGATCATGTCGAGGATCTCTTTTGCATCTTCGGATAATCCCAGTCTTTCTGCTGTTTTCTCGATCCGGACGATGTCCTTCTGATCGATCGCAGTACTTAATTCCGAAGCATCTTCTGCGGAAAGTCCCCACTCTTCGGCAAGGCCCTTGAAGAATTCGACCTGACCGATGGAGACCTGAAGGTCCGTGATCCCGGTCTGAAGGACTGACTGGATGCCCAGTGCGATCACTTCCGCATCCGCTTCCGAGTTCGTAAGGCCCAGAAGTTCCACACCTGCCTGGGAGAATTCGCGGAGTTTACCTCCACCGGCTTTTCTGAAGCGGTACATATTGCCGATATAGGAAAGACGCAGCGGCGGTTTCTCATCTTTGAGGAGCGTCGCGGAAAGTCTGGCCACCGGAATGGTGCCGTCATACCGGAGTGCAATGATACGCCCGTCCTTGTCCGTCATCTTATACATATCTTCGGTTGCAACGAAGTCTTCGCTCGCATATACATCGTAGTACTCTATGCCCGGCGTCTCTACTTCACTGTATCCGTACCCGGAGAACAGCTCCCGTATATCCGCTTCGATCTTTCTCTTTACACTGGCGTCCTGCGGAAGAATGTCGATCACACCGTCAGGCGTATGGAATCTATAATTTCCCATGAGGTAGTCCTCCTTGTTATTTTCATATATAATGTATATATGCTGTTTTCATATAATCACTTTATCGCTTTACTTTGCTAAAGCACTAAAACACCATGTGTGTATTTTATGCGAGGCAGGTTCTTTTGTCAAGGGCGGAAAAGAAGATCAGCAGTATAATTTCACCTGTTTGAAGGAGTCCGCAATGAAGACGATCTGCCATTTTATCCGCTCAAGAAGTGAGATCTTTCTGGTTCTTTTTCTTTTGGCGAACTTGATTACTTTTGCATTGTTCCATTCCGATAAAAAGAAAGCCGAGAAGAAAGCGTTCCGTATTCCCGAGAGTAATCTTCTGGGTTTTTCCGCTCTTTTCGGTGCGCTCGGTGGTATCCTGGGCATGCTCATCTGCCATCACAAGACCAAAAAGCTGAAGTTTCTGGTACTGATGCCGCTTCTTGCTGCCGTCCAGCTTCTGGTGATCTATCTGGTCTTCGCCATCGGCTGATCACACCGGATCAATAAAACAGCACTCATTTATATATGTATATAAGGAGAAGAATATGAAATACTTCGTTGCTTCCGATATTCACGGCTATCCGGAATATTGCCGGGCTATCCTGGATGCTTTTGACCGCGAAAACTGTGACAGGCTGATACTTCTTGGCGATCTTCTTTATTTCGGTCCCCGTAATCCGCTCGGTTCCACCTACGATCCAAAGGGCGTGATCGCACTGCTTAACGAAAGGAAACAGGATATTTTATGCGTCCGCGGCAACTGCGATTCCGATGTGGATCAGATGGTGCTGGAGTTTCCTGTTATGGCAGACTACGCAGTTCTCTCTTTAGGAAAAAGACTTGTCTACATGACTCATGGTCATGTCTGGAACAAATCCCACCTTCCGCCACTTCAAAAAGGAGATATCCTCCTGACCGGACACACCCATGTCGTCGCCTGCGAGGAACTCCCCGAAGGCATCCTCTATCTTAACCCCGGCTCCCCGACCTATCCCAAGCAGGATACCCACCGGGGCTACCTGATCCTGACCGAAGACAAGGCCATTTTCAAAGATCTCGAAGGAAACATTAAAATCGAAAAAGCCCTGTAAACACAGAGCTTTTTCGCTTATCTTTATTTTACAGCATCCTCACGGGAGAAACATCACGGCGACGAGCGCTTACGCAGGAGCTCCGCTCCGAGGACTCAGCGAGGAGCCATGATGTTTCGATTAGTATCCGCGCTTTCCCTCGATCGACTCATCATTATCGATCCAGTCCTGCACGATCACTTCGCGGTAGTCATCCTTGCTGTCTCTCACAATGACCTTCTCAATGCCGGCATTGATGATCATCTTCTTGCACAGGGAACAGGAATTGGACTTGGGAATATAATCTCCCGTTTTCGCGTCGTAACCGGCCAGATACATCGTTGCACCGATCATCTTGTCGCGGCTCGCGGAAATGATCGCATTCTGTTCCGCGTGGACACTTCTGCAGAGCTCATATCTCTCTCCACGCGGGATCTGCAGTTCCTCACGTACACAGGTCCCTCTGTCGGAACAGTTCTGTCTTCCTCTCGGAGCTCCCACATAACCGGTGGAGATCACCTCGTCGTTCTTCACGATCACGGCTCCATAGTGACGTCGCAGGCATGTGCTTCGCTTCGCGACGACTTCCGCCAGATCCAGATAATAATTGATCTTGTCTCTTCTCTCTATCATCGTCAGATCTCCGTGATTACAACATTCAGCGCAAATGCAGCATTATCCACTGAGTAAGTGGCGGTATTCACGCCGGTCAGCTTATACGATGTAGAGTAGGATGCATAGAAGGATCCTTCCGCAGTTGCAGCGAGCCATGTACCTGTAAGTTTCGCATTACCGCTTTCAGAAGCTGTAACCGTAAATCCCTGCGTGGTATCTGCGTTTGCTCCGCTCAAAGTCATCGTGACAAGATATGTCTTCGATGCATCCAGCGCAACAGAATCACCATCATGCGCCTCCAGAATAACTTTCGCCGGTGGAGTAACCGTAATGCCTGCTGTCAGGTCAGAGATCTTACAGATCCTCGTCCAGGTCGTATCCGTAGTATATTTCCACTGCAGTTCCGGTTCTGTCAAAGTGGTATCGATCGTGCTGTCAGCATAACGTACTTCGACCGGATCTCCGGCGGCACCCTGCAGCGCAGAAATATCGACCACATCTCTCCAGGCTGTGGAATCCTCATCTGTGTATTTCCACTGGTAGACTGTGCCGCTCTTTCTGAATTCAACAGACCGTCCGTCGGCACCCTGAAGAGCAGCAGTATCGACTACGTCCTTCCAGGCTGTGTCATCTTCATCGGTGTATTTCCACTGATAAACGGTTCCGTTCTTCTTAAATTCAACAGAACGTCCGGCCTCACCCTGAAGGGAAGCAGTATCGACTACATCTTTCCAGGCTGTGTCATCTTCATCGGTGTATTTCCACTGGTATACGGTTCCGTTCTTTTTAAATTCTACAGAACGGCCATCCGCGCCCTTGTCTCCATCCTTACCGGGTTCACCCTGAACACCCGGAATACCTGTCGCACCCGGGATACCTGTCGCACCCGGGATACCTGTAGCACCGGGAATACCTGTGGCACCCGGAAGACCTGTCGCACCTGGAGCACCCGGCACACCCGGAATACCCGGAAGACCTGTCGGTCCGGGTTCACCCTGCGGGCCCTGAGGACCTTCCGGTCCTTGTTCGCCCTGAATACCCGGTTCACCCTGCGGGCCCTGAGGACCCTCCGGTCCCTGCTCGCCCTGGATGCCCTGATCACCCGGAATACCTGTCGCACCCGGAAGACCCTGGATACCCTGTTCGCCCTGGTCACCCTTATCGCCTTTTTCGCCCTTCTCGCCTCTCTCACCACGGAGAACAGACAGAGAAACCAGCTGACGCCATCCGGCATCGGAATCACCTTCATAGCGCCATACGATCGCGCTACCGTTGTTTCTTACTTCGATCTGGCGTCCATCGGCACCTCTGCCGCCTTCCAGCTCATCCAGATCCACGACTGTTTTCCACTCCAGATCCGAACCGGAAGTATAGCGCCACTGCAAATAATGCTCAACACGGCGGAATTCTATGGATCGTCCGTCTTTACCGTTTTCACCACGGGCACCCGGAAGACCCTGCGCACCCGGCTCACCTTTCAGACCACGCTCACCGGCAGAACCTTCCAGATCCGCCTTCGCGATCATATTGACCCACTCACCGTCTTTATTCTTGTATTTGATGTAATCTCCCTCGGAATTAAATTCGGTATCCAGACCCGAATTCGACTGGATCACATCGATAGGCATCAGGTTACGCCAGTGAGTATCATCCTCATCTTCGAACTTCCACTGGACCATCTTCTGCTCTTCATCAACACGGGTCACGATCTCAGATACTTGCGCTTCCTTGTTTCTCGAAAAATATACATATGCGCCGGCGGCACCCACGACCGCCAGACAAACGATACAAGCAATAATGATCTTAACTGAGTCTCTCATTTTTCTTTACTCCATTGTAAACTGTCAGCCCTCTAAAGTTTTTACGATAGCCACATCTATCCAGTTTCCATCTTTATCCTTATACTGGACCACACCATTCTGATTTCTGAATTCGGTTTCTTCAGCAGTGGACCCGGACTCAAGGTCTGTCTTTGCAATCAGCGGACGCCACTGGGAATCATCCTCGTTTTCGTACTTCCACTCAATTATGCCTTGGTCGTTCGTTTGAAACTGGATCGCAAAGTCTTTGTCCTTCTTATCATTATTCCGGGACATAAAGAAATATGTTCCGGCAATACCGAGTGCCAGACAAACAGAAGCCGCTGCTATGATCTTAACTGTGTTTTTCATATGCCTCTACCCCATCATAATTAGTCAATTTATATTTTATTATATCTTTCACCGAGTGAAAAGCACTTTAGTCCATTTTCTTCGATTTCTTCGGGGTTTTTTAGCATTAATTCAGGATGTTTATTTATGGTATTTCTCTTTGTTATGGATTTTGAATCCGCGATAGGCCTGTTCAAGCAGGATCAGTCTGGTCATCTGGTGGGTAAACGTCATGTCGGAAAGACATATCCTTTCATTGGCACGTGCCGTCAATTCCGGAGAAAGACCGCAAGAACCGCCGATCACGACCACAAGTTCCGATCCGCCCTTTTCAAATCCCCTGATCATATGCTCCGCCCATTCTTCCGAAGTCAGCTTCTTTCCGTGAAGATCCATTACCACAACATAGGCATTTTCTCCGATCCTGGAAAGCATCCGCTTTCCTTCCTGATCGAGTGCCTGCTCTGTCGGAAGGGAATCAGGTGAGTCTTGCACCTCCACGATCTCCACACGGGTATATTTGGAAAGACGCTTCACATACTCGGCTATGCCGTCATTCAGCCATTTCTCTTTGATCTTTCCGGCACATACGATACGAAGTTTCATAGACTTACTCCAGGATCATCGGAAGTGTCGGGACATAGCGGTTGGCCACAGAAAGCGTAAAGTCCGTATTTCTGCTCAGGTTTTCGTCTTCGAGCGCCCGCATGACTGTCCGCTCCGCCACCTGGGGAAGGTTATTCTCCTGGCTCAAGTGTCCCAGAATAAAATGCTTCGTTCCGTTCTTACAAAGGCTTGCCGCCGCAGATGCACAGTCATCGTTACAAAGATGCCCGCCTGCTCCGGCAATACGCTGTTTCAGATAGTAAGGGTATGGTCCGTTCCACAACATATCTTTATCGTAATTGGCTTCCAGAAGAATACCGTCACAACCCAGAAGGTGATCATATACCTCCGGAGTCATATTCGCGAGGTCTGTCGCTACCGCAGCCCTATACCGCGAGGTTTCCAGGCGGTATCCGCAGGATCCTTTTGCATCATGGGGTGTTGAAAAAGCAATGATCTTTATACCGCCGATCTCAATATCGCGGTCCGGTATGATCTCATTATCCAAAGAGGGAGTATGGGGTTTCTTCTCCGCCGCGTGGATCCCTCTCCAGGTATCCTGTGTGGCATAGACCGGGATCGAGAATTTTCTGGTAAATACGTCCAGCGCGGAAATGTGATCCGAGTGATCATGCGTGATCAGGATCGCATTCAAGTCATAAGGATTCGTGTTGACCATAGTCAGCGCTTCAACGAGTTTTTTACAGGACATACCTGCGTCGATCAGTATCTTCGTTTCTCCCGAGCATACCAAAACAGCATTCCCGCTGCTGCCGCTATATAAGGGGGTAATAGAGATCGATCCGCTGTTCATGAGACGCCTTCCGGAATCACTCGTCATCCACCGGAACGACATGCTCGTCGTCCGTATCGATCCGCTCAATCTCGGCGCCGATCCCTGTAAGCTTCTCCACGAGCCGCTCGTAACCACGGTCGATACGGTTGGCACACGCAATCGTGGTCACGCCGTCCGCGGCAAGACCTGCCAGCACCATCGCTGCGCCGGCACGAAGATCCAGTGCCGTTACACTGGCACCGCAGAAAGACACCGGTCCGTTGATCAGTGCGCAACGGTCAATGATAGAGATCGAAGCACCCATAGACTGCAGTTCCGGAACATACTGGAAACGGTTGTCCCAGACAAGTTCATGCATACGGCTCATACCGCTTGCCAGACAGAGAAGTACTGTCGCCTGGGGCTGAAGATCCGTCGGGAAACCCGGATACGGACGTGTCTTAAAGTTAGTCGGTTCAAGTAAAGTATCTTCTTCCACAGAAACGCGGATCCAGTCATCACCCTGATCGATATCAAATCCCATATCGATCATTTTGGCCGTGAGCGGTTCCATATGCTTCGGAATCAGGTTATGGATCGTAACATCACCACGTGTCACCGCTGCGGCGATCATGTATGTTCCTGCCTCGATCTGATCAGGAATAACAGAATATGAATATCCTCCGGGAAGAACCGGAACACCCTTGATACGGATCGTATCCGTACCGGCTCCCTTGATATTCGCACCCATAGCGTTCAGGAAGTTGGCCACATCAACGATGTGCGGTTCTTTTGCCGCATTTTCAATGATCGTCAGACCGTTGGCCTTCGTCGCTGCAAGCATCAGGTTGATCGTCGCGCCGACACTGACCACATCAAGGAAAATATGCGCTCCCTTCAGTTCATCGGCATAGATACGGATAATACCTTCACGAATATCCGTCGCTCTTGTACCCATCGCTCCCATTTTACGAAAACCCTTCAGATGCAGGTCGATCGGACGGGTTCCGAAATTACAGCCACCCGGCATATGCATCGTTGCTTTCTGGAAACGGGCAAGAAGTGCGCCTAAAAGATAATACGAAGCACGTATATTCTTTACCTTCGGATGTGTCGCTTCAAAAGTATTGATATTCGAAGGATCAATGGCATACATACCCTCACCCTTCGGTGTTATGGTCGCACCCAGGGTCTCACAGATCTCCAGCATGGCATGAACATCCACGATATCCGGCACATTCTCAATGGTGCACGGACCGTCCAGCATCATGGCAGCGGCGAGGATACCCAGTACTGCATTTTTACTACCACTTATATTCACGTCTCCACGAAGCGGTCTGCCTCCGACGATCTTATATTTTGACATAATTCTTTCCCCTTTACTTTGACCGGTCCTGATCTCCAGAAGATGGTTTCATCATCTGAAAAAGCATTCTGGCCTTCGATTTCGATTGCACCTGTTCCTGTGCTTCTGCCACTTCCGACGTTACCTGTTTCAGCATGCTTGTGCTGCGTACGGAATCCGGCGGTATATCCCGTTCTGTCTCTTCCGAAACAGTCTCCCCGAGTTCTCGTTTCTTCTTGTCGGCGATCGTCTTTGCGCGAGACTTTTTCCGACGTTCCGCATTCTGGGACCCGATCATCTCCTTGCTCAGATACGGGTGTTTCAGCGCAGGAGGATCCGGCACAAGTATCGTAGGTGCGTGATGCACGATCTCTCCTTCGGGCTCCGCAGGCATTTCCTGCATCTGCGTGACCTCCTGCATTTCCGGGAAAGCAGCGTTCTCCTGCACCGCCTGGATGGGAGGTGCATACTGCTCTTCCTGTATCACCGGCGCAACATCCTCAGTCTGTTCATACTGTGGCGGATATTCCACCACCGGTGCCATGTTTAGCGGATATGCTTCCGAAACACTTTCTGTCTCAGAAACTGCAGTTTCATATTGTACCACATTTTCCTCGTATTGCGGTATCTGTGTCTCAGCAACCGCTTCCGGTACGGTATTCTTCACCTCAGGCAGGAAATCCGTCTCGTCGAGGAACACCAGCCGGTCCATAAGAAGATCCACATATTCCTTCTCAGTAGTCGTCCGAAGATCCTCACCAAGATCATAGTCATCTTCGTTGACCTTCTCCATATACTGGCGCGCCTTCCGATAGAGTACTTCCTCCCGATCCGCATCCTGCTGCATCGCCGTCAGTGTCTCCCGGAAAACACACTCTGCCGTCGGGATCGTGATATAGAAATCGCTTCCGACTTCGGCACGGATGCTCGGATCCTCGTCCCTGGTCCTACTGACCAGCGTGACTTCACACTCCTGTACTTCCGCCATCATTTTTACGATAGCAAGTCCCAGTCCGCTTCCGCCGGCCTGGCGCGATCCGGTCTCATCCACACGGAAGAATGCATTAAAGATCTTCTCTGCATCCTGTTTGGAGATACCTTTTCCCTGATCCTGCACTTTCACAGTAACCGAATTCTCCGTCGACTGAACGAATACCCAGATACAGGTATTGCTTGCAGAATACTTCAGCGCATTGTTGATCAGGTTTCCGATCATCTGCTCCATCATACTTTTACACCCGAATACTGTCGGAACATTTCTGTTCATCCGCTGGGCATAGAGACGGATGCCATGTTTCTTCGCCTCTTCCTGATAACGGCGGCATACTTCATCGACAGTCTGATCGATCTTATATACCTCCATGTTGATCTTTTCCTTATTATTCTCGATCTGGGAAAGATAGGTCAGATTCCCGATAATGGCCGTGATCCGTTCTGTCTCATTATTTATCCTTACAAAATCCTGGAATACTTCTTTCGGATCTTTCTCCTTGATACCCCAGTCCAGAAGAGTCTCGCAATACCCCTTAATGGTCGCAAGCGGAGTCTTCAGTTCATGCGAGACCGTGGACACAAACAGCCGTCTCTGCTGCTCCTGTCTCGCCGCAACCGTCACATCCTCAAGAACAACGACCCAGCCCCGCAATGTCGATTGGGGAAAAAAGGGTTTTGAAAAATGGAACTGAATGATCCGGTTCGCTATCTCCACGCGCGTCGTTACCGACTCCAGTTTTTCACTCTCTGCCTTGCCGGCCGCCTCTTCTTCTGTTTCCGGCGCATCCTCGTCAAGAAGGGACTCATAGAGCTTCAGTTTTACCATTACTTCATTGTCGGAAATAAACATTTCCACAAATTCCGCAAATGACTGCGGCAACGTCTCCACACGGAGTTTTTTCAGTGAAGTCTTGTTATTAAAAAGAAGCATGCCCGTCTCGGTAAAAGCAACTACACCCATCTGAACGATATTCATGACAGAATTGCTCACTCCGTTGGCAGCATTCAGAAACTGCATCTCGCGTTTCTTCTTATAAAACGACGCCCAGAAAAGATTATAAACAAGAAGACCTGCTATGACTGCACCACAAGCAAGCCCTACAAAAAGCATGGGAACGGGTTGCAATACCCGGTCCCATATCGACAGAATCAGTCTCGCGTCGTTCACTGAACCACCTCAAAGATCACTGCGCTCTTTCAAAGTAATAACCTACTCCGCGCTTCGTCAGAATGTACTTATAATTCTTCTGATCCGGTTCAAGTTTTTCTCTGGTACGGCGAACTGTCACGTCAACAGTACGTACATCACCGAAGTATTCGTATCCCCAGACATGCTCAAGAAGAGACTCTCTGGAGAAGACCTGTCCCGCATTCTCCGCAAGGAAAAGCACCAGCTGGAATTCTCTGAATGTAAGATCTACATCTTTCCCATCACGGCGGATCTGATATGCCGCCTTATCGATTTCCAGATCGCCGATTCGGAGGATATTCTCCTTCACGGAAGGATCTTTCTCAATATACGTATTGCGTCGAAGCTGTGCACGGACGCGCGCAAGTACTTCTCTCGGAGAGAAAGGCTTCGTAATATAGTCATCCGCGCCCATCTCCAGGCCAAGAACTTTATCGATCTCTTCTCCCTTAGCAGTAACCATAATGATCGGTGCCTTGGTCTTCGGACGAAGTACCTTACATACCTCAAAACCATCCTTCTTCGGCATCATCCAGTCGAGAAGGATAAGATCCGGTTTCTGTCGCTCAGCGATCTCGATCGCAGCATTTCCATCTGAAGCAGTAATCACTTCATAACCGTCTCTCTCAAGATTCGTACGCAGAAGTTCTACCAGAGATTCTTCGTCATCAACTACCAGGATCTTTGCACACATAACACTACTCCATTCCATTCATTCGTCTTCGAATTACACAACATATAGTGGCAAAAATCCTGATTCGCCACAACAGTTATTACAATTATACCATTCTTCTTCTATTTACAACCCAAATATTACAATTTTGTTTCATTTTTTTTGGAAGTGTCTGAAAGCAAAAAAAGAAGCTCAATTACGTTTCCGTAACTGAGCTTCATATAATCCGGCAGCAATCTATCTTCCCGGGCCGTCTCCAGCCAAGTATTGTGGACACCGGCGAGCTTAACTTCTGTGTTCGGAATGGGAACAGGTGTGGCCTCGCGGTTATCACCACCGGAATGGTTGAGGGTCTTTAAGCTGCACCCTCAAGACTGCATAGAAAACTATAACACATTTC
>Ga0310690_10001375_pt1 | contig 43129 bp, 28 predicted proteins | sample AusTroGonzalo_MG_2_FD_207661 | JGI IMG/M metagenome (GOLD analysis project Ga0310690, IMG submission 207661) | Bovine rumen microbial communities from tropical cattle in Woodstock, Queensland, Australia - Gonzalo_04 (v2) (version 2) | ecosystem: Host-associated > Mammals > Digestive system >... | reverse complement strand
AAAGGCGGGATAAAATCCCGCCTTTTAAAGAAAACTATTGAATACAGATTCTGTCTTAAAGGATTATCCCATGACAGACAAGGTCTTCTGCATCAATTTTTTCAGGTCTTCAGGGTCTGGAGAGCGATTTACAGCTTCCTGATATGTTATTTTCTGTCTTCTGTAAAGGTCAATGAGAGACTGGTTCATTGTTACCATGCCCCTGTTTCCGCCAGTCTGTATGGCAGTGGCAACCTGCTCAACTTTCTGTTCACGGATTAGATTCCTTATAGCAGAAGTACATATCATAACTTCGCAGCAGAGCGTGCGGCCCTTGCCATTAGCAAGAGGCAGAAGCTGTTGGGCAAACACTCCCTGAAGCACAAATGAAAGCTGCACGCGTATCTGTTCCTGCTGATGAGGAGGGAATACGTCTATGATACGGTTAATTGTCTGAGCGGCATCAGATGTGTGCAGAGTGCCAAGCACTAAGTGGCCGGTTTCTGCAATATTCAGAGCAGCATTTATAGTCTCAAGGTCGCGAAGCTCACCGATAAGAATTACGTCAGGATCTTGACGCAATACATGGCGCAAGGCAGCGCTAAAGCTCTCAGTGTCTGCGCCTACCTCACGCTGGTTGACAATGCTCTTTTTATGCGTATGCACGTATTCAATAGGGTCTTCAATGGTCATTATATGATAGCTCTGATGCTCATTCAGATAATTAATCATAGAGGCCAAAGTAGTTGATTTTCCGGAGCCTGTGGGGCCGGTAATAAGCAGAAGGCCCTTTGTAAGTTTCATTAAATCATATACAACAGGAGGGAGATTCAGTTCCTCGAATGTTTTATATTTTGCTGGGATAGAACGTATGGCAGCGCCTATTATTCCCCGCTGGCGATATGCGTTCATTCGGAGACGTCCCATGCCTTTAATGCCAAAAGCAAAGTCCAGCTCATTTGTAGCTTCAAAACGCTGCCTCTGGGCATCTGTCATAAGGGAAAATATAAGAGACTGGCAGAGATCTGGCGTAAGCTTATCAAAAGGCGTCGGCTCAAGCTGTCCGTCAACACGTACCATTGGCGTTGTCCCGGCAGTGATGTGCAGGTCTGAGGCCCCATGTTCGTGCATATAGATAAACAAATCACTCATTGTTACCATAAATGCTTCTCCTAAAATTTTAACAAGTTTTTAAATAGAATTTTTTGAGACTTCAATAATATTTTATCATAAAAAAGACTGCCGTGTTCTAAAAAAGCTCTTCGTCTGACTCCATGGCTTTTAAGAAAGCTTCATTAGAATCTTCTTCAGGCTGCTCAAACCCCGTCGGGACTGTCTGAGAATAACGTTTCTTAGGAGCAGGCGGCAAAGGAAGCTGATTAATTTCTTTAGTCTTTTTAGACTTCTTCTTAGGCGCAAATTTTTTCTTAGCTTTCTGAAGAAGAGTTTCTTTCTTGGCAGCCGGCTGCTTATTTGAGGAACTCGCCATTGACGAAGCTTCCGATTCATAAGCATTACGCGACGGAACAGCTCTCTGCCTGGCAGAAGTTCCAGTATCCAAAAGCTCTATAGCATTATTATTTATGCCTCTTAGCAAGGCATCTTTTGCCACATCCACTTCAAACTGATATATGAGAGGATCCTGCCTTGAACGCGGCAGGCGGTACTGAACTACATAAATATCCTCGTGAAGGGGCGTTGCGTTCCACTCACCGCCAGAGGACTGGGCTGAGCCAAGGAATGAATTAGAGAACCAGGTGCTTATTGTTCCCCTTCCGCCAGAAAGCCTGTATTCCTTCACAATATCAACAGCGCGCGTAAGCTTATCTGTGGCAGTAACAGGCGGAGCAGCTTTGGCTAAAGTCATGCCAGCAGGTTCCTCTTGAGCATCTGGCTGCTGGGAAACAGGAGCTGGCTGCTGAACAGGCATTTCCTGCTGTGCAGGCTGCGAAGACTCAGCAGGCAAAGGCTGAGCCTCACTGGCAGAAGTATTTGGCGCAGATTCCTGAATATCCGGCTGCTGTTCCTGCAATTGTTCTGGCGCAGTTTTTGCTATATTCGCAGCACTGCTTCCGCCTGACCTGCCGCTAAGCATAAACAGCGCAAGCACAGCGAAAAGAAGGAAGCATATCATACCGAGCGCAAGCAGAAGAAGCTTATTGCTGCCATTTCTCCGGCTAGACTGAACCATTGAAGGGTTAATAGCCGGAGCTTCATCTTTTTTCATGTTGTCTTGCAGAACAGTGCTTAAAGTTCCAGCTTTAGGCTGCTGGCTAGCAATTTTAGACTCAGAAGACAATGCTTCCTTTTCCACCGGCAGAGCAACTGTGGGCTTAACTTCATCCGGACCATCCGAGCCATAATAATTCACTTGGACTTTATCTTTGCCTTTTGATATATTGCCAGCATTCAGATTGCCAGCATTAATCTCCAATACAGGAAGGGCATTAGATAAATTGCCAGAATCCATTGTCATGCCGGACAATTCTAAGGCAAGAGGAGCAGGCTCATCAGTTCTTACTGAGGCTGGCTCAACTGATTTTATATCCAAAACAATTTCTTTGTTGTCTTCCTCTTTCTTTTTGTCAAGCTTAGTGATAGCAGATAAAGAAGCAGGAACAGGGCCTTTAACACGATTGCTGTCTAATGATGCCAGCTCAATATTGAAATCTGGCATATTATCAAGATCAGTCTCATTATGTCCGCTAGCATCTGGATCAGAAACTCTTTCTGTAGTGCGTATGGAACGATGTATTGACGAGAGGCTGGCAGGTATTGTTTTTATTACTTTAGGCTCTTTATCATGTTCAGCGCGCTCAGAAGGAAGATCCACAATTTTCTTCTCTGAAACAGGAGCAATTGCAGAGACGGAAATATTTTCCGTTTCTGAAGGCTGATCCAAAGCTTCCCGCTCTGATTCCAAGGGGATTTCATGGGAAACAGGCTGAGCTTCAGCCGGTTCATCTTGAGAATCCATGCTTTCCAGCTGCTGATGTGAAATTGTTATAGAAGCAGAATCGCCAAGATTTTCCTGTATCATCCTGGCAGACTGAGTAATTTCATCCTGAGTGCCGACATATCCGCCTGACATATCAGGGTTTTGGGCAACAGCAGAATCTGGGCTGTCCACATAATAGCTGGAAGGATCATCTGCTGAAACAGACTGGCTAGGGTAAGAAGATACTGGCTCTATGTTAATAAAAGAGCCGCCTGCCCCGCTATCCCCAGGCATTGGCATATCAGAAGGAAAATCATCAGCCTGAACATTCTGCTGAGGTGTTGCATATATATCAGCAGCCTTGAACGGATTCGCTGAATCGGCAAAGCTTTCCTGAGCATTTTGTTTGCCAATGTCTTCTATAGATGCAGCCTGGAGCAGATTGCCGGCATCAAACATATCTTCCCAAGCATTTGATGATGACTGCTGCTCTGTTTTTTTCGCATGCGATGAAACAAGCATGGCAGGATCTTTGCCTGCCATTATGGCCTCGTAAGTTTCCCTAAGAAGCCTGTCCTCATCATCCATAGATGCAAGCACAGCATCTGAATCAGAGCCTTTATCTGAATCATGATCTGTTTCAGGCGTAATTTCCTGAAGGAGAGGCCCTTCATCTTCTTCACTTTCCTGGCGTTCTTCCTCCTTAGCTGCCTTATTGAGCCGCTTTGACAGCATAGAAGATTTAATGCCTGAAACAGCCGGAGCATGCCCAGAGCTTTTTTCCGCTGACGCTTCGCGCTCAATATCCCTTCCGCTGTTTTCCAAAGAGGCCAAATCTTCCACAGCGGAGGCCGCCTGTTCAGCCTGGGACTTAATATCATCAGAAGATTTCTCTTGTTTGCCGTCCGCAAGAGAAGATGCGGCAAGCGCGGCAGCTTCAGCTGAAGCGCTTTCAGCACTGCTCTTTGCAGAATCTTCTGTGCCAACAGACCTGCTTATAAGAACGGTTCTTCTAGCAGCGGAACGATTCCTTTCTATTTTTTCTTTCAGTTCAGCAATGCTTGCAGGCTTGCCTGACAGTATGGTAAAGTCATAAGTTATTCCGCCAGCCTGCTGCGGAAGGAGGTTTAGAGACTGATCTTCCTCGTCAAGATCAAAATCTATCTGCCCGCTGCGAAAATCATCTGAAAGGCTTACCTTAGTTACCGATTCCCTCAGATCAGGAGACTGCTCGCTCTGTTTCAGCTCGTAAACATATATTGGAGGCCTTCCCTGAGAGGCATTAGACACATCATAATTGTCAGCATGGCGTCTCCTGCCATTTACGGAAGTTTTTATCGTAGCAGCCTCGCTGTCATCAATTTCTGTTTCAATGGCATCTTCCGAACTGGGATATGAATCGCCCGAGGATTCAGATAAAAACACAGATGAAAAATTCTGGCCGCCGTCATCTGTTTCGCTGCCAAAACTGTCTTTTTTATTTATAGGGCGGGATTCCAATGCCAGTTCGCGCTGCTTAGGCATGGAATCAGGGTCATCATCAAAAACGCTCTTGCCGCCTTTTTTATGCGCATTGCTCTTAAAGGTTTGAATAAGATCGCTTATTCTCTGACGGATATTGCCTTCATTCATTTCCTGAAGGCTTATCTGACCTAAAAGAAGATCTTTTTCCAGGCGCACTGACTCAAGCTCTTCCTTAACATTGCGCTCTTTTTTCGGCTCTCCTTCTCCTATTCCCGCCGAAAGCATTTCCTGCTGAAGAGAGCTTACTTCCGCAGGAGGCTTGTCTGCGCCAAGACTTTTTCTTTCTTCTTCTCCAAGTATATTTTCTAATGAAGAAAGAAAATCTCCCATTGTTACCGGGCCTTCTGAAAGCTTAGCATTATTCTTATCGGATTCTGCTACTGTTCTCCGGCCAGACAGTTCTGCCTCTTTTTCAAGTTTCTTCTTAAAGTCTGCGGTTGCTGCTTGCAAAGAGGCAGAATTTAACCCGTGGTCAGAATCCTCTATAGGGTCTTCGCCATTGGATATAAGCTCAGCCTCAGTCTCCTGAGGCAAAGCAGCACTTTGATTTTCTTCTGCGGCAGCAGAAGATTTATGTTCATCTGGTATATCGGATTTTTCAGGCCCGAAAGATGTAGGAGACACGCTTACTGAATCAAAATCAAAACCTTCTCCATTAAGTCTTGTCTCAAGATCGGAAGAAGATTTTCCAGCAGACAGGCCATGTGATGATAACTCAGTCTCAGGCATGCTTGCATTACTGAAAGGCGTATCAGCAGCACTGGCATTAATTATATCTTCAGAAGAGTCCTCAATGCTTCCAGATTCTTTAGAATGCAGGCTGTCTTCAAAAGAAGGAAATTCAGATCCGCCAGCTATGTCAGAGCTATTATCATGCGATGACTGAAATCCTGATGGAGTCAAATCATTATCTTCCGCATAAGGATTGCTTTCAGACGAAGCCGCATCTGTTTCTGCAGCGGCATTATTATTGCTTGAGCTTCCCTTGGAGGAAATGTCATTCATCAGCTTGGCAAACTCCGGGAATTGAGCCGCAGGCTTCCAGTCATCTCTGCTGGCATTGATAGAATCCTCATCACAAATCAGGCTTTCTTCCGTAAAATCGGGAGCGGCCAGCAATTCTGCCGGCTCATAAGGTCCCAAAATATTCCCATCGGAATAAAGCCAATATTTCATAAAACCAAGTTCAAAATTCCATCAAAACAAAAAACTTGCCATGCGGAATCTCCTTATGCATCCGCACAGGCAATAAAAAATTAGAAAAATCCCTGCGCCATCTCCAGGCGCCTTATGGTTTCACTTTTTCCAATATATTCTATCATTTTAAATAATGTAGGGCCGTCAGTCCTTCCGGAAAGAGCAACTCTTACAGGGTGAAACACTTGTCCGTTCTTGAATTTATGCTCTTTAGCCCATGCCCTTGTGGCAGGCTCTATTTCCTCCGCCACAAAACTTTCTATGCCGGAATAAAGCTCCGCAATTCCTTTTAATATTTCAGGCACTTCCGGCTTTTTGAACACTTTTTCAATAGCTTCCTGGTCATATACAGGGTCTTTATAGAAAAAGTCAAGCCTTTTAGGAACATCTGTGAGCAGATGAAACTTCTCATGCTCTAAGGCTATCAGGTCAATCAGCTTAGGGCCTTTTGAAGCATCAATTCCTGCCTGCTCTATAAAAGGCATGGCATGTTTCAGTATTTCCTCCGGCGGCAGCATTCTCATATACTCGCCGTTCATCCATATCAGTTTTTCCGTGTCAAACACAGCCGGGCTTGGCTGGCAGCCTTTCACGTCAAATTTCTGTTCCAGTTCTCCGGGACTGAAAATCTGCTGGCTTTCGCTGTTGGACCAGCCGAGCAATGCCAGATAATTGAACATAGCCTGCGGGAGAAAACCGTTTTTGCGGTATTCGCCTATGCTTGTTGCACCGTGTCTTTTTGAAAGTCGTTTCCCGTCCGGCCCTAAAATCATGGAAATATGCCCAAAAACGGGGCATTCCCAGCCAAGCGCCTTATAAAGCTGTATCTGCAAAGGCGTGTTGGAAACATGGTCATCGCCGCGCAGTATATGCGTGAGAGACATCAGATGGTCGTCTATCACGCATGCAAAATTGTATGTGGGATAGCCGGACGCTTTAAGCATGACAAAATCTGTAAGCAGGCTGTTCTCAAAAGAAACATGGCCGCGCACAAGATCATCCCATTCAGTCTTGCCTTCTTCCGGCATGGCGAAGCGAACAACAGGCTTGCGGCCCTGTTTTTCCATTTCAGCCTGCTGCTCCGGCGTAAGATTGCGGCAGCCGCATTTACGCACATTGCTGCCCTGTTTCTCATACTCGGCCTGCTTGCGTTCCTCATCAAACTTTTCATGCGAGCAGTAACATTTATACGCTTTGCCCTCTGCTATGAGCTGGTCCGCATATTTGCGGTATATGCCTGCGGCCTCACGCACGCTCTGCACATAAGGGCCATCCTTTCCCTTTTCCGGGCCTTCCGGCATTGCGCCTTCATCCCAGTTAAGGCCAAGCCATGCCAGGCTTTCAAAAATGCTCTGTGCAGATTCCTTTGTGGAACGTTCCTCATCAGTGTCCTCAATGCGCAATATGTATGTTCCGCCGTAGCGGCGTGACATAAGGTAATTGAACAGGGCTGTCCTGGCCCCGCCTAAATGAAGATGTCCCGTCGGGGACGGTGCAAATCTTACGCGCATAAAAAAAACCTCTCTGCCGTACCAATAAGTACAGCACATATATAATGTTTATTTTAGCATATTAATTTAATGCCGCTGAAAGACTTTTTAAAGCCGGCTGCTTTCTTTTATAAGCCTGCGCGCTTGTTCAAGGCTAAGTTCATCGGCTTCAGGCTTGCCTCCAAGCATTCTCGCTATTTCTGTTTCCTTCTCTTTTTCCGTAAGCTTATGAGCCTCTGCGGAAGCCATTCCGTTTTTAATTATTTTTTTGACAAATATGTGATTTTTGCCAAATGCGGCAACCTGGGCCAAATGAGTTATGCAGAAAATCTGCTTGCTTTGGGAAAGCTTGAAAAGCTTTTTGCCAACAAGCCTGCCTGTTACCGCACCGCAGCCGGTATCAACCTCATCAAAAACCTGAGTTTCTATGCGGTCTTCTCTGGCAAGCACATTTTTTAGCGCAAGCATAATGCGCGCAAGCTCGCCTCCAGAGGCGCTATATCGCAATGGACGCAGCGGATACCCCGGATTTGCGGTAAAAAGGTATTCAACCTGATCGCCTCCTGATGACATTATCTTTTCTTCATCATAGAAAACATCAGCGCAAAATCTTGTTTCCTTAAAGCCCAGGCCATCTGCCTCTTTTATTACTTCTTCTGAAAGCTTTTTAGCTGCTGATTTTCTTTTGCCGCTTAGCGCAGCGGCGGCAGAGGAAAGTTTTTTTTCCGCTTCGGCAAGAAGCCTCTCCGTCTCTTCCCTGTCAAGAGACATATCTTCAAGGCTGTTTATTTTAGAACGCAAATCTTCCGCAGTTTTTTGCACTGCCTCAAAATCCCCGCCATATTTTTTTTCAATTCTTTTTATCTGCTCCATGCGGGCAAGGCAGTGGTTCACTTCCTCAGGGTCTGAGCGCAGATCTTCCATATATGATTTAAGTCCCTGCGAAAGGTCCTGCAGCTCTATGGCTGCGCTTTCCAGCCTGCCGGCATCATCAGAAAAATGCGAATCCTCAGAGACAAGCTGCCTAAATTTATCAAGGCCTTTTTCCGCCGCTGCCGACGCGGCGTCAAGCTGTTCCAAAACCGCGCCTGACAATGCGGAAAGCCTGTCTGCATTCTTCATTCTAGGCCATACGGCCTCAAGCTCTTCCTTCTCACCTTTCTTCAATGAGGCATTTTCTATCTCATTAAGCTGATAGCGGTATAAATCAATAAGCCGCTCTCTCTCGCTTTCAGAGAGAGACACATTTGAAAGGCGTGCACGAAGACGCATGGTTTCAGAATGCAGGGAAGAAACCGTTTCAGCTTCTTTTTCCAGTTTTCCATATCTGTCAAGAAGAGCCCGCTGTATTTCAGGCTTAAGAAGGCTCTGATGCTCATTCTGGCCATGAAAATCCACCAAAAGGCTGCCCAGCTCTGAAAGGCGGGACGCTGAAATCACATGACCGTTCAGATAAGCCTTGCTTTTGCCATTAGCAAAAGCAGAGCGGGATATTTTAACATAACCGTTCTTAATATTGAAAGATTTAACGGCTGCTTCCGGCAGCGCTGAAGCGGAAAATTCCCCTTCCACAAAAGCGGAATCTGTTCCAGGCCGTACAATATCAGAGCTTCCCCGCTCTCCAAGAAGAAATCCTAGCGCTGACAGTATTATTGATTTTCCCGCGCCAGTTTCCCCAGTCAGTATGTTCAGGCCAGGCTCAGCTTTAAGCTCCAAAGCCTCCATAACAGCAAAATTCTTTATGGTAAGTTTATTAAGCATTTATTAAAGAGGGGCGATTAACGTTCCCCCCACCTCAGCTTTGCCCGCAAAGCAGCGAAATAATCGTATGATTCAGGAACAATCAGCTTTAGTTTTTGCGTATGCTCTGATATTTCAACAATATCCCCATTCCGCAAAGGAAATACCACCTGGCCATCTAGAGAAACGCTATAGCGGTGGCTGCCGCTTTTTGTGCCAAGAAGTTCAACAGAAAGCATTTTATCCGTAGAAAGAATCACAGGCCTCTGGGTAAGCGCATGCGGACATATTGGCGTAAGAATAAAAAGATCCTGCTCAGGAACGGCTATAGGTCCGCTTGAAGCCAGGCTATAGGCAGTTGATCCGCTTGGCGTAGCTATAATCAGTCCGTCTCCAAAATACTTTGTGATAAGGCGCCCCCCCCTCATGGCTTTCAAGCCAAATGCTCTGGTGTCTGCACATCTTATTATGCAGTCATTAAGAGCCGGAAAAGGGCCAAACACAGTCTTTCCCTTGCGGCGAACAGAAGCGCATAGAAGCATTCTTTCCGTCTGCACGAACTTTCCTGAAAGAAAATCAGGCAAGGCAGATATAAAGTCTTCCCTTGTTATGCCGCTCAAAAAACCAAGGCTGCCCGCATTTATGCCTAAAACAGGAATGCCGGCAGACACCGCATTCCTGGCAGCATGAAGAACAGTGCCATCGCCTCCTACTGCCAAGGCTGCATCTGCCGGCTGAAGCTTTTCATGCTCCGCAAAAACGCACATTTTTTTAAGGATGACCTTGCCAATTAATAATTTTTCCAGCTCTCCTGCATAAGCAGCAGCCTTTTCCCTTTGGGAATTATAAAACATTACCAGGCTTTTTATTTGGTTCATTTAATTTTGTTTTGGCAATATGACAGTTTACTCCAAATTATTTTTTCTTAGACAGTTTTGCCCAAGTGTCCTTTAGCGTAACTATGCGGTTAAATACCGGAGCATTCTCTTTTGAATCTTTCGGATCAACATAGAAATAGCCCAGTCTTTCAAACTGCCAGCGGCTGCCTTTCTCTGCCTTGGCCAGCATAGGCTCTACATAAGCATTTACTCTGGTCAGCGATGCCGGATTAAGGTTTTCCTTGTAATCATGCCCTTCTTCAACATCTTCAGGGTTAGGCACTTTAAAAAGAGTGTCATACAGGCGTATTTCAGCCTTAACAGCATGGCGTGCGGAAACCCAATGTATTGTGCCTTTTATCTTGCGGCCGTCGGGAGCATTGCCGCCGCGGCTTTCCGGGTCATAAGTGCAATGCACGGCTTTGATGCTGCCGTCAGCATTTTTCTCCACAGAAACGCATTTTACTATATACGCAGAGCGCAGGCGTACTTCTTTCCCGGGAGCAAGCCTGAAATACTTCGGCGGAGGCACTTCCCGAAAATCATCTTCCTCTATGTAAATTTCCTTGCAGAACGGCAGTTTTCTCACGCCGGTTTCAGGCTTCTGCGGGTGATTAGAAGCTTCCATTTCTTCCACAAGGCAGTCAGGATAATTATCGATTATTATTTTTACAGGATTTAGCACTGCCATTGCTCTTAGGGCATTCTCATTCAGCTCATTGCGTATCGCATTTTCAAGCAGGCCAAGCTCAATGGTGCTGTTAAATTTAGCCACGCCTATTCCGTCCAAGAATGAACGTATGGAAGATGCCGTGTATCCCCGGCGGCGTATGCCGGTAATTGTTGGCATGCGGGGATCGTCCCAGCCGTCCACATATCCGCCCTTAACCAGTTCAAGCAGTTTGCGCTTGCTCATTACGGTATAGCTGAGATTCAGGCGGGCAAACTCAATCTGCTGCGGATGATGTATGCCAGGAAGCTGATCTATGAACCAGTCATAAAGCGGGCGGTGGTCCTCAAATTCCAGTGTACAGATTGAATGAGTTATACCCTCTATTGAGTCTTCCAGCCCGTGCGCCCAGTCATACATGGGATAAATATTCCATTTGTTCCCCTGCCTGTGATGCGAGGCATGAAGTATGCGGTACATAACAGGATCGCGCATATTCAGATTTGGATGCGCCATGTCAATTTTCGCGCGCAGCGTATGGCTTCCATCCGGAAATTCACCGTTCTTCATTCTTTCAAAAAGAGCCAGGTTCTCCTCAACTGTGCGGTTGCGGTATGGGCTTTCCCGGCCAGGCTTTCCAGGCTCTCCTCTGTATCTGCTCACTTCTTCTGGAGAAAGATCGCACACATAGGCCTTTCCTGCTTTTATAAGCTGCACTGCCCATTCATACATCTGCGGGAAATAATCTGACGCAAAAAGAGCTTTGCCTTTATAAAAACCGTCAGTGAGCCATTTCACGTCATCAATTATATTGTCAACATACTCCTGGTCTTCCTTAGAAGGATTAGTGTCATCAAAACGGAGATTGAATTCTCCGCCATAATCCTTGGCTATTCCGCTGTTAAGGCATATTGACTTGGCATGGCCGATATGTATATATCCATTTGGCTCAGGCGGAAATCTCGTATGAACCTTATGTCCAAAGCGGCCGGTCTCATTGTCATGGTCAATCATGTCCCTAATGAAATTTCTTTTAGATTCTGATTCAGTATTTTCTTTTTCCATAATAAATTTCCGTAATAAATCTTTATAAGCTGCGCCTGGCATTAATATTAAGCCCTGCCGCAAATGGCAAAGCATAATATCAGCCATAGCAGCAAATCATTCAAATTTTATGTCAGTTATAAGCTGATCCCCAGGCTCACGGCATTCAGGCGTGCTCCAGCGCCCATTCTTCATAACAGATGCGCAGCGCCCGTTGCTTGTTACCATGACGGAATAAACCCTCCAGTCATAAGGCTCTCCGCGACCGGCATATCCGTAAACCTGCTCCGGCCAGGCCAAATGCACAGTGCCGCTGGAAACAGGCCATACCTGCTGTATATTTGCTCCGGAATGGCGGGCTGGCGAAAGGGCATTGTACATTTCATCATTCATAGGCCCAAAAGGAAGGTATATGTTTTTTATCCTAACCTTGCGGGAAAGCTCTGCGAGCCCCTTAAAATTATTTTCTTCCAATGAAGTGAACAGAACAGCATTCAGGCTGTATTTTCCTTCCGCATAAACGGCATCCGCAAGTTTTTTGCCGTTCTGCCCCGGATTCACAAGAAAAATTCCTTTTTTCTCAACAATAAGAGCGGAAGAAGTTTTGCCATTGCCAAACAAAAGCACATGCTCCTTAACCTTCAGGTTTCCGAGCAGGCCAAAAACAGGCTGCGCAAGAATAAGGAAAATGCCAAAGGAAGGGAAAAGATATTTGGTAAAGCCAAGCAGCGGCCAATGAAGCATAGTCCATGCAAGCACATAATAACCGCTTATAATCAGCCAAGAAGGTTCCGGCACGTTAAATGAAGCTAAAGGGAAAGCTGCGAAAAGATTAATCAAAAATATGAAAACCTTCATGAACATTGAAACAAAAAACGAAACAACGGCTGCGGCAGGCGCAAAAGGCGAGCAGAAAGCCAAAACAAAGCCCATAAACATTGCTATGCCAGCCGCAGGCACCAGCAGTATATTTGAAATAAGGGACACTGCCGAAATCTGATGAAAATAAACAGCCATGAGCGGATAAAGGAACAGCTGCGCAAAGAAACTTATGGCTGCCAAGCTTAAAATCTTATAAACAAGGCCTGACATGAACATGCCTTTCTTTGTTTTGCGCAAATTGAAAAGCAAATCGCAAACATGGCGCAGGCGGGAATCCCATATAGAGGTTCCGGCGATAAGACCGTATGCGGCAAGAAAAGACATCTGAAAGCCAATGTCAAACAAAGACCTTGGGGACATAATTATTAATATAAAAGCAGCAAGCACCAAGGAATGGAAACCGCCGCTTTCCCTTCGGCACGCAAAAGCAGCAATTCCTATGGCAAACATTATATATGCCCGCACAAGGGGAGCGTCAAGGCCGCAGGCAAGCACATAAAAACCGGCAGCGGCCAAAGCCAGGAAGCCTGAATAGCGGCGCCGAAGCCCAAAAACAGCGCATGCGGCATATACCATAACCGCCACAAAGCCCACATTTGAGCCAGAGGCAACCAGCAAATGCATTGCTCCAGATTTCTGGAAAGCATCCTTGATTTTCTCATCCACGCTGCGTTTTTCTCCAATGACTATGCCGGAAAGCACGGCGGCTTCCTGCTCAGGCAGATTTTTCAAAAAAGCGTTGAGAATGCGGCTGCGGAAATTTGAAGCCGCCTGAATATATTTAGGGGCAGGGCTTATGGAATCAATCGGGGAAACAGCCCTGGCTTCTGCGCTTATGCCGCGCTTGAAAAGATAAGATGCCCAATTCAAGCCGCCCGGGATATAATTTTTTGAAGGCTCGTAAAGATCGGCCACAAAACCTATTCTGTCACCAAACGACAGGCCTTTTATGTCATTGGAATATGCCATGAGCGAAGATTTTATCGGCTTATGGTATACAGAAACATTATCCAGCTCAAAACGATATTTTCCGTTACTGTTCACGGGGTATTCTGCTATTCGGCCTTCAACAAGCGCGCCAAGCCTCGGCATGCTGAACTTAGGCATATCAGGAGGCTTTACGAAATGCTTTTTAAAGGCAATTATAAGCCCGCATAGCAGAATTAACAATATGACCAAGGGCCTTTTATAATAAGAAAGCAGCATATCAGACAAGGGTCCTTCCTCTAAGAGCACAGCCTAAAGTAACTTCATCCATATAATCAATGTCTCCGCCTAATGGCACGCCGCATGCAAGCCTGGTAAGTTTAACGCCGTATGGCTTAAGGGCATTGGTAATATAAATTGCAGTGGCTTCCCCCTCCGAGTCAGGATTGAGAGCCAGTATTATCTCTTTAAACCCGCCGCCAGAATTTTTTACGCGTTCAGCAAGTTCCTTAAATTTTATCTGCGATGAATTGATTCCCGCAAGCGGAGAAATGGAACCATGAAGCACATGGTATACGCCATTAAATGTTTTAGATTTTTCTATAGCGGCAACATCCTGTGGCCGCTCAACCACGCATAAAACGGAATGATCCCTGGCGCTATCTGAGCAGATGGAGCACAGGCCTTTTTCCGTATAATCCCAGCATTCCCGGCAATAGCCTATGGTTTCCTTCACATTGTGAAGTATTTCCGCCAGCCGGTCAATTTCAGGGCCGGAAGCGCGCACGACATAAAGAGCAAAACGCTCTGCCTGCTTAGGGCCAACGCCAGGGAAACGGCGAAAAGCGGAAATCAGCTCGTCCAATGCTTTCATAACACTTTATTTATCCTTGTGATCGCAGCCCCAAAAATTTCTTTAAGCGAGGAAAACTCAGCCGGCATCTCTTCTGGCGGGACATATTCAAGCGAGGCAGCCTTATGCCTTGCCGGATTACCGCGCGGTTTCTTATCGCCGTTTTCCTTAGTCAAATGAGCGTTTTGCAAATTAGGGCCTTTGCCATAAGAATTTTGTTTCTGCCCTAACATATTGCCTGTAGGTTTTGCCTCGGCAGCGGCTGGCTTAAATACCGCCTCATTGGCGGCAGATTTTTCATTAACCGCCGATGAAGGAGAATCCTCAGCCTCCGTTATTTCAGCTTCCTCTCCTGTTTCAGGAACAGGCTCCCCGTCAGAAAAAGCGTTGTCAGCTTGCGGTTCATTTTTTTTTGCTGAGCCTAAGACCGGCTGGCTGGCTGCCGGCGCAATGTTTTCGGGATTTAAAGGCATGCTAATCTTTTCGGAAGATTTTATCGCAGCCGCACCGGAAGTAACAATAAAATCAATTTTCCTGCCGAGAAAGCCGCTCATCAGCTCGCTTAATGTTTCCAAGGCATAAGAAACCCTGTTAGCATAAAAAGGATTCGTTGCCACCAGAGTTACAGTGCCTTTATCGTCATGGCGCATGCCGCATTCCGCAAGAGCATTATAAAGCGTAGGCCGCTCCGCTGATATACGCCCTAATGTTTTTCTCCAGGCTTCAGCAAATGAAGCGGAATTAAAAGGCTTATAAGAAGCAGCGGCCGGCTGGCCGGCAACTGTTCCATGAGCTTCCTCCAAGGTCAGCTCATCTTTTTTTTTTAATGGCGAAGACTGGTATAGAATAAGCTCATCATTTTCCTGTCTGCTGAAAGCAAGCTGTTTTTCCAAATCTTCAAGCCTCTTGACAAGAGAGTTCAGATCCTGCGGTATGTCTATAAGCGTAAAAAGGCCTACTTCCGCAGATATGGCAGGAGTATCCGAATACTGGGTTTCCTTTATAAGAACAGTGAGCTTTCTGGAGAGCTTGGCAATATTCCAGGCAGAAACAGAAGCTGGCAGCCATTTGGCCGGCCCGGTTTTTTCCCCTTTCAGCATAGCAAAAAAAGCATCTGAAAGGGCATTTCTAAGCTCTCTTAATACTGTAAGGGCATCATATCCCTCAGACATTATGCGGTCAAATGAAGAATGAAGAGCAGCAGAATCCCTGTTTACCAGAGAAAGCATTAGCAGCTGCAGAAGCTCCTCGTCAGGCCTGCCTAAAAGCTCATTCAGTATGCCGATTGATATTTCATTTCCGCAAAAAGAAGCAGCCCTGTCAAGCAGAGTAAGGGCATCGCGCATAGCTCCTCCGCAAGACTTAGCAATAAGGCTCAAAGATTCAGAATCAATCGCAATTTTCTCAAGCTCAGCGACATGCTTAAGCCTTTCCGCTATGTCATGTTCAGGAATAAACTTAAAGCGGAAACATTGAGAGCGGGACAATATTGTGGCAGGAACCTTCTCCTGCTCCGTGGTAGCCATTATGAACACCACATGCGAAGGAGGTTCCTCAAGAGTTTTCAGCAAAGCATTAAAAGAGCCCTTGGAAAGCATGTGGACTTCATCAAGTATGTAGATTTTATATTTATCGCGCGAAGGAGCAAAGTTTACCTGCTCCACTATAACGCTGCGCACATTGTCTACGGCAGTATTTGAGGCAGCATCAATTTCTATTACGTCAAGGGAATTGGATTCCGTTATTTCCAGGCATGAAGGGCATTTTCCGCAAGGCTCTCCGTTTTTATCCGGCGCATGGCAGTTAAGAGTTTTAGCCAGAATGCGTGCCACTGTGGTTTTGCCGCAGCCGCGCGGCCCATAGAACACATAGGAATGAGCCACGCGGTTCAGCTTTACCGCATTTTTAAGCGTAGTCTTCACGGCTTCCTGGCCAATAAGGTCAGAAAGAGTCATTGGACGATATTTGGCAGCAAGATTCTCGTACATTTCTTATGCCGTGAAAATCACGTTCGCTTATGAAAAAATATTACTCAAACTTAAGGCCTACGCCGGCAGAAAGGAAACCGTCATTATGCCCGTCGTATTCCCTTATCTGATAGCTGACATTAGCCGTAAGCATGGCGAAATCAAGATATGCGCCAAACTCATAGTTATTGGAATGATCTTTCACTCCGGCAGGAACATCATATTTGACGGTGGAATAACCGAGATAAGGAGTAACTATTGGGAAGAAGGGGATGTCCATTTTAATGTTAAAGGCAGTATCAGGCCTCATTCCGAGTATGGCATAGTTCACGCCATTGATATAACCGAAAACAGGGCTGTCGCTATCGCCGTAGTCATATTTGGTTATGCCGCCGGAAAGGTTAAGCATGAGTATTTTAGCGCCAGCGAAAATCTGATATTCGGTCTGCTCTGTTTCAAAGTCCGCAGCTCCAGCCGCTTCGGTTTTGTGCTTCGCATACTTAATGCCCGCACCGACGTCTACACGGGTAATGCCGTCGCCGCCGACAGATATTCCGCGATTGCCAGGGCCGACGAGCCTGGAATTATTGCCGCCTATCGGATTGAGGGATATGGTAAAATCCGCGCCAACAAACTGATTAGAATAAGTCGTGGCAGGAAGAGTCTTGCTGTCCACATCCGGAGTAAGGCCGCCGTAAATGCCAAGAGTGTATACGGAAGTTTCCCTAGCCAGGCGCAAAGCGTATGTGTTGTAATCATTGTTATTCTCATCAGAATAGTTCTTCCATGAAGGCTCTATGGCAAAATTTTCCATGCCCAAAAGCACATTCACATTCGTGGCCTTGTAATCATCTTCGCCGCTCACGGTGCCAGCGCTGCCGCTTATGTAAAAAGCATTAGCATTGGCAGCCATGGCAGCCAGCATTGCAATAACAGCAAGAATTTTCTTCATAAATTAAGGTCTCCCTTGTTATAAATTTATAGTTAAATATATTATATGAATTTGAAAAGTAAAAACAAAAAAAGAAAACTTTATGGCTTAATGTGCAAAAACAATTTCTTAAGAATAGCTGAGATAAAAAATCCCGCCTAAAAAGGCGGGATTTTAAATTAGAAAATATTCCTAACGCTAAATTAATCAATATCATTTGCAGCAGAAACATATTTTATATTTTCATATTTTTTTATAGCTGATAAAGATAATTTCTCCGCTTGGGATATATTTTTAGCTGGAATTTTTCCTTTTGCATTTTCCATGAGATTACGAGGCGCAGCCCTTCCATCACGCTCAGCAAGAACAGCAGCCCAGACATAAGCCTGAATATAATTAGGCGAACCATTTATGCCGTTAAGATAGTCCGTAGCAAGATCTCTCATAGCCGGGGCATATCCCTTTCCTGCGGCAGACACCAGGTATTTTCTCGCTTTTGCTTTATTCTGCTTAACACCATCAAAAGCGTTTGAAGAATAAATGTCTGAAAGCAGTGTAGATGCCTCAATATACCCGGCATCGTATGCTTTTTCAAGCCACATTACGGCTGCCGCATTATCTGACTGGTATTTTTCCCCATGTTTCCAGCCATAATGGTATATTTGACCGAGATACAGACATGCCACAGAACATTCTGAGGAATCCTCATATTTTTTTGCTGCCTCACTATACCACCTGAAGGCAGACTCATAGTTGGTCTTAACGCCATTGCCAAAGTAATACATGCGTCCAAGCCTAATCTGAGCGTTTTCATCGCCTTTGGAAGCCGCTTTGCGATAATATTTTTCAGCTTTTGAGTAATCCTGTTTTACAACATCTCCGGCATAATACATTGTTCCAGCCATGGTAGCAGCTCTAGTTATGCCTGCATTAAAAGCATTATCCAGCCATTCCACAGCTTTTTTACCATTTACGGCAGCACCATCCCAGCCATATTTGTAATCCATGGCTATTTGCAATGCCACGCTCTTATCTCCAGCTTCATAAGTCTTGATAAGGTCTTTGTAAGAAGTTTCAGTCTGCTGAGCATACATAACGGCAGGAGCAAAAGCTCCTGCCGTCATAATTACCGCAAACAAGCCAATTAATAATCTCTTTGCAGTCATACTTTATTTATTATTTCTACTTAACTTCTGGCGGACAGTCTTGGTTAATAATCTTATCTGCACGCTCATCTTTGCCAAAGTTATAAACATTCCTGCCTTGAGAATAAGTAGCCTCCATGTTAACTTTGACTGGCCCGATATTGCCTCCAACTCCCGCTTTTATACCAAAACTTTGGGAACTGGTAGCTTCTTCCTTGCGCGTATATGCGCTTGAAACGCGCCACTTACCTTCATTAGGAACCCACTTACATGACATCTTAGCATGGAATATAACCTTGCCATAAGGCTTGGATGCGGTATACATAATTTCACCGCTCTCATTGCTTCCGCTCGCTTTATTGAACTCAATGACTCCAGGAGAGGAAGTGCCTCCCTTATGATGTACCAAGTTATAATCCTCTAATTTTACTCTGGCATAGTAAGTGCGCTTCACACCATCTACTTTTCTAAGCTTAGGCGGCACAGTATCGCCAAACTCAGCAATCTGTTTTTCAGTCCATTGAGTTGTAGCAGAGCTTTTTATATTGTAGCATGAACGGCGTACAGAACCATCCGTGATATTCTTACACAGTTTAGTTCCATTTCTGATTGAAGCATAACTCCAACAGTCGCTTTCAAACCAGCCCGCATCAGGAATTGCCAGACCATGGCAAACATCAACCCTGACTTCCTTGCCATCTCCATTATATGCATTAACATATACAGGTTTATCTGTAAGCTTAGCTATGTGTAATGTATCCGGCAATGTGGTTTTTTCAGCTGGCTTAGCAGAAGCTGGAGGCTTAGAAGACGAAGGCTTACTGCTATTGCCAGGCTTTACAACAGTATTTGTATTATTGTGATTTGTGGTACCGCCTTTTCCAAATGTCTCACAATAATTCTTACTGACAGTTAATTTTCTCTGATCAACGCCATCTAAGCACACTTGCTTCCAAGCTTCGTCAGCCTCATCCCTGGCCTGTTTAGCCTCACCGGGGATAGCATCAAGCCGTTTCTTTATATCTTCACGAGCTTTTCTATTGGCTTCAGTATCAGGTGCAATGTTCTTATATAATGCAGTTAGAGCGTCATACTCATTTCTAAGTTTATGCACTTGTCCCGCAGCATTATTATACTCTTGCCAATGTGCACTATCTACCTGATCCATTCCTTTTATAGGATTCATATACTCATTCCAAACAGGATGTTCCTTTTTGTTTGAATCTGAATATTTTTTACTCTTACTCGCCTCTCTTTCTAATTTTTGTATTTCTTCGCGAGTACAATGATTAGGTTTTTCGCAAACAGAAAAGTCCAAGCCGCTAAGAATTCCGCTACCTTGGTTTCCGCCATTGCCGCCGTTATTACCGCCGCCCTGGTCGCCGCCATTGCCGCCGTTATCACCGCCGCCTTGGCTTCCGCCATTGCCGCCGTTATTACCGCCGCCCTGGTCGCCGCCATTGCCGCCATCGAGATTTAAGCCTTCATTTTTAAGCGCAGCTCTAATAGCATCTCTTTCAGCTTTCAAGCCTTCAGCATTTGTTTTGATGGTCTCAAGCTCACTTATAGCAGATTGCAACGCAAAAGGAATCTCTACTACTAAGCGATATCCCGGAGCATAGAATTCTTTTTTTGTCATTTTGGATTCAGCTGCCGCAAGGGTATCAAGATTATTTTTAGGCAACATAGCATGATCATAATCCAAAGGAGAATCCTGTTTCCAATTATCTATTTCACGTTGCTTTACGCCTTTAATCGCAGCTTCATACTGCTCTTTAAGTGATGCATCCTCCGCAGATCCAATATCCGTTAATTTAGTGCCAAAATCATGCTCCAATCCGCGCCAAACTCGTACCATAGCAGACGGAGCATCCGGAGCTGGGACAGCAGGGACATTGCTGGGAGCACATAAAATACGCTCTGACTTTACAATTATTTGCGCACGCTCAGATCCTGGAGGAAGATCAGGAAGAGGGGTGAAGTCTGGCGCAGGGGTAAAGTCTGGCAATGGTTCTTTTCCTTCCATAGCATCATTAAGAGTCTTGGCTCCATCAATTTTAGTCAAGAACCTATCTATATAATCTTTATATTTCTTTGATTTTACAAGCGGGTCAACAGTTTCTTTTCCATTTTCATTTTTCGTTGATTTTAATTTAGAAACTATGTTTTTCACATAATCTCCATCATATTCATTGTTATGAACACGTTCGTTTATTTGCGCAGATTCCTTAATGCGGTCATCAAATACTTTCAAAGCTGCTTTATAACCAGGAAGCTGTGCTGCTCTAGTAGAAATATGCATTTCATGTTTTTTCTCATAGTCCTTAAGATACTTCTTTATAGCATTTTTAGTATCTTGAGAAACTGAAAGAGTTATACTTGATGCTATGACATATTTTTCTGGATCCTTATAGAGATCTTTAAGGAGAATGATAAATTCATCACTTGCCTTTTTTTGATCCTCAAATGATTCCTGAACATCTTTAAGGGTTTCCTCTGATTTTTTAAGAAGTTCATTATCATTCTTTGCAGCATTAGCTACATGATTAAAAATGTTATGGAAAGGATCGCCAATTCCTACACCTTTTATGCTGCTAATATAGGTATCTACTGCTTTATCAGCATTCTGAACACCTTTTTTTGAATCAGGATGTTTTCTCACTGACGCAAGATCCGCCATAAAAGCCTTAAGTCCTGAGTCATAATCAGCTACATATCTTTCAAACTCAGAGTCATATTGTGATCCTGGAGTGCTATTTTCATCTTTTCCTGAATCATCAAGCTTGCCAAACTGGTTTTCAAATGCAGCTCTTGTCCATACACCGCACTTACAAACATCCTGCTTCCATGATTTTATGGTATCCTCATCATCTGATGAAAATACTGGTCGGAAATTAGCTTTGGAGCATTCATCTTTGTCATTGCCGGCAATAACTCCAACACATATTTTTTCCGTGGCCTTATTTTTTCCGAAGATTTTGCCTACTAGCCAGTCTGATGCTTCTTTAGTGAAAGCATTGATGAAGGTTTTGGCTATGTCTTTGGGAAGGTCGTATTTCCAAAAGAACTCCCATTCAAGAGCTTTCTTCTGACGAGCTTCTGCAGCCTTGCAGGCGAGAGTTTCGCACTTGCCAGAATGCTTATGAGAATTATGGTGATCTCCTTTTTGGGGACCTTTGTAACCGTCGCCATGGCCGAAGCCGCCGCCGCCGAAGCCCTCGCCGGGGCCGTCGCCGGGCTTGCCGCTTATTTTAACGGAATTTGCATTATCAAGGGCTTCAATAGCCTTTGCACCGCTAAAATATCCGCCCTGGGCATCGCCTTGCGCACGCAACTGCTCAATGCCGCTCTTGCTGCCGCTCTTAGGCGTATTGGCAACTCCCTTATAACCGGCTGAAGCCACAGGATTAACCATCTGGCTCTGCTTAGGAGACAAGTTTTTGCCTTTGGAAGGAGTAGTGATAGGGCTTTTGCCATTGCCAGAGACAGAGGATGAACCGCCGTCAGCAAACATGCCCAAACTGCGCAAACCTGCACCCATAGGGGGGATTACTGTAGGAGCGCCAGCAGACTTTACAGCCTCTGAAGCGCCGTTTCTGGCGGCATCGCGCATTGAATCGCGCATGTCGTCCATATCAGGGGCATTAGATGAGCTGCTAGAATCTGGAGAATCGCTGCCCATGCTACCCGTCATTGAAGAATAATCAATGGGGGGCTGCTCAGGCTGCGCGCCAAGAATAAGTGATGAGGGATCTCTTGCGCTAAGGGGCGTAATGACTTCGCCGGCACCATCTGCGCTGCCCTGGCTCAAGGCATTGATTCCCGGCTCATACAGGCTGGCCATGCCAGACGCTGATTCGCGGGATGAAAAGCCCGAAGTGAGCATGTTCGCAGAGTCCGCAGGCTTAGACATCATGTACTCGGCGACAGGAGCTGCCACCAATACGCTCAGGCCAACACCCACCATCGCAAGATCCTTGCGGGAGAGGCCTTTAAGCCGTTCCATGATTCCGCCCATAGACCGGGAAAACTGTGATTTCCCGATCTTCGATGCGCTTCCTCTCCCAAAGAGCGAAGCAACACCGGACGTCCTTGTTTTTTTGTCGTTTTTATTTGTGAGGTTCATAATTTCCTCCGATTTACTTTTTTATTCCTTATAAAAAAATAAACCAAAAGTTTTGGGATAGCATCCGCTTCCCATACTTCTTAATAAGATTTTAACATAAAAAAAGATAACTAAAAAGGGCTTAATAGCCATGAATGAAATAGGACTTTTGGCCCATGCTAAGATCATTTAAAAGGACAGGCGGCACTTTGTTATAACAGAGTGCCGCCTTCACCTTATAAAACGCGCTATTTGAATTTATTGCAAACAGAAATAGCGAGTTTGATATTACTTAAGCATTACTTTTTCTGTTTAGTTGCAACGCCCTCTCCAGTGGAAGCGCCTTTGCCTGGATCAATAAGCTCTACATCAGTTTTATCCTCAGGTTTTTCTCCGCCTCCTACGCCATTTATTTTATCAAGGAATCCTCCAACATTCTGCCTGAACCAATCACGCACTGACGGGATAGCCATAAGAATTGTAAAGACAAAAACACCTCCGCATACAACAGCAACAGCAAACCAGGCTAAAGTTTCCCAAAATGCCTTCAACCACCAGCAGCCAGTCCGCTTCATCTGCTCATAGTCATTACACTGGGAATCAACTACATTAAATTCCCCTCCGCATTTTTCCGTATTTGCCGTATCATATGCTTTCTGCATTGACTTGCAATTGGCCTTCATTTTATCTACTTTTCTATTCCAATCATTCCAATAGCTAGGCCAATCTACTAAATTACACTGAGGAGGATTTTCAAAATCCATGCTGTCAGTCAGCTTTTTGTTTTCCTCCATAAGATCTTGAGTGTCAGCATCAGCCTGAGTCATGGCTTCCATGCATGCGGTTGCTTTATTTAAAGCTCCTTGTGCGCCGCTTACATAACCGGCAAAAGATCCCTGAGGAACCTCAACAGGCTCGCCAGTGTCAAGCATGCTGGTATTTGTTGTATCATTGCCGTCAAATGCAGCCCCTGCAAGCACATCCCTAATCTCGCCGGTAACATCATCTTCTTTAGCAAGCATGCCATAGGCATATGCTTCCTGCATTTGCGTCATTGGGCTTTTGCCGGAGCGGTTGCCTGCGCCGAAAGCATTAGAGCGTTTGCCGCGAGTCATTCTGCTCCATGAAAAACCAGAAACGCGCCCGCCGCGCGCAGCCATTTTCGGTGTGCCAGCATGAGGGATGCTGTTTGCCGCATCGCTCTTGGTTTTAGCCTCCAAAGCAGATCTTTTGTCGCTTGCGCCGCCTTTTGACATTATTGTTTTACGGCCAACAAAGGGTGCAAAAGAACTATTGTTGCCAAGCTCCATTGCCCTATATGCGCTGTCGTTCATTCCAGCTTCACCAGCGGCTTCTTCCCCATTACTGCCTCGTGCAGAAGCCATCAGCTGAGAGAGATCCACTCCTCCGCCGCTTTGCGTTCCTTTCTCCTGCTCATTGGCCTCATTCGCAACGCCTTTAATGCCGTATTTGTTTTTTGAACGATCATTAATTTGAGCCGGGCCAAGATCTTTTATATCTCCATTTAAATATTTCATAGAGGAAAACTTGCCAGAGGGAAGAGGGGCATTTATTTTCCTGAAATATTTTTGCCAGTAAGATGACTTTTTGCCTGCGCTGTTATGCGCAGCTTCGGCAATCATGTCTTTATCGTTAAACTCTGGAGCAGCAAGACCAATGGCTTTAAGGGCAGCCGCCACGGCAGGATGATTTGTGAAAGCTTTAAAGGAATCGCTTGTTACCACTAAGGGAGCGGAGGCAAACAAGGCAAGCAGAAGTATCAGGAAATATTTTCCCCGGCCTTTAAGAAACAACAATAGCAAGCCAAGAGCTGATTTCTTTTTATGTCTTTCAAAAAAATTGTTTTTCATATTTACCTCCCAGCCGTGCCGTCTTTACGACGGCACGGTTAAGGCTATTTGCTTGATTTGCATGCCAATACGGCACATGCCAAATCAAGCTATGTTATTCCTTACGACAGGGCTATCCGACAGTTCGTATGGAAGGCTTGTTTTAAGTTTCTGAGAATAGCAGCCATCATGATCTTTATTTTTAGGATCCGCACAAAATGCTTTTGTTTTCTCAGCATCCGCATCAATAGTTTTATCTCCTAACATGCCGCCTAACATATTGCCTATTGTCATAGCTACACCAACTCCTGATGCAACCAAAGCTGTGGTAGATGTAGCAGCAGCAGAGGCACCAAGCCAGCATGCGGCAATACAGCCAATCATTCCAGCTCCACATATACCGAGCCACATTCCTCCCAATTTATTTTGGCCATACTTAGTCATAATAGCAATAGCAAAGCCGCAGGCAACAGCACAAAGAGCAGCAGCTAGGCCAGCTAATATTGCTGTACCAATATAGCCATACGGCTTGATTTCGGCACATGCGCCAGCAAGCATAACCAATCCCATGGCAATTCCGAATAATATATTGATTGTGTTTAACTCAGTTTGCCAGGGAGTATCATTTATAGCTCCATTTGCATCAAAACTAGAAGCAGGCCTATACTCATAGTTGTTGTTATCTTTTGCTCCTTCAGAGCCTATAGGTTCTACAGTCATGCCTTCGCCATCGCCAAGACCGCCAGCCTCTACAGTCTCAGCAGCTTCGCCTTCATTGGTAGTGCCTTCCCATGCGGCATCTGTCATTGCACGTGAAGCCTCATAATTTTTTGCGCCAACAGACTCACGCATCTTAGAAAGCATTGCCTTGGCCTGGCCGTGGGCTCTAGCACCGCTTCTTGATCTAGCCCTCATTGTGCCTACCGTGCTAGCCCTATTAGCTTTTGACATAGCAAGAGCCTGTCCGCCCTTACCAGATTTTATATTACCCATAGGCTTAAACTTATTGCTAGCCATACTCTTAAAAGTGGGCTTAAGTTTTGGAGCAGATGCCCCCATATTCATGCTTCTAGAAGATTTATCGCCAAAGGATGAGCTAAGGTTGCCGCTATTAAGCGTTGGACTTTCGCCTGCAGCGCCGGCCATGGCTTCGGCAGCCATAGTTTCGGCAGAAGATGCGGAACCTAAACCGTCGCCATACCCGTCGGCATTCTCATCATAATTAGCTGAGCCAGCTCCTTTATTGTTCAATGTGGGATCTATGTCAAAAGAAATGGAGCCCTTATTAGTTTCATTGAACATTCCAAGAGAGCTTTTTCCCTCATTGGCGGCTTCGCTGCGCTGAATTGCGGGAACATAAGCTTCTGCTTCCTGCGCACTGGCCATCATAGTTTCAGAATCTGAAGCCCCGCCCATATCAGCATTTCTTGACATATATACACCGGTAATGCCGCCAATTACCACAACTGAGACTAATATGCTAGCAATTTTACCGGCCATGGCAGCCATTAAGCCGCCAGATGCTTGGGAAGCTGTTCCTCCAATAACGCCAGGAGTAACGCTGCCTGAAGATGAAGCTCCACCGCGAAGAAAGCCGAAAATGCCGCCTTTCTTATCAGAGCTATCAGAATTATTTTTTTTAATTTCAATCTTTTTCATAATTCCTCCATGCGAAGAATTTATTAATCCTTTACAAAGCCTTTAGCAGATTCTTCTCCAGCCTTAATCACATAATTAAGGGCTTGATCACCAAGCTTATCTTTAAGCTTATCAGCAAAAGAAGGATCTGTTGACTCAGCCGAGGTAGCCGGGGCTTCAGGAGCTTTAGGGGCTTCAGGGGCTTCAGGGGCTTTAGGGGCTTCAGGAGCTTTAGGGGCTTCAGGAGCTTTAGGAGCTTCAGGAGCTTTAGGGGCTTCAGGCGACGAAGTTTCTGTAGCTGAAGTTTCTGTAGGTGTTTCAGGAGTGGTAGGAGATGTTGCAGGATTCGGATCATTAAACCCAACATCAGTATTCATATTCGCAGGATTAATCTTGCCTTCTTGGAATTGAGTGTCAATAGCCTTCTGCTGTGGCTCTATATCATTATAAGCCTTCTCATAATCAGCCTTGCTGCAATCTCCCCACTCGCCATCTGCTCCTTTATGCTGAAACTCTCCGGCTTTGTCTGGATTTTCTCGATACTGATTGTTAAAGTCATCTTGAACATCAGCTCTCATGTCAGTTCGCATTTGCTTAGTGTCAATAGATTTCTGCTCTTTCATCAAGTTATTCGTCTGAGTCTTTTTATCTGAAAGAGCACTATTATATTCTTTTTTCTCTATCTCATTCCAATTGCCCTTATCATCTTTTTTATAATATTTGCCATCTTCTTTTTTATAATTGTCTTCAAACTTCTTATCAATTTCTCCCTTTTGATTTTTAAAATATTCATTATTGTCAAGGTTCTCCTGCTCCTTAGCTCCTTCCTGATAGCCGCCAATAGCTTTTTTAAGAAGCATAGCACCTTTTATTGTCATGAAAAGACCAGCAATTCCGTATAAAACAGCTGTTGAAGCTTGTTTATATTTTATACCCATATATGTAGCAAAACCAACTATAGCAAGACCGGCAGCAGTAACAAGTCCAGCGACAATTGAAGTAGCAAGATACCAGCCCATTTTAACTTTTGGGTCTATAGCTTTTGCAGCATGGTCAGCCATAAGCGAACCGGCAATTAACAAGACTGTTGCGGTAGCAATAAGACCAAAGATAATTTTTTCAGTATCCTTCCACGGACTTTCATCAGTAGGATTACCACTTACAGGGGGAACATTTTTAATGCTATTATTGCTGTTTGGATCATTTGATTTAAGAGCATCGGCCATGCTTATGCCTGCGCCGCCAAGGCCTGCGCCCTCAAGCACGCCCTCAGCTACATCTCCAGAACCTGTAGTTTCGCCAGTAAAAGCTGATTCAGCAGAAGTTTTTGCGCCAGCAGCAGAAGAAGAATAAGCAGCTTTTGAGCCCATGGCATTGGCAAACATAGCCTGAGAGCGGGCGGAACGCCTCGCGCCCCGGGCGGAAGCATTTCTGCCTCGCGAAATGCTAGCTTTCTTAGCAGAAGCCATCGCTTGGGCATTGCCGTTGCCCTCTGCAAGGCTGGCGGATTTCATGCTTGCAAATTTGGAATTAATTCCGCCGCTAAGGCCGCCCATGCTTTTCATGCGGGGAGCCGATGTTCCAGATGAAGAAGCGCCGCCGCTGCCAAAAGATGAGGAAAGGCCTTTAGAGGTAAGACGGTTAGAGCTGCTTCTTGGAGCAGCTGCAGAAGAAGCAGAATAAGCTGCCGGGGCAGCCGAAGCCTTGCTGCCATCATCTGAATACTGAGCAGAAGCCGATGAATTTTCCTCAGGCTGCTGTTCTTCTTCACGCGCTTCAAAGCCAAGGCCTTCTTTTTTGGCCTGAGCAGAGAACATTCCTATGGAAGAATTTACTGAAGCATGGCGATCCTGGCTTTGCGAGCGCTCAGCACCAGCAAGAGCAGCTTCTTCCTCTAAATAGCTTTTCTGAAAAAGATCGGGAGCATAAGCCGTATTTGTTGCGGAACCAACAAAGTGATATACTGCTCCAGCTCCAGCAGCAATGGTAGCTCCGCCTAAAAGCAAGCCAAGTATTCCAGCTTTAGTGGCAAAGATGCCTCCTGTTGCTGCAGTACCGGCAACACCGCCGCCTGCAGCTGCGCCTCCTTTAAAGAGGCCAGCAAGAGCGGAAAGAAATCCGCCATTATTTTGTTTTTTCTTGTTAAGTTTATTCATAACTCCTCCCGAGTTTTCTTAAATTTCACTTTCCGCCCATAGCACTGCCTACTGCTGTTTGCAAAACCGGGCCAAGAAGATCACTAAACAACATTTTCAAAAGCGTTTTTTTCAAATCGTCATCATCTTTAGAAGCATCTTTGGGCTTGCTTGGCGGAGTGATTTTAGTGCTATTCATCTTAGGATCGTTCGATTTAAGATCCGTAATGGCCTGACCAAAACCAAGGGTTGCTTCGCCAGCCGCACCTTCCACTCCTTTGTCAAGAAAATCTGTTGTTGCTTTTTTTGTTCCGCCATCAAAAGCAAGGGAATTGCCTACTGCAGCATTAGTAAGGTTTTTGCTTCTTACAGCATCTGTAGCATATCTGTTAGCAGTTTTCAGAGATGTCAAGCCCTGTTTTGCCGCATTTGAAGCTGCAGGAACTTTTGACTGATCTCTCTCAACATTAACTTTATTAACGGTGGCTTTTACATTGCCAGAACCGAAAAATTTATTATGCCCGCCGCCAGAAGTATTGGAAGAGCCGCCACCGCCGCCGAAAGATGAATTTAAAGCGGAAAGCTTTGCTCTTGTGCCATCGGACACACCGCCTGACGATGATGTTGGCTGCGAAACAGATGGAGCGGAATAATCACCTGAAGAAGAAGGCTCATCATCGGCAGAAGGCGCTGCCGCAGCTTCCGCTCCGCCATCTAAAAATTCAATTTTTTCTTCTTCAAAGCCGGTTTGGAAAAGAGAGCCTAAAAGATTGTTGCCTCCATCGTGTGAGCCCATTTCCTCCGCCATGCGCTGCGTTTCGCTTTTGAATGTGTCATCACCAGCTGAAGAAAGCGCAGACACATCAGACACTCTTGAAGAAAAAGGGTTGCCTGCGGCAATAGCCGCCGCGCTGAAAGAGCTGCCGCGGCTGGGAGAGGTTATCCAAAGAACAAGGACTATTAGCGAGACAACTCCGCCGACAGCATACTGCACAGGCTTGTTTGCTTTCCTTTTGCCTAGCAGATTTCTTTTAACTATCTTAGCCATTGTATCCTCACTATAAATATTTTAATGCCTTCCCTGACACATTCATAAAATGTTCAGGGCAAAGCTCCTCTATATAGATATTCTAGCAGAGAAAAGCTGTTTTGTCAACTCAAAGCTGGGATCCCCACACTTCTTTTATATCACCATTCTTTCTGTTTTTATTTTCAGAGCGTATAGGAGTCATTTCAGGATGTCCGCCAGGAGTAATTACATATACATCAGTATACTCTATTGCTCCCTCGCCTTTTTTATTTTGAACTCCTGTATATGTAGCTATCCACGCCCCCTTCTTTGTCTGGCGATATGTAATGTTTTTATCCACATATGAACAATCATCTCCGCAATCACATTTTTGAGGGCAATAAGCGTTATTATTAGTGTTTTCCGCTATATCTGTAAAATTCTTAGGCGGACGGCCATTTGAATCTGGAGCATTAGCCATATCCTTGCCAGAACTGGCTTTTTCCTTATCATCAGAATCTTTGTCCCCTTTCTTTCCCATGGCTGCATCTACGGCAGTATTAGCTACATCACCAATGGTATCCTTAATGAGCTTATCCATTTCATCACCATCATCATTTGCATCATCAGCAACTGAAGGCATGCTGGCTTCTGGCACGGAAGCATGCTTTCCGTCTATATCGCTCATCTTTAAATCGTTTATTTCTCCGCTTTTTATCTTATCAAGATTAACAAGGCCAGAATCCTTATAAGAATCTAAATCAGTTTTACTGCCTGCAAAGCCGGAGAGCTGGCCCGACTTTGAAGAAGATCTGCCTTCGCCAAAGGCTGCGTTCCATTCGCTGCGTGCAGTATTAGCAGAACCGGAAGTAAGGCCTGCGCTCAACATTTTTCTAGAGGCTTTCAGAACTTCAACACCCTTTTTTTTGCCGCCTGGCAAAGATGAACCCTTGGCGTATGAGGCTGAACCGCCGCCAATATTAATGGCATCATCTTCTGAGCCTTTTGAGAAAGAACTCATGCCATTTGAAGAAGTCTGGCTGCGGCCTCCGCCTCCAAAGCGGCCAGAACCTAATGCCGCTTCCATTTTTCTATATGGCTCTGATGACGGCGCTGAGGCGCTGCCATAAGAACTGCGAGAATCATCCGATGAAGAAGATGAACTGTCAGACTGCGAAGATGATTGTGAGCCAGAATCTGTCCAATCTGAAAGGTTTAGCTCTAAAAGCTCTGGAGTACGGGCATATAGCCTTTGTTTCGCTGACTCTTCAAGGCTGTTATCACTGTTTTTCACCCCTAAAGCCTCAAACAGCGGGGCAACGGCCTCGGCAATAACATTGCCATAGCTGAAATTCATTCTGGCATCGGCATTTTTTATGTCTTTAGTGCCCTGCATTACCATAAACAGGAACATGGCTCCGCCTGCCAAAAGAAATGAGAGAATGCCAACAACAAGAGATTTCTTTTTGCCCAAGCTCTTCCTGCTCCCTGCGGGAACAGCATTCTTATTGCTGTCATTCTTCTTTGAAAACAGCTTTTTTCCCGTTTTACCGGCAGGCTTTGCCTTATCCGCTTCAGCATTTGCTTTTTTCAAAGCCGGCTTCTGGCCTGGATTAGGCTGAGCTTCCTTGGCAACAGCGGCAGCTGGCTTATCTGCCGCAGAATTTTCTTTCGCAGGAGATGACGCATTTTCTAAAGAAGGCGTCTTTGTTTCAGCCCCTTTATCTGTTTTCTCAGCTGTTTTAGGAAGCTCAGCGTTTTCTTTTTTTAAAATTTTATTTTCAGCTGCGGGTTTGGAAGGCACATTTTCTTTTGCTGCATCAGAGGCTGTATTTTCTTTAGGAGAGGCATTTGTTTTTTCAGGCTTTTTCCCGGCTGCATCAGATTTTGAAGGCTTTGATGCCTTATTCCCCTTTTTTTCTTTTTTTTCAGGAATAGAATCCAAAAATGATATGGCATCAAACACATCATCATGCTCAGCATTGTTCAAAATAGAGCCAAGCGACTGAGCTGGAGCAGAATTCTGCATGTCATTTTTTATGGTTTCGTCATTTGACATATCATTTTTATTTTCATTCATATCTTTATTATCAGCCATAATGCCTCCTGCATGATAAAAAAAACTTTTCCCGGCATTCACCTTTCCTCAACAAGGAAACTGAAAAAACGGGCATTATAATAAAAGCATAGCAGAGAAAAAGGAATAAATCAAGCGGAAGCAGCTGGCAATAAAATACCGTTCCGCCGTTAGCAAGGCATGCAAATCAGCGGAAATTTATGGTTTCTGCCCGGCCTCTATAGCCATAACTTTTTTTAAGCGGCGGCAATGCCTTTCCTCATTGGAAAACTTAGCGCCAAGAAAAGCTGCGGCTATTTCGTAAGCCGGCTCAATTCCAATTACGCGCGCGCCTAGGCAGAGCATATTTATATTGTCATGCTCCACAGCCTGATGGGCAGAATATGTGTCATGGCAAAGGCCAGCTCGAATCCCTTTTATCTTATTTGCAGCGACACAGGCGCCTATGCCAGAGCCGCATACCATTATTGCGCGGTCTGCCTGGCCGGAAAGAACAGCCTGACCGGCCTTAAAGGCAAAATCCGGGTAATCAACTGATTTATCTGGAGAATCCGTGCCATAATCGCATACTTCATGCCCCTTTCCTTCAATAAAAGGTATGAGCGCTTTTTTTAGAGGAAAACCTGCGTGATCGCTTGCTATGGCTATTTTCATAATTTCTTCACTCCGTTTCTTAATGCCCAGCCGCTTATTCCTTCGGCTGTAAGGCCTATTTCATAATATTTTTCATCAGTGCCGCTTAATATGCGCACTATGCGGCCTTCCGGTGCTGTAGCGCATTCCCGGAAGTTTTCGCCAGGGCCGCTGAAAAGTTTAAGGCCGCCGGGTTTCGTTATGACAGCGGCAGAAGAGGAAAACTGAGAATAATGCCTCGCCCAAGCCCAGCCGCCATTTGCAATCAGCAAAGCAAAGGCGATTATCATTACCCTCAGTGAAAAGCGGCGGGCTTTTCCTTGAGTCATAACGCAAAAACAGGCCGCCAGCATCGTTGTCCAAAAAAGAACGATGACAATGGCTTTAAGCTCTGCCGCGGAAAACAGGTAAAACATAACGTAAAGCAGTTTTGGCGTGCCCTCAGGAACAAAGGCCTGGCCGGTCTGCCTCATCACATATTCCAAATTGAACCTTACATCTCCATCCCTAGGATTAAGAAGAAAAGATTTGGAATAGGCATAAACAGCATCGCCCAGCCTGTTCATGCGGTACAGGGCATTTCCCGCATTGTACCACAGTTTTGGATTGTTGCGGTCTTTGGCCAAGCCGGCTGCATACCCTTTATAGGCTTCCTCATAGTTTTCAGCCCTGTAAAGCTCATTAAGCTTTGAAAAATCCTGATGAGCCGCGGCGGCCTTTAAGGGTATAAATAAAGCAATGGAAAAAAAGAATGACAAAATTATTTTTTTCATTTCAGTTTACCATCCAGCATTTTTAATATAAGGCGGCAGCGCTGCGCCAAGGCATCTGCCGACAGCATGTCTGCTTTTCCTGGGGCATAATGGTGCATTTCCAATTCCTGCCAAAGGCTGCGTATGCTCTCCAGCTCTGCTTCCTCAACGCGAGGGAATCTGGAGCGTATAACTTCCATGGCTTTTCTGGATTGCATGGCAGAAACTTTTTCACCGCACTTGTCAGACAAGTAATCCATCAATGCGTCATAAAGAAGCGACACAGCCTCGGACGGCTGCCCAGCCTTTATCATGGATCTCGCCTCATCAATCTGCCTGTGAGCCTTGCCTTTTGCTCCTTTAAAGCGGAACAGCTGGGGATTCTCATCCCGGTATCTGGCAAATTTTTTCACGGCAAGCAATGCTATGAAAACGATAACAGGCACAAGATGAATCCATTCGGGCATTGATGCAATGGAAGATGCCGTTTCAGCAAAAAGGCTGTTGCCTTGCACATCAGAAACATATCTTATATCCGTAGCTGTGGGAGTAACAACCTGCTCCGCTCCGCCTGTTTGATTGTAATAGATATTTTTGCCTGCTCCCTCTCCTCTTTCCACATCTATCTCAACAGGCTTCGTCTGCAATGTATAATAACGCTCGGAATTAGGGTCAAAATAAGAGAATTTCAGCTGCGGTATGGTCTTCCTGCCGTGAGAACGAGGCAAAAGAAGATATGTGAATGTTTTTTTCCCGCCAAGCTTATCGTTGTTTTTGTTTTGGGACAGGGACACCTGAGTATCAAAAACCTTAAAGTCCGGAGTGTCAGGCATCTTAGGCGCAGTAATTGATTTCAGGTTTCCGGTGCCGCTTATGGTTACCACGAAATTGATAGGCTCGCCCTCTTTGTATTTTCCTTTTTCAACATAAGAACGCATTGAATAAGAGCCGGCAGTCCCATTAAAATAAGACGGAGCTCCAGACGGGAAAGGCTTAATCCTAACCGATATAGGCTTAGACTGAAGAACTTTGGTGTTGCCAGCCATCACTGAACCGCTAAAAAAGTTCTGTATGAAGTTAGGGTCAAAAGGGTCAATATTCTGCTCTTTGGCAATGGTTGCCTTAACGAATGCTTCCTGAATTTCTGCATTGCCCGGAGTCATTGCGAACAAAGCTGTTTTTATCTCGCTGTATCCATACGGCATTCCGCCTGCCTCAAGGGCAGTTTGCCCATTGCGCACAGGAGGCAGATCCTCTGATATGAAATTACGGAAAACAGGAGGAGTGTACATTGGATTATCTACGAGAGGAACTGCCGTGTAAAAAGTAACTGACAGAGTAACCTGCTCTCCGGGATATGCTGATGTTTTATCAACCGTTGCCCGTATAAGAACGGAATCACTGGAGCGGCCAGTCTGCCTGGTTATGCCATTTTTTGGCTGTGAAGGATTCCGTGTTGCGGCTGGCTGAGACTCCTCTTCCTCTTCTTCAGAATCATCCTCATCCTGGCTTTGAGCCGACTGCCTGTAAGCACTTGAGCGCCGCTGATTTCTTCCAGCAGAGCCCTGTGCGGAACCGCTGCCGATAGAGCTTTTATAAACTTCAACTTTAATAGGCTGGGTAACAGTTGATTCTCCGCCGCTTTCTATTCTTATTTGCGGAATGGTAAAAACGCCTGTTATTCTAGGCGTAAGGACATACGTATACCTTCTAGTAACTGACACGCGGCCATTCTGAATGACAACCTGCTGGGAAGTGCCGACAAAAGCCATGCCGAAGCCAGGAACCTGAAATTTCGGCTGGCTTGCCCTGCCGTTGGAATCATCTAAAATCTCTATTGTAAGAGTGATTCTTTCATCAAGAGAAATCCTGCTTCTGTCAACATTAGCGCTCGCCATGATTGCCCATGATGGGCATAACATAATTACAAGCTGAATAGAGGCAAGCAGAAGAACAAGAAAAATTTTTTTTAGCCGCATTACCAATCCTCCTCTGTCTGCATAGACTGATGTCTTGCATTTACCTTGCGAACTTCTGCCTGTTTTCTTTCAGCATCAGACTTTTCTTTTTCAGCCATCATCTGCAAAAGCTGCTCTGCCTGTTCCTTTTCCCGCTGCTTTTTTCTTTCACGCTCTTTCTGCTGACGGTCTTGCTGCTCTTTTTTCTTATCTTCAGAACCTTTATTCTGCTTGTCCTTGTCTTGGCCTGATCCGCCATCGCCCTTGTCCTTTTTCTCATCTCCGTCGCGGCCCTTATCATTTCCGCCCTGGTTCTTATTGTTTTTATTATCTTTATTCTGGTTAGACGGATCCTGCTTAGGATTTTGGCATTGCGGAGGCTGCTTGTTCATAATGGCCTTCTGTAAATTAAATTTAGCATCTTCATTATTAGGGTCCATATCAAGCACTTTCTTCCAGGTTTTTATAGAACTGGGAATATCTCCGGCTTTATAAAATGAATTTGCCTTATTGAAAAGGGATTTTATTGACATGGAATTGCTTAGGCCCGGATATGAGTTGCCGGGCCAAGGCATAGGGCCTCCTTCCATTGTACCGGCATTGCTGCCTGCCTCTATATCTTCATAACTTGGCAAACCGCTGCCTTCCAGGCTTTCAAATGTGCGCCTTGCTTTTTCAAACTCGCCATTCTTGTATTGAGCCACGCCTAAATTATAAAGAATCTTTCTGTTGCTAGGATCTGCGGAAAGAGCCTCTTCATATTTAGCCTCAGCCTCTTTATATTCGCCTTTGCGGAAATGTTCATTTCCTGTCCTTGCTAAGCTTTTCGCCGATTCTGCCCAGGCTGATGACATCATTAAAACAGGCAACAGCATTGAAAAAACAGCTGTCATGAGCGTGCGCGATGATTTTTTTGCATTGAATTTCCAGCCGGAAAAAAGATTCTTATCCATTATTAATAATTCTATCAAAAGGAAAATGAATGCTAAAACCAGAGGCCACTGATAACGATTCTTGAAAGCAGCGCGAGCCTTGCCCTTTGTTTTTTCAAGAGTAAGACGATTGATAGAGCTTAACACAGCTTCCGATGCGCTGTCAGGCGAAACATAGCGAACATATGCCGCGCCAGTCGCAGATGCCATTTTCATAAGATTTCCCTCATTGAGACGGCTAACAACCGGCTTGCCATTCCTGTCTTTTTTATAGCCCAGTATATTGCCCATGGAATCTGTAAGCGGCACAAGTTCCCCTTCCGGGCTGCCAAGGCCGACTGTGAAGATTTTCATGTCAGCTTCCTGCGCCTGCTTAAGGGCAAAATCTATTTTTCCGGAATGGTCTTCCCCGTCTGTTATTATCACAAGAACCTTAGTGCCTGTTATTTTTTCCGTCATGGCAAGGCTGAGATCAAGCACTGAAGCAAAATCCGTGCCCTGAAATGGCAGCATTCCAGGCTTAAGCTGCGAAGCGAAGTATTTTATTGCTTCCGAATCATCTGTGAGAGGACATTGCGTATATGCCCTGCCGGCAAAAGCCACTATGCCCACCCTGTATTCTGAAAGCCTTTCAGCAAGATCATTAAGCAGAAGCCTGGCATGCTCAAGCCGGTTCGGTTTCAAGTCTTTCGCAGCCATGGACAAAGACACGTCAACCGCAACTATAAGGCTGCCGCGCATATCCGTTACTGGCGCAAGCTCAACGCCCCATTGCGGAACGCAAGCGGCAGCTATCAGGAAAAACAAACCAGCAATGGCACAAGCCAGGCGAACATTTCTGCGGAAAGACACCCCGGCAGACACCTTTGCAGCTTCCGGGCCAAGTATGCGCCCGGCAAGTTTTTTACGGCCGCTCTCCAAACGGAAAAACAGTACCGCCAGCCCTGCAAGAGCCAGCAAAGAAAAGAAAAAAGCAAGAGTGTGCCTAAATAGTTCCATAATATTTCACGGTATAGATCTGAATATAGTCCTTTCGCTTAAAGCCGCTAACAGGAAAATAAGCAAAGCAGGCAATAAAAAGTAATTATAATAGTCTGTATAAGATGAAAGCGTTTTAACGTCAAACTTCGTTTTTTCAAGACTGTCTATTTTAGCATAGATTCCATTAAGCTCTCCCAAATTTTTAGCCCTGTAAAACTCACCGCCGGTTATAGAAGCTATAGTCTTTAATGTTGGCTCATCCAAGTCTTCGTCTATAAATGCTACAGGCATAAGGGGATTGCCTGTTGGAAATTTAGCGCGTCCTTTGCCCGCAGTGCCTATAGTATAAATTTTTATTCCAAATGTTTTAGCAGTCTTGGCCGCAAGAGACATGTCATTCACTATGCCAACATTTGATCTTCCGTCAGTAAGCAATACCATTACCTTGCTTTTAGCCTTGCTGTCCTTAAGATGATTTACAGCAGTGACAATGGCATCGCCTATAGCCGTGCCGCTTTCCAGCGTCATGTTAAGAGAAGCAGATGTTATTCCTTCCAAAACTGAATTATAGTCTAATGTAAGAGGACAGGAAAGAAGAGCAGCGCCGCCAAAAACAGTAAGGCCAATGCGATCATTTTTGCGTTTTCTTACGAAATCCGCTGCTGCTGCCTTTGCAGCTTCCATGCGGTCAGGCTCAAAATCCATGGCTGCCATGCTCGGAGAAGTGTCCAGCACAAGCATTATGTCTATTCCTTCTGTGGGAGGAACCTCTTGCTTATCAACTTTTTGCGGTCTTGCGAGTGCAAAACATACAAGCACAAGAGCCAGCACTTTCAGTAAAGGAGGGACTGTCTCAAAAAGCTTAACGCGCAAGGTCTTAACCGCTGGGACAAGATTTGGTATTCTGGCGGAAGATGTTCGTTTTTTTGTAAGAAAAACCGCCAGCGCGGCCAGAACAACCGGTATAAGCAAAAAAAGAAAAAAAGGATTGCGGAAAGTAATCATTCTCCATCTTCCCCTTTAAATTTAGGCGGCTTGGGCATCCAGCGGGAATCATCCCGGGAAGACTGCCCGGCATTATCTTGTGCGGCAGAGGCTTCCTGCACAACAGGCTTTGCAGGCACAGGCGATGCCGGGAACGCCTGATGCAATGCTGAAGGTTCTGAAGTTTCTGCTCCTATATCCACCGGGGTATGCTCAAAATCCAAAGACTGAAGCAAATCCCTAATAGCTGAAAGATCAGCCTTTATGTTCTTAGGCCTAAGCTTAGCAAATTTTACCATGTCCGCATGATTAAGAAAATCCCTAGCAGCAGAAACATTCTTTATTCCAATGCCTGTTGCCTTCATTTGGCGAGCCAAATCCTTGGTGGTGTAAAGTTCAGCGGCAATGCCATATTCTTCAGCAAGATAAAGGCGAAGAATTGTGGAAAGACCAATGTAAAACTCTTTAATCTTTTCTCTTTGCAAAAGCGTAGAATTTTCCAATACCGCCGTGCGGTCATAGGCCTTCTGATATGGCGTTCTGATATCCTTCCATGGCTCTTTGCGAAAAATACTGGCAACCTTTTCCTTAAGCAGTTTTTTATATGCATACCATGCAAATGCAGCAATAATAAGAGCAGAAAGCAAAATAAGCAGCCAGTTAGGAAATTTTACTATGGAATAAATATCCCTTATGTCTTCTTTTTCCGCAGCCTCAGGATTAAACAGCGGAGCTACTTTTATGTTAAATTCCGGAGAAAACGCGGACGACATGGTTTTGCCATTTGAAACAAGATTCCAAGTTATGGCAGGGAAAGTGCTTTTGCCTATGCAGAAAGCCTGAGCGACAACTGACCATGAAGCAGATTTAAGAGTGCCGGAAGAAGCTTCTCCTATCTTAGTCATGTCAATCAGGTCAAAATCATTTGTGCTTAGCGAAGAGGTGTCCGGAACAAGATCATACTGTGCCGGATATGCCGCCTCCATCCGCAATGAGAACTTATCGGCAAAACGAACGTTCTCATCTGGCGGATTTACCCCGAAATATACGGTATCGGCTGCAAAAACAGCCTGAGCAAAAGAAAAGAAGAAAAAAAATAAAAGAAGAAATCTTTTTTCCATAATAGCTGTTTTAAGAAAAACGGAATTTCCGGCTTCTTTGCCTAAAATACTTTACCACAGGGTCATACACTGGGGCAGAACAATTCACGTCAATCCAGTCCGTTCCTGCGCTTTTAAGCGTTTCTTCCAGACCGGAACGGAAATTTAATGCCTCAACCCGGTATCTTTTGCGAAAATCCGGGTCGGAAAGATCAAAAACGGCATCGCTGCCTTCTTCCAAAGTTTCAGCAGAAACGATCACATTTCCTTCGGGAAGCTTTTTCTCAAAATCATCTGAAACTATGACAGGAATCACATCATGTTTCCCTGCGGTAAGCCTTAGTTCCTTAGAAAAATCGCCAGTGCGGAAGTCAGATATAAGAATTATTATTCCGCGCCTTTTCATTATCTGATTAGCAGTCCTTAAAGCCTCAGCCACATCCGTTCCCGGATTTTGAGGCTCGTATGCCAAAAGCTCGCGTATTATGCGAAGGCAATGGTTCTGCCCTTTTCTCGGAGGAATATATAATTCTGTTCTGTCGCTAAAAAGCAAAAGGCCTGTCTTATCGCTGTTTTTAAGCGCAGAAAATGCGAACATGGCAGCCAGTTCCGCAGCCGCTTCGCTTTTGGGTTTTCCAGATGAGCCAAACTGCTGAGAGGCAGAAATATCGCAGAGAATAAGGAGCGTAAGCTCACGTTCCTCTATGAAATTCTTAACGAATATCTTAGATGCTGCGGAACGTGCGCTAACATTCCAGTCTATTGAGCGTATGTCATCTCCAGGGACATATTCGCGCACATCAGCAAATTCCACTCCCCGGCCCTTAAATATGCTCTGGTATTGTCCCGAAAAAGTTTCGCTTACAAGACGGCCAGTCTTTATCTCTATCTGCCTTACTTTCTTTAGGATTTCAGCTGTGTTCATTTTTTTCTGACTGTCAGCCATGTCATTGCCTGATTACGGAACTTCAACCGCTTCAAATATATTGCGCAGTATGTCTTCAGAAGTTACATTCTCAGCTTCTGCCTCGTATGTGAGAAGAATGCGATGGCGCATAACATTAAAGCCTACTGATTTAATGTCTTCCGGCGTTACATAGCCGCGCCCATTAATGAAAGCGTATGCTTTCGCCGCCTGAATCATAAATATTGTCGCGCGGGGGCTGGCTCCGCAGCGTATGTAATCCTTCAATTTTTGCAGGCCATGCCTAGACGGTTCCCTGGTCGCAATTACTAAATCAAGAACATAGTTCTTTATCTTATCATCTACATAAATTTGATCTGCCGTTTTGCGGGCCTGAAGTATTTTGTCAGCCGAAATAATTGTATTTACTTTAGGCTGAGTCTGCCTGGCCATAAGTTCAAGAACGCGCAATTCCTCTGTTTTGCTGGGATATACCACATTGACCTTCAACATAAAACGGTCAACCTGAGCTTCAGGAAGAGGGTATGTGCCTTCCTGCTCAATTGGATTTTGCGTAGCCATTACCATAAAAAGTTCTGGCAGCTTATATGTGTTTTCAGCTATTGTAACTTGACGTTCCTGCATGGCTTCAAGCAAAGCGCTCTGAACTTTAGCTGGCGCACGGTTGATTTCATCAGCCAATATAATGTTTGCGAATATCGGGCCTTTTCTCACCGAGAATGTGCTTTCCTTGGGATTATAAATCATTGTTCCCACTATATCGGCAGGAAGAAGGTCAGGAGTAAACTGTATGCGCTGGAAAGAAGAATCAAGCACCTGCGAAAGAGTTTTTATGGTAAGAGTCTTGGCAAGGCCTGGCAAGCCCTCTAAAAGCACATGGCCATTGCCTATGATGCCAGTAAGCAGAGCCTCTATAAGTTCTTCCTGGCCTACAACAACCTTTGACATTTCCCTGCGCAGATCCTGTATGAAAAGAGAATCCTTGTCTATTTTTCTGTTAAGTTCGCTTATTTCAAAATCCATGACATCTCCTAATTTTTTATCTAGTCTAGAAATTTAATCAACTGCATTCATTATGTTTTTAGGGGCAAATCTTGAGCCAAACATTGTCTTGTCCTTGTATTCCTTATTTATCCTATCAATCTGCTCCTGCCGGGCTGCCTTTATTCCGTCATTTATTTTCATTATTCCATCTATGGCGGCAGTCCTGACAGAGCTATCCCTGTCATTCAAAGCATGGTTCATTACAGCCAATGCCTCGTCAGTAAAATAGCCGCTTATAGTATTTATAGCCTTAAGACGTATGTTTTTATTCCGATCAGAAACTGCCAGCCGTACAAGTTCAAAATTCAGCTGGCTTATATCTCTAGAAACAAGATCAAGAGATCTCTCCTTTAAGGCATATTTGGCAGCACAGTTAGACCAGCATTCGTCCGTTCTGTATTTGATGAGTTTCTGAAGCACTGGAATCACAGCCGGATCTTGATTTTTCCAAAGTATCTCTATAGCCTTAAATGCCTCTTCCGGATTTGCAGATCTCAAGGAACGGCGAAGCCTTCTGACAACAGATTCAGGAAGATCCATGCGGTTAGCAGGAGGCACATCGGGAATAGGAATGCTATAAACTTCAGCAGAAGCTATTTTAGCCTTATATTCCTGTTCCAGCTTCTTTTGCATATTTTTTGTGTTGCCGGTATAATAAAACAGGCAAAGAACGCACAGGGTAAAAAAAACAAGGCCCTTCATAGCATTGCGTCACAAACCTTTAGCGGAAGAATGATTGGCAGAGACAGCATCTGCAAGCATATTAAATTTTTGCTCCGCTTTTTCATAACTGCTAGTGGCCGCCTTGCGAGAATATTCCTCTATTAAGGCAGAACGCTGTTCACGCTTCCAGTCTTCCATTGCCTTAAATATTTTTTCATAAGACTGCTCAGCATTTTCTCTAATATCTTTATCTCTATCTTTTTTTGCTTCGTCCAAGGGGGCTAGCACATCCTGAGAGAGATATTCCCCCAATGCGCGAACTGCCGCTGCCCGAACATTTTTATTTTTGTCTTTTGCCGCCATTTCCAGCATTTCTATGCTTGCCTTGGACTGACTGCTGGAAATCAGAGAAATAACGGCCATTTTTTGTGCTGAAACATCTTCACACTGGCCGCCATAACATACCTCATATTTCCTGGCAATAACTTTTTTCATAGCAGGAATCACTGATGCATCTTGGGCGTTCAATAATTTATTGAAAGCTTCCATTTTAACACCGAAGCTGCTAGAATGCAATGCCTTTTTATATTTTTTTAAGTCCGCCTCCGAAAGGTCGGAATTAGGCACTTTATCAGGCATGTCAGGAACTTCAAATTTATGATTGTTTACTTCAATGATTTTTTGCTGAAACTCCTTTTCAGTTTTGCGAACTTTTTCCTGCTCCATCTGAAATAGGACAAATGCTCCCCCAAGACAAATTACAGCCATTAAAAACCACTTCATAAAAACCTCCTGGACATCACGAACATAATTATAACAATCAGATATGGCGACTTCTATATTATATATTTTTTATATGTTTTAAGTTCAATTTAAAAATTTTTATAAATTTTGTAATATGTTAAGTAAGTTTGTATTTTGCTCAACATTAACATGAGGAGATTTCTATGGATTTCAGCAACGGCGCTAACAATGAAGACAATGATGATTTCATCCCTACGCAAGCAAGCGAGGATTTGTCATTAGAGGTTGAAGATGAAGGCCCGCAGCCGGCAGGTTTTAATGAAAGATTTTTGGCATACGTAATTGATGCTGCGCCATTTCTGTTTGCCCACTCACTGACAGTATCTTTTCTTAAAAATTCCGGAAATCCGCCCTCATCAGTTATTCCAATACTGTTGGGATGGTTTTCACTTTATCTGATTTATCAGATAATCCTTTCATCAGGCGGCAGGGTAACGCTAGGAAAATTAATAATGGGCTTGCGCATAGTTGATCACAACGGAGGCCCTTTGCCCATAGCAAAGGCCTTCATTAGGGCTATAGGATATATGATAAGCGGCGCAATAGTAGAACTGGGATTCATAATGGCCCTTTTTACAAAAGAACATAAAGCTTTGCACGATTACCTGGCTGGAAGCAAAGTTATAAGCATAAAAGAGAGAGGCGATCTCGGCCAAGGAATAGTGCTGGCATTATCATGGGCACTTATGATAACTTTAGGCTGGGCATGGGTGCACAACAATGTGCTTAACATCGGCCCTCAGGAAAAGAAACAGATTATGACAGCTCACAGAACTGTGTCTAAACTGGGACTGCTGGAAGATATTTATTATCAGCGCAATGGTTTTTACACAAATGACCTTGGAGAGCTTGCCAAACTTTTGGGCAGCGGCAAGAACATTAAGGCTATGAAGACCGAGCTCATGAAAAATCTTGACTATAAAAAGCTAGTAATAGATTCAAATGGGCGAGAGTATACTATCAAAGCAAATGCGAAAAACTGGAGAAAGACTGAAGTATCCGTCAGCTCAAAAGACAAGAAGAAAAAACAAGCTAAATAAAGACAACACATTCTGAAAAAGAAAAGGCCGCTCAAAAGCGGCCTTTTTTCTATATTTGCATTGCTCAGCAAAACTTTACATTTCTTAATTACTCAAGATTCTTGAGCCTGAGTTCAGAGCCGTTCTGGCATGCCACGCAATAGCGCACATAAGGCATAAACTTAAGGCGTTTCATCTCAATAGGCTTATTGCAATGCTCGCAAATGCCATAAGTTCCTTTTTTGATTTTAGTTAAGGCTGCATCTATGTCGCGAACAAGAATCATATCATTTGAAGAAAGCTCATAAAGCATTTCATTGTTAAGATGTCTTGAAGCTACATCTATCTCATCTCC
>Ga0310690_10001374_pt1 | contig 43162 bp, 43 predicted proteins | sample AusTroGonzalo_MG_2_FD_207661 | JGI IMG/M metagenome (GOLD analysis project Ga0310690, IMG submission 207661) | Bovine rumen microbial communities from tropical cattle in Woodstock, Queensland, Australia - Gonzalo_04 (v2) (version 2) | ecosystem: Host-associated > Mammals > Digestive system >... | reverse complement strand
CGGTGCTAACGGAACTGGCAAGACTACGTTGCTTCGTGAAATAGTTGCACAATCGAACCAGAAAACTCTCATTGTAACTCCTGATGATGCCGAATGGTTGGATTGTCAAGAAGTGGAACTTACTAAACCGTCCGATTTTGTATATACCGGATTACGCAGGCACATCTTTAATCCTGACAAGGATAACGGCACGCTCAAGAAATTAGAGTTCTTCAAGAAGGGAATAATTATTTTCGACGATTGCAGAAGTTACATAAATGCTTCTACCGACATACATATTCGTCAATTGCTCATCAGACGACGACAGCGTGAAGTTGATGTTTTTGCCGTTGGCCATGGTTTTAATGAAGTCCCTCCGGTTTTTTTTACGTTTGCTACAAGTATCATCCTTTTCAGAACTACCGACAACATTGTAAGAAGGAAAAACTGTCTGAAAGACTACGAAGCCGTTTTGCAAAAACAAACAGAAGTGAACAAAGAAGCAGAAAAGGATCCTCATTATTTCCAAATTATAAATTTTTCTTAGATGGAACGATATAAGACTTTTGAAGAACTAAAAGAAGGAGATTCTTATTACTACTTTGAATATCATAGAAGATTGGACGGAGAATTAGTCTTTTGCTTACAAGATTTTCCTCTTTTATCGATAGAAATAACTTCCATTCCTTTTGATTCTAAAGAAAAAACTTCCAATGCTATCTTATGCACCAGATATAACAAAAGGTATAATCTTAATGTAGTTGATATTTTCAATGAAGGCCTATCGTCATCAAATCATTTTTATGCTGATAAAAGAGAGATATTTGATATTATAATTAGTAGCAATGATTTTAGTAAAAGCGAAATAGGTGAAATAACAAAGAAATACTTTTTTAAAAAAACGAGTAGATAAAGATGAAAGCGATGTACAAATCTGAGGTCGCCCAGGCAGCTGGAGTTTCACGAACAACGTTTCGTTCGTGGCTTCGCAGAATTATTGCCGAAAACAATCCGGCATTCTCCGACTATAACAAATACGGCAAACTTCTTTCTGGCGACCAAGTTGAAGCACTCAGCAAACGCTTCTGCATTACCTTTGATTAACTATTTGCTTATTTTTTTTCTCAATCTATAGCCAGTTTCATTCGGAAGCTGGCTTTTTTGTGCCGAATCGGATGGAAAAGAACATAATCGGAAATTATTGGATAGGAACGGATAGAAAAGTCAAAGCGTGTTTGGGCTTTATTGTATCATTGCGTTGTTAAATGTTAAACAAAAAATTAAAAAGAGATGAAAACATTAAAATTCACAAACGTGTTGCTACTTTTATTAGTAGTTGTAGCAGTCGGAAGTATCGGCTACAAATTTTATTCAGACAAAAAAACTGAAGAAAAAACAGAAGACAAGTAAAGTAATAGATTATTAACTTAATACACAAAAAAATGAATGCACAAACTTTAGGTATCAAAAATGCGTCTGCATCAAGATCTGCTTTCTCTGGCGATAACGTATCTTTTACGTTGGCAAATCAAGGTTCATCGGCAGAAGACAAATTGCTTGCAATCTCTCCAGGATGGAATAGCGAAGCAGCTGCTGTAAAAACAATCAGTGGTGCCGCTGCTGCAGCAATTATCAAGGAAGGAACAATTATCTCGACATCGAACAAAGAGGTTACAGGTGCTGGTAAAAACTGTCAAATTGACGACGTTGTAAAAATGTTCGTTAATACTCCAGTATTTTTGACAGGCTTGAAAATCCAAGTCGATAACGCGGCTCAATTGGACGAAGAAATTCAGTTCGTTAAATTGTCTCCACGCGGCCCGAAAGAAATTGCACGTGTCATCCCTTCTTCTTTCAAGAATGAAGCAAACCAAGACGACAAGTTAATTTCAATTGACTTGACAGAAATGAACATCGTTCTTGGTATCGATGCTGCAGTGTTGATGAACTTGGCAGCAAGCCGTAAAGTTACGATGACGTTCTTCTACAAGAACAAATTGTCTATCCGTGACATGGCTCGTACCGCTAACGACATGATCAACGCTCAGGAATAATTCAAAATTTCCATTCATCTAACTCGAACGCCGCCATGTTGTTTTCACGGCGGCGTTCTTTTTAACTGATTATCGATATGAATGTTAAGGAATATATTCAAAACTTATTGTCGGGCGGAAATGCAAATGGTTCCGGTACGGAACAAGCAGATCCAAAAGTCAACGGAGTTATAGAAGACGAAAACACGCAGAAGACAAAACTGCAAGAAGCTCTTGACTTCTTGAAAGATTCGGGAATAATCAAAATAAACGAAAAACCATCTGAAGAATCTACCACGCCGGCAAAAGAAGAAAAGAAGACTGTTGACACAAGCAAGATAGTTATTGGAGGATTAGTCGGTGTGATTGTTATAATGTTGTTGATTCTTATTCTAAAACGTCGATAGATTATGGCTCACGGTAAGAATTTTCGGAAGGCTCTTAAGATAGCTGGTGTTGTGGTCGGTACTGTTGGTGGTGCCATCTTGTCGGCTACTGGTGTCGGTGCTCCGGTTGGTGCGGCAATTCTTGTCGGGACTTCTGCTCTTGCTATGGGTGCAACTGTATATGACAATAAACAGGCTGCGAAGGAAGCCGAAAAAAAGGCACTTGCCGAAATGACGGAAGCAGAACGACAAGCCCATTTGTCTCAAAAGATTGCAGAAGCCGATCAGCAGGTTGCATTAAAACAGGCCGAAGACGAATATCTGGCATCACAGGAACGACGAAAGCAGATAATTATTGGCATATCGGCGATTATTCTTGTATTCGTATTGATAATCGTATCAAAAAAAATGAACTGGATTAAAAACTAACTAATATGGCAACTAATACAAATACTTCTGGAGCAGGATATGGATTGGCCACAACGGTTGTTGATGCAATCGGTAGTGTTTGGTCTTCTCATATAACAGGAAAATCTGAGCAAAAGGTAGCAGAATACAATGCAAAAACAGCAGAAGCTTATGCACAGGCTGCTCAGTATTCCAATAATCAGTCGAACGGTTCAATGGCCGTCGGTTCAAATAATAATATCATAATCGCTGTGGTTGTCGCCGTAGTGGTTATTGCTGGTTTTGTAATCATTAAAAAAACTCTGTAATATGACAAAGAAAATTATATTGATTTTGGCGGTTATCGCTATTTTGACGATTTCTTACTTCTGTTTCTTTCGCAAAAAAGAAGAGGAAGTAAAATGGGACACTACACAAGGTACATGGACGATTGCACAACGCGAAGCTTGTCTTTCGTTTTTGAAGGAATGGAGAGACTATGGTCTTGACACAGCAGCTAACGAATGGCCTCGTTCTATCAACGGAGCTATCTATGCCGCATTCACATTCCACGATTCAAAACGAGTATTCATATTCCCATTCGGCGATTCTTACAATGAATTTTATCGTATGGTAAAAGATAACGGAGTGTATGACGCATTCAAAAGCTATCGTGCCGGCGAAGGTGTTGAAAAAGACTAAATCGTGTTTGTTATGGAATTAAATACAGAAAACATAAAGAAGATAGCCATTACGGTTCTGATAGTAATAGTGGTGGTTTTTGTAGCATGTCGCTTAGGCATGTTGGTGTCTGACAAGTTATCAAGTTACCGTCAGTCGCGTAAGTTGGATGTAGCTATAGACAAAAAGAATCTTTCTTACGACGATAACCAATATGACGCATTTGCCAAGACACTGTATAAGGCAATGGATGGCATGGGGACAGATGAAGACGCGATTTCTGACGTGTTCTCTCATATGAATACACGTTCCGACGTGCTGAAGCTTATTTCTGCTTTTGGCGTGAAAGACGGCGAAAATCTTGGAGAATGGATTGATGGCGAGTTCTCTTCGTCTGATAAGAATACCTATATCAATAAGGTGTTAGAATCTAAGTCAATTAATTACAATTTTTAGGAGGTAAATCTATGATTAACGAAACATTGGAATCTATAAAAAATTCTCCGATCGTGAAAAATGGAACGGTCGAAGTAGAAATAAGCAATAAATCTGTCGTTATGGTTGCACTTGCAATCGTAGCTGCAGGTTTAGTATTACTAACCGTTAAAAAATATCTATAACTATGAAAGATTTTTTCAAAAACACAGTCGTAATTGCGATTATTACAGTTATAATCGTTGTTGCAATTATTTTGTTTGTTGAAAAGGACGCCATTGCTGCAAAATTAAAAATAGGTTTTGTTGGTGGAAATGCTTTATCAACTTACGGGCCGGGTGGAACACAAAAAGGCGTTCAGAATGACACAAAGTATCCTTATTCATACACAAACAGCGCCAAAACGTACAAAATGACATCGGGATGTGTGAAAAAGCTTCAGGAACGTATTCTGAAAGTGTATTCTACTTACCATGGTAACACTACGTATCCGAATTTATATGACGCTGCTGTTGCGATGAAGAATGCCGGTGGGGCAGACGGAAAGCTTGGTGCTAAGACAAAAGCTGCTTTTGACGCTTGCAACTTCCCGACACTTCTTGCTAATAGTGGTGCTAAGTTAGATACAGATTATATTATTGCGTAATGAAAAGAAATCCGCTGTATATGCTCGTTGCAGTCCTGTTGCTATGTGCTGTATTTCTATTGTATAGATACAGACATAGCATAAAGGATGCTTTGCGTGCTGCTATGGCGAAGGAGGGCGATATGAAGTATTTTACCATTTCCGAGCTTATATATTCGGCAACTGCAAAGGCCAAAGGAATCGACAATACTCCGAATTTGGAGCAAACGTCCAATCTTCGGGCGTTGTGTATCAACGTGCTTGATAAAGTAAGGGAGAAATACGGACATCCAATAACTGTTTCAAGTGGATTTCGTTCTCCGGCACTGAATGCTGCAGTTGGTGGTGTATCGACGAGCCAGCATCTTACTGGATGTGCAGCCGATCTTGTTCCTGCAGATTCGTCAGGAACTGTGGATGATATATTCCATGCTGCATTGCAAGTTGGCGGATATGACCAGCTTATAATTGAGCAAAACAAGAAAGGTAGTCGTTGGGTTCATGTTTCTTATCGGCCAAATGCAAAACAGCGTGGCCAGATTCTATCATACAACGGCGGAACCTATGTGGATATTACAAACAAATACGTATAAACCATGGATATTTTTTCTTCAGAACTTCTTCATAACATAGTCAATGCTCCATTGGTCGAAAAGGTTACGACCGATGCTAATTCATACGTTGTTTATCAAGGTTTCCCTCAAGATGGTGCTTGTCTGAAATGCCAAATCAGACGTATTACATATACGAAATCATCTTCGAGCGAAACATGGATTACCGAATATGCTGAATGTTCACAACGGTTCGATTTTGCCTGGGCTGACAGAGCAACCTTAACCTATGGTATGTATAAATAAAAATCAGAGAGCATGTACACTTACAATCCATTTACAGGCAAACTCGATGATGCAGGGCAAAGTGCTGAAGACGTAATTCAGCTTCAGGAAGATTTTTGTTCGGCCAGTCCGGTATCAGAAGGAACGTTTTTTGCAAAAGTTGCAACTATCGATATGGCTGCTGGTTCACAAATTGGCCATAACTGCATTGCAATGTTCCATGTGATGCGATGCCTAACCATGCCGTATAGTTATCGAGACCGTGTGACGGTGCAGGAAGCAACCATCTATGTCTCGGTTTCGTCAATACACAAAGACGGACACAAAGCATCGATAGTTCTTGGAGATGCAACTGGTATTTCTTCTGATGATATAGTTCTTATAAGAACGAGCCAAAGCGAGACCAATTGCCAGTTCACTCTGTATGTAAGAATCTTTTTCAAAGACAGATTATTTTTCTTTGGTCGCTGGAACCAGCTTGACAAAGATAATGTGACACTAACGCCAGGAACAATAGATGATTCTCTTGTCGGTGGATTTGATCCGTCTCTGCCGACGTATCATCCAACCATGGCCGACAATGGAGAATATCCGGTTGAAAACGTCGATACGATAACAATAACGCACAAGCTTAACAAATATCCTTCCGTTACTATTATCGACGCGGATGGAGATGTTGTATTGGCTGACATTCACCACACAAGCAGATCAGAACTGACGGTGACATTCACAGAAACATTTACAGGTACCATAATACTGAATTAGCATGAAAATAATATATAGTTTTGATACAGATGGCGGTCGAATTGTTCCTGGCAATTTCTATAAGAAAATGGCAGAACTGTCCGTATTATCTGCTAAAAAACTTGGCTATCCGGTAGAGTTGTATGCCGATTTGCACGGAATAGAGTTTTTCTCTTTTCTGCCATGGGATTCTGTGGTGATTGTAGAGCCAGAGAAATATCGTCATTCAAGACAATACTGGAATTTTGTAAAACTGCTTACTTATTCACTTCAAAACGAGCCGTTTCTGCATGTTGATTTTGACACCTATTTTCATCCTGGGTTCACCATTCCAGACCATGGCGACATTATAACTGAGATGGAACGAGATTACAGTTACGTCCGAGCTTTTTCAGAGGTTGCAGTTGTTAAAACAGATTTGATTCCCGAAAAACTTATTTGTTCCGGTCTTCTCGGCGGTTACGATACAACAATATGGAAAGAACTTTTTTCGTGGGCTGTCTATAAATGTCAAGGTAATGTTCCGGAAGATAAGGCGATGTCTTATTTGGTTGGAGTGGAAGAATTTAACATTTCTCAGCTTGCGTTATTCTACGGTCTTGAAGTCGTGCCGCTGGATCATCAGAGATTCGACCATTTTCAAGGATGCGACAAGGAGAAACGATTTGGCGATTTAATTAACTCATTACATAAAATTATTAAAACTGATGACTATGAAAAATCCATTCAAAAAGTACAAGGTTAGTAAAAGTACGGTCGTTGTATATGACACGTATAAGCAAGGTTCCTATACACGTAACAAAACGTTAAAAATAGACGAGGGTTCCGTTGTGTATGGTGATAAACTAAGAAAGGGAGACAAGGATCTTCTATCTTTTGACGCTACAGAATTTGGCGTTGACGAATTGGTTCAGATTCCATACGAAAATGTGGAAAAAGTAACTCCATGGGGTTTGATTATTGCCGGTATTGTTGTGCTTTGTTCTGCAGTAGTTTTTATTGTCAAACGTAAAAAATAATATGTCATGGGAAAACTTACAAAAACACAGTTGAAAGCAATAACCGATACGGCGAAAAAGATTCGCACAAAAGGCGGTATAAAAACCACTAAAACGGTGAAAGTGTACAACAAAAAGTGGACTTCGTGCATTAAAGAAGCTGCTACAAAGCTTGGTTACACAAAAAAACGTTCTGGCAAGCAAATGAAACTTAATCTGTAATTGTATCAATGGATAATTTCTTTCAATATTTGGGTTATCTGCTAACACCTATCACAGGTGCCGTATCATGGTTTGCTGCACGCCGCAAAAGAGAAAAAGATCTTTTGGACGGCATGAATGACACACTGAATGATATGCAGCAGACGATAGATATGCTTGTTGAGAAAAACAAACAGCAACTTGATGAGATTATCCAGTTACGTTCGGAGAATGCCGCTTTGCGTGCCGAATTGGCCGAAATCAAAACAGAACTTGAAAAAATAAAGAAATAATTATGGGAATGAAGTTATTAAAACCTTTTTACAAGAAAAAGGATGATTTGCTTGCAAATGATTGTGGTTGCGGCAACAAGAAAAAACTATCTAAAAAAAATAAAAAGGCAAAGTCATGCAAAAGCTCACGAAAAAAATAGTAGATACATCGGAAGAAATTTCAGATGGAGGCAAGGCAAAACGGCTTTACAAAGGTAGAAAATACCAACGCAAGGCTTATAAGTCTGTTGTTCGAGGTCATTCCAGGAATGCAGGAACCAATTTCGCAAACATTGGCACAAAAGAACTGTGCGAGAAATACGAAATCAAAGGTCTTGAATTTGGCGTAAAACTTTCTCACAAAGAGCGACTTGATTATCTGCTTGCCACTTACGCATCCATGGGACGTATTGCCAGGATCCTGAAGACTGAGAACCTTGGAAACAATGTTCTTGGAATTGCATACGCTGCGCGCGGTTCGAGAGGTGCTATGGCACATTTTGAGCCGGACATGCTTATGATAAACTTGACACGTAAAAACGGAGACAGTTGCCTTGCTCACGAATATGGCCATTTTCTTGATTTCATTTTCGGGAAATACATCGACCGTAATTCTCTTGCGTCGTATCTTTCTGGTGGTAGGTCGCTTGCTCCTGTGGCAAACTATAGAGGATGTGGTTTGTTCCGCACAATGACTAACGACATCTTAAACGACATTTCCCAAATGGAATGTTACAAGAAATGGAGTCGCTCTCATGTTGGAAAATATCTTTGTCGTCGTACCGAAATCTTTGCTCGTGTTTTTGAACAGTACATCAGCTGGAAGTTAAGAACTCAAAGAGACGTATTCCTGACTAAAGGATATTTTGAATCATACACAAAGAATAGCTGGTATTTGAACGAAAGCGAGTTCAAAAAGATTTTACCACGATTCAACAATCTTATCCGGTTGATGGGATTATATCTTTCCGGAAAAGGAAGTATTATTCCGATAAGTACCGATGTAAAAATAGCTGCTGAAAAAATCAAAAAGATTAAGTAATGAGGAAATTTTTAATCTTGTTGGCTATATTGCTTGTTTCTTGCAGTCCACAGAAACGGCTCAATAGAATCGTGTCGAATCATCCAGAGCTGGCGGCCGTAAAAAAGTCAGTTACCGTTACTGTTCATGATACAATATATATAGAAGCCAAAAAAGACACTGTATATATTCCAGACACAATCTATTTGCAAGCCAAAAACGGCAGCGTCATTGCTGAAGCACAGGCAGGAAACGCAAAAGCAAAGATTATAAAAACGACAGACGGCCTTAATCTTGCAATCGAACAGGTTCCTGATACTATTCAAATAACATCGACAGCAAACGTGGATGTTCCGGAAGTTCAGGTAAAACGGTCAGGAAGTACATTATTATTAAGCATAACGGTTCTTCTTGTTGTGCTAATTGTTTTAATCTTAAAAATATGTAAATGAAAAACTACGGACAAACACGCGAAGTAAAAGACATCCAAACCAAGGAATCGCTCTCAGATGCCACAGTTGGATTTGCACGTGACATAACGCCAAACGAGGGCGACGCTGTTATTGACAACACAGCATTTGTTTGGCAAACGAGCGGTGGCGAGGTCAGTATTGCGGAATCTTCCACAGGTATTCTGAAAAAGATTACAGGAAATCTTATTTTGTCGCTAATTGGCGAAGACGACGGCAAATTAAAGCCGTTTACAGCAACTCACATTGTGAGCCGTGGAACAAACTTGTTCAATTACCAGGACGAAGCCAAACGCATTGTCGGCAAGAAACTCAATAGCGACGGAACAATAACAAGCGATTCGTCGTACACGTTGTTTTTTGTAAATGTGTTGCAAGGCGTGGACGGCGGTAACAATGGATATGTACCAGTCGTAAAAAGTGGCGAAACATTGTCGGGAATAGGATTCGAGTATCTTGGATTTCAGATACCGCAACCGACTGACGAGACCGACGAAGTTACAATTCTTACACGTGGAACGCACGGAAACGCTTCTACATACATCGCTCCCGATAACGGTTGGATTGTATTTTCACTACTTACCGCAAAACAAGATTGTTTGTCTATTCAGTTTGCGTGGTCGTATGGAGAGAGCCAATTCTCTTTCGTGGATTATGAGGAAAGTGTGTTGAATCTTCCTGCCGTATGCTCCGAATATGGATTGTATGGCATTGGCTCTGTTTGTGATGAAATCAATAGCGACGGCAAGTATATTAAACGCATAGGCGTTGCGAATACGGCTGATTTGCAATGGTCACGTTGGACACAAACGGTGTATAACCCTTCTACCCAAACTGACGAAGAACAGTTTATGGGTTATAAAACATCGTCGCTTTCAAACGTGATAAAACGCAGCACGACGACAATCACACACGACACTCTATCACACTTGCGTAACGCACAGACCGACGAAAATGGCGTGTTGTACTTCACGGCAGATTATGAAGACCCCGAAGTTCTCGCACAACTGACCGACGGTGTGAATCTGATGTACGAGCTTGCTCAATATGAGACGAGCGACGTTGCTTTCAACGGATTGTTGAACGTATGGGATTTCGGAGATATGCACATATTCGGAACAACCATATACAGTGAAAATCCTTATACAGGTTTGGCACAGCATATACCGCCTTATTCAGTAACATTCCTCTATTCGGTAAACTTACGTGACGTTTTGCGTTGGATAGCAAAGAGCGGTGCGACATTCGACCCGACTGGAATAACTACAGGCGGCGTGTTCAAAAGTTCAGACGTCAGCAACGTGAATGTGAGCGGAACTCTTGTGTTGAGCGACATTAAAAAGATGATGAAATTTACGCTCACAGGCAGCAACAATACAATCGTATTGCCAAACATACAAACATTGAAAAGCAACGCATTTTCTTGTCAGCTCAAAATCGTGCAGGATTCCACAGGTGGAAGAAATCTATACATCGTTATGGACGACGGCAACGGTTCGACCGTTTCTGTTAAGAATCCAAGCGAGTTCGATTTCTCGACAGGAGAGGCTAACCAGTCGTGTGTTGCGACGTTGCTGTACGACGGTGACGGAACGTGGTGGTTTGAATCAACAAGATATGTAGAATAATAAAAACACAGTAATATGGCTACAAGACCAATTAAATGGAGAAAGACGATTTCGGGTGCTATGTACGTTCACAGCGTGCTTGGTTCCGACACTCTTGGCGACGGTTCACAGGCAAAACCTTTTAAGACGCTTACCAAAGCTGGCGTACTTACCAACAAAAAGAAAGCGGTTTGCATCGGTTATTTTGCAGAAGATATGAACGGTCAAGGATATTTTGGTGTAAACGGTTCTGAAATCATAGGCGATTTTTACGGAGCTGCCGTGTTCGACGGACAGTTCAAATACACCACTTGGGGCGTTACTATGACCGATATGATAATCATAAACGTTACGGCTCTCGCTGGGGGTGGTCTTGTTGGGGTCGGGCGTGCCATCAACGTCAACAGCGTCAGCGCTGCTAACGGCGTGTACGGCGTGGCGTCCGCACCTAACTTCATTCACAACTGCTGTTTGCATTTTGGATGCATAGGTGGCTTTACCACCGTCGAAAAAATCGTCTATAGCAAAATCATACCAAACTCGGCGGCATATAAGATTTGGTACGGAAACGGAAACTACAATCCTACGTTGCGACAATCCACCGTGTACGACATTGATGTGACGAACATAATGAAAGTTCGCCACGGAACGCCGAAAATCCACACGACGATTTTTGCAAAAACGGCTATGATTGTGAACGACACGAATGAATTTACAGAATGTTTATTCACTGCCGACACGAAATGGTACATTTTTGCCAACGGCAACGCCGACAGCACATATACGGAAGTTACAGGAATAACAGGCAGCACAAGCGAGGAACGATATGCAAGTCTTGTTGAGCGTGTTGCCGCTCTTGGCGGTACGTTGAGCGTGAAGTTCTACGGCTGTATTTTCTCTCCGCATACGAGCGACGAGATTTTCAACGATGCCGAAAAGCTTGATTTCACATTGCAGCCCGATTGTGATGCAATCCGTGACACGGCGACTGGTTCGGGTTGCTTCTATTTGGGTGCTTTGCCGCCAGCTCTTTCGATTCCTATTATGGACGATTCAACTGGTGTTGCAGGAACGTGGGACGAACGAAGCATAGAGGGCTGTATCGAGGTTGTGAACGGCAAGATTTGTTTGAACGAAGCGAACATAGAAAATGGCGGTGCAATCTATTCGAAGATTGTACGCATAAATCCGTCACAGGTTCAGTTGAACGGCATATTCGCACTGCCTACACAACCGATGAACCGAAAAAGAATCCACCTTACTGGACTTACGACGATGTTCTCTCGTGACAGTTCGGAATACATTTCGCAAAATACCGACATTCCAGTTGGTTGGTACAAGGTTCACGGAACAATCAAATACAACAACGTAACGTATTACGGAGACGAAAATATAATGGTTACTGCAACAGGAACGCAGTTCACCGACATTGACGCTGGTTCGTATCTTGTACCTGTTATCGAATCGAACACTAACGATGTGATATATTGCCGCTGCCGTCGTTCCGTAACTGTTAAAATCAAGCAAGGAGACGGCTTGCAAGCTGGTGCTACATATTTGAACGTCGGCAATGAAAATATAACGTATCGTTCACGCACGATAGTTCCTGGCGAAAGTTTTGTCGCAATGAACAACTCCGATGATTTCAGCAATGCAGACCCAGACTATGAGATTGGCGTAATGTTCGACGATACACGTGTGCAGAACGCCGAATGGATCCCAGCACAGCAGTTCGGAGAGTACTTTGTCGGAAAGACGAACGGTGCAATCGCACACGACGACTATAACGTGCCAATTTCGAGCGGTAACTACTTGGCTTGGCAGCCAGTTTCGCAGGGCGGTTATTCCGATAGACTACGTAAGTCTATAATTGATATGCCGTTCGTTCAGTTTGCGGTGTTTGTTGAATATTATAACGAATAAGATATGGTTCTGAATCCGACATACGTGGTTGATACATACGACGATTTGCTGTTGCTCACGCCAGCGACTGACGAAACGGCACGTGTTGTTTGTGGGGAATTGTACTACAAGTACGACGGAACGGCTTGGAATGTGGAATATACGGTCGTCGTTCATTCGTCGAGTATTCGTGTAGCAGATTCGGAAGTGTTGGACGAGGCGAATGTTCTTATTCACTCTACGAGTGCGAGAATATCAGAAAGCGAGGTGCTTGACGAATCCAACGTATTATTGCATTCGACAAGTGCTGGTACAAAAGCATCAGATTCCAAAGGTTCGGCAAGTCTGTTCCACGGAATTGAGTAATAGAGAGTTCTTTGACATAGTAGTAACTTGAAAGTTACGGCGACAGAATGCCACGCTGGGGGTGGTCTTGATGGGGTCGGGCGTGCCAACAACAACAACAACGTCAGCAATGCTAACAACGTGTACGGCGTGGCGTCCGCAAATAACTACAATTGTTGCCGTGACTTTGCCGAAAGGCAGAATATCACGATATGACAGGACTTGTGAGTAACGTAATAGTGAAAATTGGTTGAATTAGTTAGGTAATGAAACGGTTTGGAAATCTTTGGAGCGAAATATCGTCACGTGAGAATGTGGAGAAAGCCGTATGTGCGGCGTTGGTTCATCAACGGGAAAACGCACAGAAACGTAAATTTCTTGAAAATCGTGAGTTCTACACCGACGAAATTTGCAATAAGCTGCAAAACGGCACGTTCGAGTTTTCGCCATTGTACGAGTTCAAAGTGTACGAGCCAAAAGAAAGAATAATACACTGTCCTACGCTTTATGACAAGGTGGCACACCACGCAATTATGGACGTTTGCAAACCGTACATAATTTCCAAAATGACTAACGATACATACGGAAGCATCAAGGGGCGTGGATTGCAGATGTGTGCGAATAGAATCAAGACAAACCGCCACAAGTTCGCCGATTGGTATTATGTTCAGATAGACTGCAAAAAGTTTTACCAGTCTATACCGCACGACAAGCTGAAGCAGACAATACGTCGGGTATTCAAGGATAAAACGCTCCTAAAGCATCTTGATAAAATCATCGACCGCCACGAAGATTCCAAAGGTCGTGGACTTGCAATCGGAGTTTTCCCAAGTCAGTATTTGAGCAACCTGTTTTTGTCGGAGCTTGACCATTTCGCAAAGGAGCAGATTCATTTGAAATGGTATTTCCGTTATATGGACGACATAGTGTGTTTTGCCAAAGATAAGCAGTCGGCACATAGTGTATTGGAAACACTATCGAATAAGATTGAATCACTCGGATTGACGGTAAAGGAAAATGCGAGAATAGTTCCGTTCAGATGTGGTTTAGATTTCATAGGTTACAAGTTCTATCCTACGCATACTTTGTTGCGTAAGCGTATCAAAATGAACATCAAGAAGAAGTCGAACCGCCTGAAAAACGCCGACGATGATACGTGGAAAATGCAAATGGCGAGTTACTACGGTTGGTTGAAGCACTGCGACGGTAAAAATTTGTTGAAAACCATAAAAGGTGACAGAATGATTGAATATAAAAAATTATCAGAAAAGAGACCACGCCCATCGTGGTTTGACGTGCCCAAGGAGCAAAGAGAAAGTATAATGGCACTTTGCGAATCGGGACGTGAGATAGTTTTTATTGACTATATGGAAGTTGAGATTAAAAAAGAGAAAAAGGTTGTTGTAAAATACATCTATGCCGACGAAAACTGTGATAATCCGACGTTCCATACATTCATTACGAAATCTGCCGTGATTATGGACAGATTGAGTAACGACAAAGAACTGATGCCATTTTCGGCCAGGATTGTTAAGAAAAAGAAATACCTGGCATACGAATAGATCAAAACGTCGGTGCCATGCTTCTGATAGTCTCTATCAGTTTCGGATCCGCATGTTTTGCATATATGGATGTTATACCAAGGTCGCTATGATCTGCATGCTGCATGACAGTCAAATCCGGAATGCCAGACTTCAGCATTTCTGTTATTCCTGTATCTCGAAGTGAGTATAATTGCATTTGTGCCGGCAAACCAATTGCCTCACGCATCCGGATCCAGTCCCGGCCAAAATGTGTGTGCGACGCCATTGTTTCCGATGGGCGATATGAGTTCCCTATCAGATATAAATTTTGCGGTACTGTCAAATAGTCGTTTTCAACAAGAAAATGCTCTATTTCGTCAGTTATAGTTGCATACCGAGTGTGGTGGTTCTTGGCATTGTCGCCTCGTATTGCAATGCAATGATTTGCCAGTGATACGTCGCCAACTTTTATTCTGCGGATCTCGGTTGGTCTGATAAGTGAATAATATATGAGCCAAGACACCAGCAATAACCCTTTGTTATTATTTGTAAGATAGTTTCGCATTTGTTTCCGGGATTCTGCCGGTATCAAAATACGCTTCTTTTCTTCTTTCCGCTTTAGTTTCAGTTGAGAGAAAGGGTTTTCTTTTGCATAGCATTTTTCAACACACCAGTTCCAGAATACGCGAGCCATTTTGATGTGGTTGTTATAGGTTCTGTTAGATACGTTCCTTTCCGTATAGATGTAATCCATATATTGTATAGCAAGCGTCTTATTAACCATTGATGCTATTTGGTTTTGGTTCAGCCGGTTGAAATAGCACAGGAACATCGTAACAAAAGAAGAATAGCTCCTTACAGTGTCCGGGCGAAGTTCCTTTTTCTTTTCGGCCAAGAACTTTTCTGCAACTGTTGATAGTTTTTCGTATAGACGAGAATCATCGGCCTGGAAATACGGATTATATCCACATCTCAATTTGGCATTGATACTTTCTATAATGCCGTTTATGTGGATTAGAGCGTCACGTTTTTTCGCATACGCTTTAAAAATCTTATCAACTCGCATACGCTGCCTGGTCATCTTCAGCGTAATTGGATTCGTAACATAATATTCAATTCGGTACCCATCCTTGCTTTTATGAATGACTGCAGGAATATAATTGAAGTCAATCTGAAGTTTGGAATCTTTTTGTTTAGACATTTTTTTTTACGTCGTCGAGATCTTCGGCGACATAAAAATGTTGTCCCATTTGTGTCCCATTTTAAAAAACCAAAACCACGCCGTTTCGGCGTGGTTTCTGGGTTGGTGATCCAGATGGGGCTCGAACCCATGACCGTCTAAGCCATTTTTTGTGTCTCCGAAGCCTTTGTTATCAATATGTGATTTCTTAAAATTCATGCTTTTTGTCCCAAATTAGTCCCACTTTACGGCAAAAAAAATCATTTGATTTTCTCTATCAGTTTTGAAATTTGCTCATCCTTTTTCGCAAGCGAACTTGTGAGCGTGCGAACTTGCTCAGTGAGCGTGCGAACTTGCTCAGTGAGCGTGCGAACTTGCTCTTCTTTGTCATGTATGGCACGTTCCAGTGTGTCTATTTGTGCCTTCAGAACATCGGGACTGTCACTGTAATATTTGCGGTTGTCCTGGTGTACATTTCCATGAACAACAGAATTTTCTACATTCTGGTTGTATGAAGGAGTAGGAAAAGCAAATTCAATCTTGTCCTTTGTTTTTTCTGTGAATGGTCGTTTACCATTCATTATCTGAGACAAATAAGTTGGATTTAACCCTGATTGTTGAGCTACTTCTGCTTGCGAAACACGATAATCATAACAAATTCTGTCAATGTAATTTTTAAACTCTTGATTTATAGCCATTTGTAAATTTATTTGAAAATATATTGATAAATTGATATATATCAAATAATCTTTTCTTTATATTTGCAAAGAAATCTTTAATAATAAAGAATTGTTTGCAAAGATACATATAAATATTTAAAAACAATAGCAGTATGAAGTACAACAAATTAGGAGAGCCGATATTCAGACGGCTGACGGAAAAATCAAGTTTCTTGCAAGTTGCGGAAACAGCTCATGAACTAAAAATACAATTTAAGGTTGAGCGTAGGTTAGTGACATGCTGGCCGCCCGAACTTATAGATTGTAAATATCCTGTTGTTAAACATTTTACGGCTGAAGATTTTTTCATGTATCTGAATGACTACATGGAAGAACGTGATTTGATAAAACCTTTAGAACCTGAGATATGAAAATAGTTGCTACACAAAAAATGGCATTTTCCGACCGTTTTATTCCAAGGATTAAAAACGGCATGAAGAAGCACACTGTGCGAAAATCAAAACAAACCGTTGGCAAGACGATTCCATTTTACGACGCTTACGGTGTCATTCCGTTCGACGAAAAGAGAATTACCGCCATCCAGGATATTGTCATTGATATTGACAACGGCAATATGGTTACAATTCTTTCCGTCAAAATAGACGGTAACCAGCTTCCCTATGCAACAATAAAAGAATTTGTCGCCAACGACGGATTCGACAGCGTTGATGATTTTATACAGTTCTTCAAAGCATACGGAAAGCACTACGAAGGCAAACTTATTCATTGGACTGATAAAAGATATTAATTATGGTGGCAACAATATATAAAGGTAAAATAATTCCTGATAAACTTACTATCATTTGCGCATTTCACGCAAACAAAGGAATACATTACAGAAATGAATTTACAAAGAAATGCAAAATGTACCCGAAGCCAAAATATAGAGGGTTTACCTTAGTCTTCTCATTTATCACCGTTGTAATATTACGCCAAACAGTCAGCTGTCTTTATTGCGACATAAAAGACGGTTTTTCTTGTTATGATGATTAACCCAAGTAATGATGAATAATTAGAAATCATTAAAACTTATTGATATGACACGTTTAGAAAAAAAAGACAGATTGAACGAGATGTTATCGCTTGTTCCGCACGCAAAATTCCGCGAATTTCAGGAAGAAATCGCACGTCGTGCAAATTCGTCAATTCAGACGGTTTACAACTGGCGTACAGGCAGAACCGAAATTCCTGAGTTGGTAATGAAAGAGATAGAATCAATCTACGAAAGTCTGTAGTTATGGGAAACTACTTCAAACAACGAATATACGAAGAACTCGGAGCAACCGACGCCGACCTTCAGATTCAGCTGAAGGGATGGAATTACGAAAACGATACCGACTATAAAGTCGATACCATGTCGTTCCGCGAAGACAGGGACGGTAATATTGTAATTCCGGTGTACGACATCAACCGAAATCTTCTGTATTTTGAAAATCCCGACGATACAGGCCGTATGGGCGAAGGTCGGGCGTATAAGTCTATTGAGATTATACGATATGCACAGCCAAAGACGGTAAAAGATCCAAAGACTGGCGAGGAAAAAACGTGCAAGTACAAATATCCCAAAGGTGCCGAATCGAGGCCGTATTTCCCGAAGCTGATTCTGGAAATGTACGAGAAACGCCAGGACTGCAAGACGCTGATTCTTACCGAGGGCTATTTTAAGTCGTTCAAGGCGTGCATGCACGGCATTCCATGTATTGGGCTTCAGTCAATTTCCACATACAGGGAAAAGAAATCCGGAGCAATGTTCAAAGACATCATCGACTTCATTGAACGATGCAACGTCAAAAACGTGGTGATGCTCTACGACGGCGATTGTTTCGACATATCGCAGAAGGCACTGCAGCAACACAAGGATTTGTACACACGTCCGGCTGGATTCATTGGCTCATGCGAAAATATACGCGAATTGTTCAAGGATTTCAACGTGGATTTCTATTTTTCATGCGTCAACACACAGGCACACGACAGCCATCCGAAAGGACTTGACGATTTGCTTATTGCAATGCGTGGCAAGGAGAAAGACGTTGTGGATGACTTGATGAAAATTGGCCACATGACAAAATACTTTTTCCGCGAGAACTGCACACGGAAAATGACCAAGGTTTACAACTTCTTCTGCTGTCAGAACGTGGATTCGTTCTATTCGCTCCACGAAGACAAGATTGGAACTGAAGAGTTTGTTTTCAAGGCGACACGCTACAGATTCGATTTGGAAAAACAATCGGTTGTGGCAATCCTTAACCGGAACCTGAGCAATTTCTGCCGTATAGGCGACGACTACTATGAATCGGTGCTTATACCAAACCAATATGGGCAAATCGACGCGGAACTCAAAGGACGGCGTAAAGGAACCATAACCGACGACTTCGGCAAGGAAGCCATACACAAGATTCCCAAATACAAGGCATTCTGCAATGTTCCGAACCATATTCAGTACCAGGCAGTAATCCACGATTGCTATAATCTGTATAACAAGTTTACACACGAACCGGTGGAAGGCGACTGTGAATATTCGCTGATGCTCGTAAAGCACATTTTCGGCGAAAAATACTACGAAATGGGACTTGACTACATCCAGCTGCTGTATCAGAAACCAACAGAAATGTTGCCGGTGCTTTGTCTTGTATCGAAAGAAAACAAGACTGGTAAATCAACCTTTGCAAAGTGGCTTCGCGAGATTTTTGGACTAAATGCAATTTTCGTAAGCTCACAAGACTTTTCTGAAAACTTCAACTTTCACTGGGCAGGCAAGCTGCTGATTATGTGCGAAGAAACCGAACTCGACAAATCGTTTGTGATGGATAGGGTTAAGTCGCTATCGACGGCCGACAAGGTTACGATGAATCGAAAAGGAAAAGACCACGAACAGGTGGCGTTTTTCGGTAAGTTCATACTTTGTTCCAACAACGAAGAGAAATTCATTAAAGCCGGCAAAAACGACGAACGCTATTTTGTGCTGAAGGTGAATCCCATTGAAAACCTCGATCCGTTCTTTTCTCAGAAATTGTATGCCGAAATACCGCATTTTCTCAACTATCTGAACAACCGCACGCTTTCATATCCAAAGAAACTGGATAGAATGTGGTTCCCGGCCAAGGACTACAGAACCGAAGCATTTGAACGTGTAATTGCTGCAAACCGTACAAAGGCGGAACGCGACATCCGTTCTTTCATTCACGACATATTTATGGAATACAATTTCTACACCATGTACGAAGGAAAGCCCGGAATGCTTATGGATTTCAACTACATACACAAAGAGCTGCTGAATGGAAAATACGACCGCGACTATCTCCGTCAGGTTCTTGAGGATATGCCATGGCAGCACTACGAGAAAAACGGCGAACGACCATGCAAGCGTTTCAAAATACCATATTGGGACAAAGGTATGTTGGATGCCGGTGTGGTAAAAATGTACAACCAATATGTAGGCCGTCCGTTGGTGTTCCTGGCAGAAGACTATCTGACCAGTGAAGAATTTGAAAATCTCAAAAAGTCGAATCCTGAATATTTTGAATAACCATGGATAAAAATTGTAAGAACTGCGAGTATTACAGCAAAAACGCATTTGCAGGTGGCCGACCATACAGGCATTTATGCCGTATGTTTATGGCCGAGTTGAAAGAAAAGGAATTGAAAGACAACAAAGAGTGCTGTCATCCTCTCCATCGGAAGGAACCAGACACTCAATTAAATCTGTTTTAGTTATGGATTACAACAAGGAAGAAATATCATTATTGCTCGACAAGGAAAACGTAAGCCACAAATGGTTTGATTTGCCCGAAGCATTGATTTTGAACATTTACGATAAAACCATCGACGCGTGCCTGTTTACATTCGTACTCCACGCCATGGCCGGTGAATTTGTCGTAATAGAACGAACCACGGAATTTATTCAAGTTAAACGATATAAAAATTAATGGTATGACAATCAAAGAAGCAATTATAATCCTCAACAATCATGGGTGGCTTTTAATGGAAGATAGCAGACCGTTTTTCCAAACCACAAAAGTCTCCATTGATTATAACGACTTGCTTATTATAAGCAAATACCACAAAATATTGGAAATTACACGCACGACCGAAAGTTTTGCCGTATTTGTTGAAGGCAGGGAATGGACAGATTTATCATTTAACGAAGAAATAATATAGACTATGAAAGAGTTGAAATACAAAATAATGTTAAAAATAATACGAAAGCTAAGAGCTTTCTTTAATGGTGAGTTGCAAAAATTTATAAAAGAAAACCAGGGAGCTGAGGAACTGCACATGTCAGATTTAAAATTTGAACGTATGCTTATGACTGGAATGAAGTTCTGCGATACCTACGAAGACTATGTAAAAGAAATACACGAAGAAAATACATATTTACGTGGTCAGATAAAGCAGCTCAAACAGGATGAAAAAAAGCTTATCCGGTTTATAAAACATCTGGAGGATTAAGTTATGAAAATAATTGTATTATTTAGCATTGGAGTTATAATTGGCGTTCTTATTGCGTTATCACAGAGAAAATAAGAACGGAACTTGCAAAATTTCCTAAACATTGTATATTTGCAATGGACAAAATTTCTATAGATTATGGCGACAACTTCAACAAAGAAACGGACAGACTACCATAATGAGGCTGTTAATTTGATTATTAAGCGTTCCGGGATGACCAAAAAGGAAATCCAGGATATTGCTATACGCGAATTTTGCTATAACAACTTAAACTTGTTGACACAAGCCGAAAAGCAAAAATACAAAGGCTGGATACTATGAAAGATGTTCAAACAAACATATATATAGATTCAAATGTTTTGATTGACTATTTCGACGCTCCACAGTTCGGAACGTACATGAAGTTTCTGTACGACATATCAAACGAGAAATACACAAACCTGTATGTTTCAGCACTGTCAATAGCACAGTTTGTTGCCAAGTATCAGAAACGGAAAGCAAACACGGAACGTGTTAAAAAGTTCGTAAACGAGTTTCTAACTAAAATGTATGTTGTTCCGTTCGAGGAATCTGCCATATCGCAGTCAATGCAAATGCAGAATACCGACCTTGAGGATAACATGCAGTACGTCCAGGGAATAAAGTATAAATGCAAGTATTTCGTCACAAGTAATATTTCGCATTACAAAGATTACTTGAACATTATTCCAATAAAGCCTTCTCAGGTTTTCTCAATAAAACACGAGAAAAAATAATCCATAAGGTATAGCAAGTATTTTATAAGCCGGTTACGTTTGTAACTGGCTTTTTTTGTGCCTGGAATAATCGGAACTTGCTTTCTAATTTTTACGAAAAATATTTTTGCAATGTTTGTTACATTTGTTACAATTGTTACAAATCTTATAATTTATTGGAAATGAGTGTTTTATAATGTAACAATTTTTTGAAAAATGTTACATTTGTTACAAATAGAGTAAAAAATATATAAGTATTTGGAAATCAATAAAATAACAAAATTGATGAAAATCGATGTAACAATATTGTTACAAAATTTGTTACATTGTTACATTTTGCATAACTGCTTAATAATCAGTAATTTAACATAAAAATAAAACTTTGTGTAATTTGCTCTAAATCAGCCTTTTAGGATTTTGTAACAATTGTAACAAATTTTAGGGTAGTTGGAAATTGTTTTTTTTCAAAAAAGAAAAAACACCAATTTGCTGGCAAAATCTGGAGAAAAATTTCAGGTCGCAGCGGCCTGTGTTTTTTTTCCAAATTTTCCAGATTCAAATACGATTTGTCTGTAAAATTGTGGAACGTTTGCAAAATTGCAAGCGTTATTTACACTATTTTTTACAATCGCTGAATATCAACCATTTACAATCTGTAAAAAACGTTTACACCACGTATATACTACAAAATTTCATTTCTAACTTAGTTGGAGACATTTACAAGTTGTAAATCTCAAATACAAGTTGTATGCGAGGTGTAAATTTCAAATACAAGTTGTAAATGTGTTGTAAATATCAAACACAAACTTGTCAAAGTATTGATATTCAAGTGTTAGTGTGTAAACGAATCTAATAATGTAAAATAAGGTAAATATGGAACATGAAGTCAAACAAAAGGTTAAGGAAATCCTTAGAGCAAGCAATCAACAAAGAAGGCTGGAAATGGAACTTACAAAGGAATTTTTCCAACTGTGTAAAAAAGAACTGGTTGGAAAGAAAATTTGCATAATGCCACGCTATAAAAACGGTGATTATCTTTTCATTTTTATCAAATATGTAAAAAAGTCGAGCTGGGGATGTAACAATCATATCGCTATCAAAGGTTGTACTTATGAAATTACAGCAGAAGGTTGTATTCAGTATTGGAATAAACTTGGTAAAAATCTTAACCACGTATGTATTTACGAAATGAAAGGATTCGTGGAGATTTCCGACGAACAATGGGAAGCAATCGAGAAATTTGCAAGAGTTGATGAGGAAATGGATAACGAGCGAAAACAATTTTTGAAAACATTAAATAGATAAAAGTAATATGAAACACGATTTAAGAAAAACATTTACAGGAAGATTTACTGATGGCATACGTAAGAAATTCAACGAGGTGTCAGAACTAAATCCAGACTATACCGATAGTCAGATTGTAGAATCAATTTGTAATGAATGCGAAGCAGCCGGTACCGGCAACGACGAGTTACAAAAAATAATGGAAGAAAGAGATTCTTTGATTCTTCAGGTTAACGAGCTTACAACACAGCTTGAAGAAATGAAATCTAACATCGATAGTGTAGCCAGTGTGCAAGATGAAGTTGAAAGTCTTAAGAATCAGCTTTCCGTATTGTCGCAAGAAAAAGAAAGTATCTTAACAGAGAAAGAAGCTTTATCAACGAAAATTGCCAATATTGGTGAAAATGATGTTCTGGTAAGTATGAATGACCGTCTGAAACTGCTTCTTGATACCACGGTAGAAAGACTTAACAAAAAATACAACGTCGATACAATTACAGCTGGAGACTTGTTGAAGAAAATGTTCCTTCGCTATACTGTTGAACAATGTATTGAGTGGTTCTATCCGTTTGTATTGTCTGACAGCGATATTGTTCAGATTACAGGCGTTTCAATGAAACAATGGGAAAATTACATTAATAATAAGTAGTATGGATTTGACACAATCTCTTATAAGGTCTCTTATACCAATAGCAAAGAAAAACATAAATAATATTAACGATGCTCTTGTTGGTCGGATGGATGGCATAGAGCTGCAAGAAGGAGAATCCTATGCAGCTTTTGTCTTAACCAAGCTTAATGGAAATTGCAAAGTTTCAACTTGTACATTCACCGAAGAAGACAAACTGTCTCGCCAGATTGACGTTAAGGATCTTTCCGATGTAATAGAGCAACTATTAAAACTTATTTGATATGATTGGAGAATCGACAAAATCTAAACCAACAAATACGAATCTTCCGCAAGGCGATCTTGATGAGTTCATGAAGGAGTTCATGCAACCAAAACAAGATATGAATATTGACGAAAACGACGGCCTGGAAAATTTACAGGTTGAAAGACCAGAGGAACCACAACATATACAGATGCAAAGTGGTGCCGCAAAAGCAACCGGTAAATTGTGTGTTACCGTTGTCGATACAGTCTTACCGGCTTGTTTGGGTATGATTGCTAAAGATGACGGCGACAATTACAAGGCATCCGACGAAGAAAGAAGCGAACTTGAAGAAGCATTCGGCGAATATATGAAGCTGAAGGGTGCCGATGTTCCTCCAGGTGTTATGGTTCTGATATTGGTTGGAACTATTTATGGTACGAAACTGCCGTATGCTTTTCAACAACGAAAAATTGCTGCAGCAAAAGAAGAGCTTGAGAAAAAGGAAAAGGAACTTCTGGAGCGTGAACGTGAATTACAATTAAAATTAGCACAATTGGAGAAAAAGACTGACGAATAATGGAACGGACGGCGAAAATGGTTATAATTCTCGGTGCTAACGGAACTGGCAAGACTACGTTGCTTCGTGAAATAGTTACACAATCGAACCAGAAAACTCTCATTGTAACTCCTGATGATGCCGAATGGTTGGATTGTCAAGAAGTGGAACTTACTAAACCGTCCGATTTTGTATATACCGGATTACGCAGGCACATCTTTAATCCTGACAAGGATAACGGCACGCTCAAGAAATTAGAGTTCTTCAAGAAGGGAATAATTATTTTCGACGATTGCAGAAGTTACATAAATGCTTCTACCGACATACATATTCGTCAATTGCTCATCAGACGACGACAGCGTGAAGTTGATGTTTTTGCCGTTGGCCATGGTTTTAATGAAGTCCCTCCGGTTTTTTTTACGTTTGCTACAAGTATCATCCTTTTCAGAACTACCGACAACATTGTAAGAAGGAAAAACTGTCTGAAAGACTACGAAGCCGTTTTGCAAAAACAAACAGAAGTGAACAAAGAAGCAGAAAAGGATCCTCATTATTTCCAAATTATAAATTTTTCTTAGATGGAACGATATAAGACTTTTGAAGAACTAAAAGAAGGAGATTCTTATTACTACTTTGAATATCATAGAAGATTGGACGGAGAATTAGTCTTTTGCTTACAAGATTTTCCTCTTTTATCGATAGAAATAACTTCCATTCCTTTTGATTCTAAAGAAAAAACTTCCAATGCTATCTTATGCACCAGATATAACAAAAGGTATAATCTTAATGTAGTTGATATTTTCAATGAAGGCCTATCGTCATCAAATCATTTTTATGCTGATAAAAGAGAGATATTTGATATTATAATTAGTAGCAATGATTTTAGTAAAAGCGAAATAGGTGAAATAACAAAGAAATACTTTTTTAAAAAAACGAGTAGATAAAGATGAAAGCGATGTACAAATCTGAGGTCGCCCAGGCAGCTGGAGTTTCACGAACAACGTTTCGTTCGTGGCTTCGCAGAATTATTGCCGAAAACAATCCGGCATTCTCCGACTATAACAAATACGGCAAACTTCTTTCTGGCGACCAAGTTGAAGCACTCAGCAAACGCTTCTGCATTACCTTTGATTAACTATTTGCTTATTTTTTTTCTCAATCTATAGCCAGTTTCATTCGGAAGCTGGCTTTTTTGTGCCGAATCGGATGGAAAAGAACATAATCGGAAATTATTGGATAGGAACGGATAGAAAAGTCAAAGCGTGTTTGGGCTTTATTGTATCATTGCGTTGTTAAATGTTAAACAAAAAATTAAAAAGAGATGAAAACATTAAAATTCACAAACGTGTTGCTACTTTTATTAGTAGTTGTAGCAGTCGGAAGTATCGGCTACAAATTTTATTCAGACAAAAAAACTGAAGAAAAAACAGAAGACAAGTAAAGTAATAGATTATTAACTTAATACACAAAAAAATGAATGCACAAACTTTAGGTATCAAAAATGCGTCTGCATCAAGATCTGCTTTCTCTGGCGATAACGTATCTTTTACGTTGGCAAATCAAGGTTCATCGGCAGAAGACAAATTGCTTGCAATCTCTCCAGGATGGAATAGCGAAGCAGCTGCTGTAAAAACAATCAGTGGTGCCGCTGCTGCAGCAATTATCAAGGAAGGAACAATTATCTCGACATCGAACAAAGAGGTTACAGGTGCTGGTAAAAACTGTCAAATTGACGACGTTGTAAAAATGTTCGTTAATACTCCAGTATTTTTGACAGGCTTGAAAATCCAAGTCGATAACGCGGCTCAATTGGACGAAGAAATTCAGTTCGTTAAATTGTCTCCACGCGGCCCGAAAGAAATTGCACGTGTCATCCCTTCTTCTTTCAAGAATGAAGCAAACCAAGACGACAAGTTAATTTCAATTGACTTGACAGAAATGAACATCGTTCTTGGTATCGATGCTGCAGTGTTGATGAACTTGGCAGCAAGCCGTAAAGTTACGATGACGTTCTTCTACAAGAACAAATTGTCTATCCGTGACATGGCTCGTACCGCTAACGACATGATCAACGCTCAGGAATAATTCAAAATTTCCATTCATCTAACTCGAACGCCGCCATGTTGTTTTCACGGCGGCGTTCTTTTTAACTGATTATCGATATGAATGTTAAGGAATATATTCAAAACTTATTGTCGGGCGGAAATGCAAATGGTTCCGGTACGGAACAAGCAGATCCAAAAGTCAACGGAGTTATAGAAGACGAAAACACGCAGAAGACAAAACTGCAAGAAGCTCTTGACTTCTTGAAAGATTCGGGAATAATCAAAATAAACGAAAAACCATCTGAAGAATCTACCACGCCGGCAAAAGAAGAAAAGAAGACTGTTGACACAAGCAAGATAGTTATTGGAGGATTAGTCGGTGTGATTGTTATAATGTTGTTGATTCTTATTCTAAAACGTCGATAGATTATGGCTCACGGTAAGAATTTTCGGAAGGCTCTTAAGATAGCTGGTGTTGTGGTCGGTACTGTTGGTGGTGCCATCTTGTCGGCTACTGGTGTCGGTGCTCCGGTTGGTGCGGCAATTCTTGTCGGGACTTCTGCTCTTGCTATGGGTGCAACTGTATATGACAATAAACAGGCTGCGAAGGAAGCCGAAAAAAAGGCACTTGCCGAAATGACGGAAGCAGAACGACAAGCCCATTTGTCTCAAAAGATTGCAGAAGCCGATCAGCAGGTTGCATTAAAACAGGCCGAAGACGAATATCTGGCATCACAGGAACGACGAAAGCAGATAATTATTGGCATATCGGCGATTATTCTTGTATTCGTATTGATAATCGTATCAAAAAAAATGAACTGGATTAAAAACTAACTAATATGGCAACTAATACAAATACTTCTGGAGCAGGATATGGATTGGCCACAACGGTTGTTGATGCAATCGGTAGTGTTTGGTCTTCTCATATAACAGGAAAATCTGAGCAAAAGGTAGCAGAATACAATGCAAAAACAGCAGAAGCTTATGCACAGGCTGCTCAGTATTCCAATAATCAGTCGAACGGTTCAATGGCCGTCGGTTCAAATAATAATATCATAATCGCTGTGGTTGTCGCCGTAGTGGTTATTGCTGGTTTTGTAATCATTAAAAAAACTCTGTAATATGACAAAGAAAATTATATTGATTTTGGCGGTTATCGCTATTTTGACGATTTCTTACTTCTGTTTCTTTCGCAAAAAAGAAGAGGAAGTAAAATGGGACACTACACAAGGTACATGGACGATTGCACAACGCGAAGCTTGTCTTTCGTTTTTGAAGGAATGGAGAGACTATGGTCTTGACACAGCAGCTAACGAATGGCCTCGTTCTATCAACGGAGCTATCTATGCCGCATTCACATTCCACGATTCAAAACGAGTATTCATATTCCCATTCGGCGATTCTTACAATGAATTTTATCGTATGGTAAAAGATAACGGAGTGTATGACGCATTCAAAAGCTATCGTGCCGGCGAAGGTGTTGAAAAAGACTAAATCGTGTTTGTTATGGAATTAAATACAGAAAACATAAAGAAGATAGCCATTACGGTTCTGATAGTAATAGTGGTGGTTTTTGTAGCATGTCGCTTAGGCATGTTGGTGTCTGACAAGTTATCAAGTTACCGTCAGTCGCGTAAGTTGGATGTAGCTATAGACAAAAAGAATCTTTCTTACGACGATAACCAATATGACGCATTTGCCAAGACACTGTATAAGGCAATGGATGGCATGGGGACAGATGAAGACGCGATTTCTGACGTGTTCTCTCATATGAATACACGTTCCGACGTGCTGAAGCTTATTTCTGCTTTTGGCGTGAAAGACGGCGAAAATCTTGGAGAATGGATTGATGGCGAGTTCTCTTCGTCTGATAAGAATACCTATATCAATAAGGTGTTAGAATCTAAGTCAATTAATTACAATTTTTAGGAGGTAAATCTATGATTAACGAAACATTGGAATCTATAAAAAATTCTCCGATCGTGAAAAATGGAACGGTCGAAGTAGAAATAAGCAATAAATCTGTCGTTATGGTTGCACTTGCAATCGTAGCTGCAGGTTTAGTATTACTAACCGTTAAAAAATATCTATAACTATGAAAGATTTTTTCAAAAACACAGTCGTAATTGCGATTATTACAGTTATAATCGTTGTTGCAATTATTTTGTTTGTTGAAAAGGACGCCATTGCTGCAAAATTAAAAATAGGTTTTGTTGGTGGAAATGCTTTATCAACTTACGGGCCGGGTGGAACACAAAAAGGCGTTCAGAATGACACAAAGTATCCTTATTCATACACAAACAGCGCCAAAACGTACAAAATGACATCGGGATGTGTGAAAAAGCTTCAGGAACGTATTCTGAAAGTGTATTCTACTTACCATGGTAACACTACGTATCCGAATTTATATGACGCTGCTGTTGCGATGAAGAATGCCGGTGGGGCAGACGGAAAGCTTGGTGCTAAGACAAAAGCTGCTTTTGACGCTTGCAACTTCCCGACACTTCTTGCTAATAGTGGTGCTAAGTTAGATACAGATTATATTATTGCGTAATGAAAAGAAATCCGCTGTATATGCTCGTTGCAGTCCTGTTGCTATGTGCTGTATTTCTATTGTATAGATACAGACATAGCATAAAGGATGCTTTGCGTGCTGCTATGGCGAAGGAGGGCGATATGAAGTATTTTACCATTTCCGAGCTTATATATTCGGCAACTGCAAAGGCCAAAGGAATCGACAATACTCCGAATTTGGAGCAAACGTCCAATCTTCGGGCGTTGTGTATCAACGTGCTTGATAAAGTAAGGGAGAAATACGGACATCCAATAACTGTTTCAAGTGGATTTCGTTCTCCGGCACTGAATGCTGCAGTTGGTGGTGTATCGACGAGCCAGCATCTTACTGGATGTGCAGCCGATCTTGTTCCTGCAGATTCGTCAGGAACTGTGGATGATATATTCCATGCTGCATTGCAAGTTGGCGGATATGACCAGCTTATAATTGAGCAAAACAAGAAAGGTAGTCGTTGGGTTCATGTTTCTTATCGGCCAAATGCAAAACAGCGTGGCCAGATTCTATCATACAACGGCGGAACCTATGTGGATATTACAAACAAATACGTATAAACCATGGATATTTTTTCTTCAGAACTTCTTCATAACATAGTCAATGCTCCATTGGTCGAAAAGGTTACGACCGATGCTAATTCATACGTTGTTTATCAAGGTTTCCCTCAAGATGGTGCTTGTCTGAAATGCCAAATCAGACGTATTACATATACGAAATCATCTTCGAGCGAAACATGGATTACCGAATATGCTGAATGTTCACAACGGTTCGATTTTGCCTGGGCTGACAGAGCAACCTTAACCTATGGTATGTATAAATAAAAATCAGAGAGCATGTACACTTACAATCCATTTACAGGCAAACTCGATGATGCAGGGCAAAGTGCTGAAGACGTAATTCAGCTTCAGGAAGATTTTTGTTCGGCCAGTCCGGTATCAGAAGGAACGTTTTTTGCAAAAGTTGCAACTATCGATATGGCTGCTGGTTCACAAATTGGCCATAACTGCATTGCAATGTTCCATGTGATGCGATGCCTAACCATGCCGTATAGTTATCGAGACCGTGTGACGGTGCAGGAAGCAACCATCTATGTCTCGGTTTCGTCAATACACAAAGACGGACACAAAGCATCGATAGTTCTTGGAGATGCAACTGGTATTTCTTCTGATGATATAGTTCTTATAAGAACGAGCCAAAGCGAGACCAATTGCCAGTTCACTCTGTATGTAAGAATCTTTTTCAAAGACAGATTATTTTTCTTTGGTCGCTGGAACCAGCTTGACAAAGATAATGTGACACTAACGCCAGGAACAATAGATGATTCTCTTGTCGGTGGATTTGATCCGTCTCTGCCGACGTATCATCCAACCATGGCCGACAATGGAGAATATCCGGTTGAAAACGTCGATACGATAACAATAACGCACAAGCTTAACAAATATCCTTCCGTTACTATTATCGACGCGGATGGAGATGTTGTATTGGCTGACATTCACCACACAAGCAGATCAGAACTGACGGTGACATTCACAGAAACATTTACAGGTACCATAATACTGAATTAGCATGAAAATAATATATAGTTTTGATACAGATGGCGGTCGAATTGTTCCTGGCAATTTCTATAAGAAAATGGCAGAACTGTCCGTATTATCTGCTAAAAAACTTGGCTATCCGGTAGAGTTGTATGCCGATTTGCACGGAATAGAGTTTTTCTCTTTTCTGCCATGGGATTCTGTGGTGATTGTAGAGCCAGAGAAATATCGTCATTCAAGACAATACTGGAATTTTGTAAAACTGCTTACTTATTCACTTCAAAACGAGCCGTTTCTGCATGTTGATTTTGACACCTATTTTCATCCTGGGTTCACCATTCCAGACCATGGCGACATTATAACTGAGATGGAACGAGATTACAGTTACGTCCGAGCTTTTTCAGAGGTTGCAGTTGTTAAAACAGATTTGATTCCCGAAAAACTTATTTGTTCCGGTCTTCTCGGCGGTTACGATACAACAATATGGAAAGAACTTTTTTCGTGGGCTGTCTATAAATGTCAAGGTAATGTTCCGGAAGATAAGGCGATGTCTTATTTGGTTGGAGTGGAAGAATTTAACATTTCTCAGCTTGCGTTATTCTACGGTCTTGAAGTCGTGCCGCTGGATCATCAGAGATTCGACCATTTTCAAGGATGCGACAAGGAGAAACGATTTGGCGATTTAATTAACTCATTACATAAAATTATTAAAACTGATGACTATGAAAAATCCATTCAAAAAGTACAAGGTTAGTAAAAGTACGGTCGTTGTATATGACACGTATAAGCAAGGTTCCTATACACGTAACAAAACGTTAAAAATAGACGAGGGTTCCGTTGTGTATGGTGATAAACTAAGAAAGGGAGACAAGGATCTTCTATCTTTTGACGCTACAGAATTTGGCGTTGACGAATTGGTTCAGATTCCATACGAAAATGTGGAAAAAGTAACTCCATGGGGTTTGATTATTGCCGGTATTGTTGTGCTTTGTTCTGCAGTAGTTTTTATTGTCAAACGTAAAAAATAATATGTCATGGGAAAACTTACAAAAACACAGTTGAAAGCAATAACCGATACGGCGAAAAAGATTCGCACAAAAGGCGGTATAAAAACCACTAAAACGGTGAAAGTGTACAACAAAAAGTGGACTTCGTGCATTAAAGAAGCTGCTACAAAGCTTGGTTACACAAAAAAACGTTCTGGCAAGCAAATGAAACTTAATCTGTAATTGTATCAATGGATAATTTCTTTCAATATTTGGGTTATCTGCTAACACCTATCACAGGTGCCGTATCATGGTTTGCTGCACGCCGCAAAAGAGAAAAAGATCTTTTGGACGGCATGAATGACACACTGAATGATATGCAGCAGACGATAGATATGCTTGTTGAGAAAAACAAACAGCAACTTGATGAGATTATCCAGTTACGTTCGGAGAATGCCGCTTTGCGTGCCGAATTGGCCGAAATCAAAACAGAACTTGAAAAAATAAAGAAATAATTATGGGAATGAAGTTATTAAAACCTTTTTACAAGAAAAAGGATGATTTGCTTGCAAATGATTGTGGTTGCGGCAACAAGAAAAAACTATCTAAAAAAAATAAAAAGGCAAAGTCATGCAAAAGCTCACGAAAAAAATAGTAGATACATCGGAAGAAATTTCAGATGGAGGCAAGGCAAAACGGCTTTACAAAGGTAGAAAATACCAACGCAAGGCTTATAAGTCTGTTGTTCGAGGTCATTCCAGGAATGCAGGAACCAATTTCGCAAACATTGGCACAAAAGAACTGTGCGAGAAATACGAAATCAAAGGTCTTGAATTTGGCGTAAAACTTTCTCACAAAGAGCGACTTGATTATCTGCTTGCCACTTACGCATCCATGGGACGTATTGCCAGGATCCTGAAGACTGAGAACCTTGGAAACAATGTTCTTGGAATTGCATACGCTGCGCGCGGTTCGAGAGGTGCTATGGCACATTTTGAGCCGGACATGCTTATGATAAACTTGACACGTAAAAACGGAGACAGTTGCCTTGCTCACGAATATGGCCATTTTCTTGATTTCATTTTCGGGAAATACATCGACCGTAATTCTCTTGCGTCGTATCTTTCTGGTGGTAGGTCGCTTGCTCCTGTGGCAAACTATAGAGGATGTGGTTTGTTCCGCACAATGACTAACGACATCTTAAACGACATTTCCCAAATGGAATGTTACAAGAAATGGAGTCGCTCTCATGTTGGAAAATATCTTTGTCGTCGTACCGAAATCTTTGCTCGTGTTTTTGAACAGTACATCAGCTGGAAGTTAAGAACTCAAAGAGACGTATTCCTGACTAAAGGATATTTTGAATCATACACAAAGAATAGCTGGTATTTGAACGAAAGCGAGTTCAAAAAGATTTTACCACGATTCAACAATCTTATCCGGTTGATGGGATTATATCTTTCCGGAAAAGGAAGTATTATTCCGATAAGTACCGATGTAAAAATAGCTGCTGAAAAAATCAAAAAGATTAAGTAATGAGGAAATTTTTAATCTTGTTGGCTATATTGCTTGTTTCTTGCAGTCCACAGAAACGGCTCAATAGAATCGTGTCGAATCATCCAGAGCTGGCGGCCGTAAAAAAGTCAGTTACCGTTACTGTTCATGATACAATATATATAGAAGCCAAAAAAGACACTGTATATATTCCAGACACAATCTATTTGCAAGCCAAAAACGGCAGCGTCATTGCTGAAGCACAGGCAGGAAACGCAAAAGCAAAGATTATAAAAACGACAGACGGCCTTAATCTTGCAATCGAACAGGTTCCTGATACTATTCAAATAACATCGACAGCAAACGTGGATGTTCCGGAAGTTCAGGTAAAACGGTCAGGAAGTACATTATTATTAAGCATAACGGTTCTTCTTGTTGTGCTAATTGTTTTAATCTTAAAAATATGTAAATGAAAAACTACGGACAAACACGCGAAGTAAAAGACATCCAAACCAAGGAATCGCTCTCAGATGCCACAGTTGGATTTGCACGTGACATAACGCCAAACGAGGGCGACGCTGTTATTGACAACACAGCATTTGTTTGGCAAACGAGCGGTGGCGAGGTCAGTATTGCGGAATCTTCCACAGGTATTCTGAAAAAGATTACAGGAAATCTTATTTTGTCGCTAATTGGCGAAGACGACGGCAAATTAAAGCCGTTTACAGCAACTCACATTGTGAGCCGTGGAACAAACTTGTTCAATTACCAGGACGAAGCCAAACGCATTGTCGGCAAGAAACTCAATAGCGACGGAACAATAACAAGCGATTCGTCGTACACGTTGTTTTTTGTAAATGTGTTGCAAGGCGTGGACGGCGGTAACAATGGATATGTACCAGTCGTAAAAAGTGGCGAAACATTGTCGGGAATAGGATTCGAGTATCTTGGATTTCAGATACCGCAACCGACTGACGAGACCGACGAAGTTACAATTCTTACACGTGGAACGCACGGAAACGCTTCTACATACATCGCTCCCGATAACGGTTGGATTGTATTTTCACTACTTACCGCAAAACAAGATTGTTTGTCTATTCAGTTTGCGTGGTCGTATGGAGAGAGCCAATTCTCTTTCGTGGATTATGAGGAAAGTGTGTTGAATCTTCCTGCCGTATGCTCCGAATATGGATTGTATGGCATTGGCTCTGTTTGTGATGAAATCAATAGCGACGGCAAGTATATTAAACGCATAGGCGTTGCGAATACGGCTGATTTGCAATGGTCACGTTGGACACAAACGGTGTATAACCCTTCTACCCAAACTGACGAAGAACAGTTTATGGGTTATAAAACATCGTCGCTTTCAAACGTGATAAAACGCAGCACGACGACAATCACACACGACACTCTATCACACTTGCGTAACGCACAGACCGACGAAAATGGCGTGTTGTACTTCACGGCAGATTATGAAGACCCCGAAGTTCTCGCACAACTGACCGACGGTGTGAATCTGATGTACGAGCTTGCTCAATATGAGACGAGCGACGTTGCTTTCAACGGATTGTTGAACGTATGGGATTTCGGAGATATGCACATATTCGGAACAACCATATACAGTGAAAATCCTTATACAGGTTTGGCACAGCATATACCGCCTTATTCAGTAACATTCCTCTATTCGGTAAACTTACGTGACGTTTTGCGTTGGATAGCAAAGAGCGGTGCGACATTCGACCCGACTGGAATAACTACAGGCGGCGTGTTCAAAAGTTCAGACGTCAGCAACGTGAATGTGAGCGGAACTCTTGTGTTGAGCGACATTAAAAAGATGATGAAATTTACGCTCACAGGCAGCAACAATACAATCGTATTGCCAAACATACAAACATTGAAAAGCAACGCATTTTCTTGTCAGCTCAAAATCGTGCAGGATTCCACAGGTGGAAGAAATCTATACATCGTTATGGACGACGGCAACGGTTCGACCGTTTCTGTTAAGAATCCAAGCGAGTTCGATTTCTCGACAGGAGAGGCTAACCAGTCGTGTGTTGCGACGTTGCTGTACGACGGTGACGGAACGTGGTGGTTTGAATCAACAAGATATGTAGAATAATAAAAACACAGTAATATGGCTACAAGACCAATTAAATGGAGAAAGACGATTTCGGGTGCTATGTACGTTCACAGCGTGCTTGGTTCCGACACTCTTGGCGACGGTTCACAGGCAAAACCTTTTAAGACGCTTACCAAAGCTGGCGTACTTACCAACAAAAAGAAAGCGGTTTGCATCGGTTATTTTGCAGAAGATATGAACGGTCAAGGATATTTTGGTGTAAACGGTTCTGAAATCATAGGCGATTTTTACGGAGCTGCCGTGTTCGACGGACAGTTCAAATACACCACTTGGGGCGTTACTATGACCGATATGATAATCATAAACGTTACGGCTCTCGCTGGGGGTGGTCTTGTTGGGGTCGGGCGTGCCATCAACGTCAACAGCGTCAGCGCTGCTAACGGCGTGTACGGCGTGGCGTCCGCACCTAACTTCATTCACAACTGCTGTTTGCATTTTGGATGCATAGGTGGCTTTACCACCGTCGAAAAAATCGTCTATAGCAAAATCATACCAAACTCGGCGGCATATAAGATTTGGTACGGAAACGGAAACTACAATCCTACGTTGCGACAATCCACCGTGTACGACATTGATGTGACGAACATAATGAAAGTTCGCCACGGAACGCCGAAAATCCACACGACGATTTTTGCAAAAACGGCTATGATTGTGAACGACACGAATGAATTTACAGAATGTTTATTCACTGCCGACACGAAATGGTACATTTTTGCCAACGGCAACGCCGACAGCACATATACGGAAGTTACAGGAATAACAGGCAGCACAAGCGAGGAACGATATGCAAGTCTTGTTGAGCGTGTTGCCGCTCTTGGCGGTACGTTGAGCGTGAAGTTCTACGGCTGTATTTTCTCTCCGCATACGAGCGACGAGATTTTCAACGATGCCGAAAAGCTTGATTTCACATTGCAGCCCGATTGTGATGCAATCCGTGACACGGCGACTGGTTCGGGTTGCTTCTATTTGGGTGCTTTGCCGCCAGCTCTTTCGATTCCTATTATGGACGATTCAACTGGTGTTGCAGGAACGTGGGACGAACGAAGCATAGAGGGCTGTATCGAGGTTGTGAACGGCAAGATTTGTTTGAACGAAGCGAACATAGAAAATGGCGGTGCAATCTATTCGAAGATTGTACGCATAAATCCGTCACAGGTTCAGTTGAACGGCATATTCGCACTGCCTACACAACCGATGAACCGAAAAAGAATCCACCTTACTGGACTTACGACGATGTTCTCTCGTGACAGTTCGGAATACATTTCGCAAAATACCGACATTCCAGTTGGTTGGTACAAGGTTCACGGAACAATCAAATACAACAACGTAACGTATTACGGAGACGAAAATATAATGGTTACTGCAACAGGAACGCAGTTCACCGACATTGACGCTGGTTCGTATCTTGTACCTGTTATCGAATCGAACACTAACGATGTGATATATTGCCGCTGCCGTCGTTCCGTAACTGTTAAAATCAAGCAAGGAGACGGCTTGCAAGCTGGTGCTACATATTTGAACGTCGGCAATGAAAATATAACGTATCGTTCACGCACGATAGTTCCTGGCGAAAGTTTTGTCGCAATGAACAACTCCGATGATTTCAGCAATGCAGACCCAGACTATGAGATTGGCGTAATGTTCGACGATACACGTGTGCAGAACGCCGAATGGATCCCAGCACAGCAGTTCGGAGAGTACTTTGTCGGAAAGACGAACGGTGCAATCGCACACGACGACTATAACGTGCCAATTTCGAGCGGTAACTACTTGGCTTGGCAGCCAGTTTCGCAGGGCGGTTATTCCGATAGACTACGTAAGTCTATAATTGATATGCCGTTCGTTCAGTTTGCGGTGTTTGTTGAATATTATAACGAATAAGATATGGTTCTGAATCCGACATACGTGGTTGATACATACGACGATTTGCTGTTGCTCACGCCAGCGACTGACGAAACGGCACGTGTTGTTTGTGGGGAATTGTACTACAAGTACGACGGAACGGCTTGGAATGTGGAATATACGGTCGTCGTTCATTCGTCGAGTATTCGTGTAGCAGATTCGGAAGTGTTGGACGAGGCGAATGTTCTTATTCACTCTACGAGTGCGAGAATATCAGAAAGCGAGGTGCTTGACGAATCCAACGTATTATTGCATTCGACAAGTGCTGGTACAAAAGCATCAGATTCCAAAGGTTCGGCAAGTCTGTTCCACGGAATTGAGTAATAGAGAGTTCTTTGACATAGTAGTAACTTGAAAGTTACGGCGACAGAATGCCACGCTGGGGGTGGTCTTGATGGGGTCGGGCGTGCCAACAACAACAACAACGTCAGCAATGCTAACAACGTGTACGGCGTGGCGTCCGCAAATAACTACAATTGTTGCCGTGACTTTGCCGAAAGGCAGAATATCACGATATGACAGGACTTGTGAGTAACGTAATAGTGAAAATTGGTTGAATTAGTTAGGTAATGAAACGGTTTGGAAATCTTTGGAGCGAAATATCGTCACGTGAGAATGTGGAGAAAGCCGTATGTGCGGCGTTGGTTCATCAACGGGAAAACGCACAGAAACGTAAATTTCTTGAAAATCGTGAGTTCTACACCGACGAAATTTGCAATAAGCTGCAAAACGGCACGTTCGAGTTTTCGCCATTGTACGAGTTCAAAGTGTACGAGCCAAAAGAAAGAATAATACACTGTCCTACGCTTTATGACAAGGTGGCACACCACGCAATTATGGACGTTTGCAAACCGTACATAATTTCCAAAATGACTAACGATACATACGGAAGCATCAAGGGGCGTGGATTGCAGATGTGTGCGAATAGAATCAAGACAAACCGCCACAAGTTCGCCGATTGGTATTATGTTCAGATAGACTGCAAAAAGTTTTACCAGTCTATACCGCACGACAAGCTGAAGCAGACAATACGTCGGGTATTCAAGGATAAAACGCTCCTAAAGCATCTTGATAAAATCATCGACCGCCACGAAGATTCCAAAGGTCGTGGACTTGCAATCGGAGTTTTCCCAAGTCAGTATTTGAGCAACCTGTTTTTGTCGGAGCTTGACCATTTCGCAAAGGAGCAGATTCATTTGAAATGGTATTTCCGTTATATGGACGACATAGTGTGTTTTGCCAAAGATAAGCAGTCGGCACATAGTGTATTGGAAACACTATCGAATAAGATTGAATCACTCGGATTGACGGTAAAGGAAAATGCGAGAATAGTTCCGTTCAGATGTGGTTTAGATTTCATAGGTTACAAGTTCTATCCTACGCATACTTTGTTGCGTAAGCGTATCAAAATGAACATCAAGAAGAAGTCGAACCGCCTGAAAAACGCCGACGATGATACGTGGAAAATGCAAATGGCGAGTTACTACGGTTGGTTGAAGCACTGCGACGGTAAAAATTTGTTGAAAACCATAAAAGGTGACAGAATGATTGAATATAAAAAATTATCAGAAAAGAGACCACGCCCATCGTGGTTTGACGTGCCCAAGGAGCAAAGAGAAAGTATAATGGCACTTTGCGAATCGGGACGTGAGATAGTTTTTATTGACTATATGGAAGTTGAGATTAAAAAAGAGAAAAAGGTTGTTGTAAAATACATCTATGCCGACGAAAACTGTGATAATCCGACGTTCCATACATTCATTACGAAATCTGCCGTGATTATGGACAGATTGAGTAACGACAAAGAACTGATGCCATTTTCGGCCAGGATTGTTAAGAAAAAGAAATACCTGGCATACGAATAGATCAAAACGTCGGTGCCATGCTTCTGATAGTCTCTATCAGTTTCGGATCCGCATGTTTTGCATATATGGATGTTATACCAAGGTCGCTATGATCTGCATGCTGCATGACAGTCAAATCCGGAATGCCAGACTTCAGCATTTCTGTTATTCCTGTATCTCGAAGTGAGTATAATTGCATTTGTGCCGGCAAACCAATTGCCTCACGCATCCGGATCCAGTCCCGGCCAAAATGTGTGTGCGACGCCATTGTTTCCGATGGGCGATATGAGTTCCCTATCAGATATAAATTTTGCGGTACTGTCAAATAGTCGTTTTCAACAAGAAAATGCTCTATTTCGTCAGTTATAGTTGCATACCGAGTGTGGTGGTTCTTGGCATTGTCGCCTCGTATTGCAATGCAATGATTTGCCAGTGATACGTCGCCAACTTTTATTCTGCGGATCTCGGTTGGTCTGATAAGTGAATAATATATGAGCCAAGACACCAGCAATAACCCTTTGTTATTATTTGTAAGATAGTTTCGCATTTGTTTCCGGGATTCTGCCGGTATCAAAATACGCTTCTTTTCTTCTTTCCGCTTTAGTTTCAGTTGAGAGAAAGGGTTTTCTTTTGCATAGCATTTTTCAACACACCAGTTCCAGAATACGCGAGCCATTTTGATGTGGTTGTTATAGGTTCTGTTAGATACGTTCCTTTCCGTATAGATGTAATCCATATATTGTATAGCAAGCGTCTTATTAACCATTGATGCTATTTGGTTTTGGTTCAGCCGGTTGAAATAGCACAGGAACATCGTAACAAAAGAAGAATAGCTCCTTACAGTGTCCGGGCGAAGTTCCTTTTTCTTTTCGGCCAAGAACTTTTCTGCAACTGTTGATAGTTTTTCGTATAGACGAGAATCATCGGCCTGGAAATACGGATTATATCCACATCTCAATTTGGCATTGATACTTTCTATAATGCCGTTTATGTGGATTAGAGCGTCACGTTTTTTCGCATACGCTTTAAAAATCTTATCAACTCGCATACGCTGCCTGGTCATCTTCAGCGTAATTGGATTCGTAACATAATATTCAATTCGGTACCCATCCTTGCTTTTATGAATGACTGCAGGAATATAATTGAAGTCAATCTGAAGTTTGGAATCTTTTTGTTTAGACATTTTTTTTTACGTCGTCGAGATCTTCGGCGACATAAAAATGTTGTCCCATTTGTGTCCCATTTTAAAAAACCAAAACCACGCCGTTTCGGCGTGGTTTCTGGGTTGGTGATCCAGATGGGGCTCGAACCCATGACCGTCTAAGCCATTTTTTGTGTCTCCGAAGCCTTTGTTATCAATATGTGATTTCTTAAAATTCATGCTTTTTGTCCCAAATTAGTCCCACTTTACGGCAAAAAAAATCATTTGATTTTCTCTATCAGTTTTGAAATTTGCTCATCCTTTTTCGCAAGCGAACTTGTGAGCGTGCGAACTTGCTCAGTGAGCGTGCGAACTTGCTCAGTGAGCGTGCGAACTTGCTCTTCTTTGTCATGTATGGCACGTTCCAGTGTGTCTATTTGTGCCTTCAGAACATCGGGACTGTCACTGTAATATTTGCGGTTGTCCTGGTGTACATTTCCATGAACAACAGAATTTTCTACATTCTGGTTGTATGAAGGAGTAGGAAAAGCAAATTCAATCTTGTCCTTTGTTTTTTCTGTGAATGGTCGTTTACCATTCATTATCTGAGACAAATAAGTTGGATTTAACCCTGATTGTTGAGCTACTTCTGCTTGCGAAACACGATAATCATAACAAATTCTGTCAATGTAATTTTTAAACTCTTGATTTATAGCCATTTGTAAATTTATTTGAAAATATATTGATAAATTGATATATATCAAATAATCTTTTCTTTATATTTGCAAAGAAATCTTTAATAATAAAGAATTGTTTGCAAAGATACATATAAATATTTAAAAACAATAGCAGTATGAAGTACAACAAATTAGGAGAGCCGATATTCAGACGGCTGACGGAAAAATCAAGTTTCTTGCAAGTTGCGGAAACAGCTCATGAACTAAAAATACAATTTAAGGTTGAGCGTAGGTTAGTGACATGCTGGCCGCCCGAACTTATAGATTGTAAATATCCTGTTGTTAAACATTTTACGGCTGAAGATTTTTTCATGTATCTGAATGACTACATGGAAGAACGTGATTTGATAAAACCTTTAGAACCTGAGATATGAAAATAGTTGCTACACAAAAAATGGCATTTTCCGACCGTTTTATTCCAAGGATTAAAAACGGCATGAAGAAGCACACTGTGCGAAAATCAAAACAAACCGTTGGCAAGACGATTCCATTTTACGACGCTTACGGTGTCATTCCGTTCGACGAAAAGAGAATTACCGCCATCCAGGATATTGTCATTGATATTGACAACGGCAATATGGTTACAATTCTTTCCGTCAAAATAGACGGTAACCAGCTTCCCTATGCAACAATAAAAGAATTTGTCGCCAACGACGGATTCGACAGCGTTGATGATTTTATACAGTTCTTCAAAGCATACGGAAAGCACTACGAAGGCAAACTTATTCATTGGACTGATAAAAGATATTAATTATGGTGGCAACAATATATAAAGGTAAAATAATTCCTGATAAACTTACTATCATTTGCGCATTTCACGCAAACAAAGGAATACATTACAGAAATGAATTTACAAAGAAATGCAAAATGTACCCGAAGCCAAAATATAGAGGGTTTACCTTAGTCTTCTCATTTATCACCGTTGTAATATTACGCCAAACAGTCAGCTGTCTTTATTGCGACATAAAAGACGGTTTTTCTTGTTATGATGATTAACCCAAGTAATGATGAATAATTAGAAATCATTAAAACTTATTGATATGACACGTTTAGAAAAAAAAGACAGATTGAACGAGATGTTATCGCTTGTTCCGCACGCAAAATTCCGCGAATTTCAGGAAGAAATCGCACGTCGTGCAAATTCGTCAATTCAGACGGTTTACAACTGGCGTACAGGCAGAACCGAAATTCCTGAGTTGGTAATGAAAGAGATAGAATCAATCTACGAAAGTCTGTAGTTATGGGAAACTACTTCAAACAACGAATATACGAAGAACTCGGAGCAACCGACGCCGACCTTCAGATTCAGCTGAAGGGATGGAATTACGAAAACGATACCGACTATAAAGTCGATACCATGTCGTTCCGCGAAGACAGGGACGGTAATATTGTAATTCCGGTGTACGACATCAACCGAAATCTTCTGTATTTTGAAAATCCCGACGATACAGGCCGTATGGGCGAAGGTCGGGCGTATAAGTCTATTGAGATTATACGATATGCACAGCCAAAGACGGTAAAAGATCCAAAGACTGGCGAGGAAAAAACGTGCAAGTACAAATATCCCAAAGGTGCCGAATCGAGGCCGTATTTCCCGAAGCTGATTCTGGAAATGTACGAGAAACGCCAGGACTGCAAGACGCTGATTCTTACCGAGGGCTATTTTAAGTCGTTCAAGGCGTGCATGCACGGCATTCCATGTATTGGGCTTCAGTCAATTTCCACATACAGGGAAAAGAAATCCGGAGCAATGTTCAAAGACATCATCGACTTCATTGAACGATGCAACGTCAAAAACGTGGTGATGCTCTACGACGGCGATTGTTTCGACATATCGCAGAAGGCACTGCAGCAACACAAGGATTTGTACACACGTCCGGCTGGATTCATTGGCTCATGCGAAAATATACGCGAATTGTTCAAGGATTTCAACGTGGATTTCTATTTTTCATGCGTCAACACACAGGCACACGACAGCCATCCGAAAGGACTTGACGATTTGCTTATTGCAATGCGTGGCAAGGAGAAAGACGTTGTGGATGACTTGATGAAAATTGGCCACATGACAAAATACTTTTTCCGCGAGAACTGCACACGGAAAATGACCAAGGTTTACAACTTCTTCTGCTGTCAGAACGTGGATTCGTTCTATTCGCTCCACGAAGACAAGATTGGAACTGAAGAGTTTGTTTTCAAGGCGACACGCTACAGATTCGATTTGGAAAAACAATCGGTTGTGGCAATCCTTAACCGGAACCTGAGCAATTTCTGCCGTATTGGCGACGACTACTATGAATCGGTGCTTATTCCGAACCAATATGGGCAAATTGACGCGGAACTCAAAGGACGGCGTAAAGGAACTATAACCGACGACTTCGGCAAGGAAGCCATACACAAGATTCCCAAATACAAGGCATTTTGCAATGTTCCGAACCATATTCAGTACCAGGCTGTAATCCACGATTGCTATAATCTGTATAACAAGTTTACACACGAACCGGTGGAAGGCGACTGTGAATATTCGCTG